>ERZ1673693.1808-NODE-1808-length-14327-cov-3.741522_pt1 | contig 14327 bp, 18 predicted proteins | sample MGYA00580223_ERZ1673693 | MGnify/ENA primary metagenome ERZ1673693 (study PRJEB41218, sample SAMN15661741) | gut metagenome | host: Homo sapiens | place: Canada: London | collected 2015-08-20/2019-03-30 | study: EMG produced TPA metagenomics assembly of...
GTATGCAGGCCGTCCTCGATGAAAACAATGTCATCGTCGACGCAATGTCAACCGGCACGATGTGGCGCGGTCTTGAAGTCATTCTGAAGGGACGCGACCCCCGTGATGCATGGGCCTTTGTGGAACGCGTCTGCGGCGTCTGCACCGGTATTCATGCTCTGTCTGCCGTTCGCGCGGTTGAAGACGCTCTCGGAATCCAGATTCCGAAGAACGCCAACATCATCCGCAACCTGATGAACGCTACGCTGTACAGCCAGGACCACCTGACTCACTTCTATCAGCTCCACGGCTGCGACTGGATTGACGTCGTCTCCGCTTTGAGCGCCGACCCGAAGAAGACCAGCGAAATCCAGCAGTCCATTTCCACGCATGCTCTCTCCTCTCCTGCTTACTTCAAAGAAGTTCAGGACCGCTTGAAAGCATTCGTCGCCAGCGGCCAGCTCGGTATTTTTGCTAACGCTTACTGGGGCAACCCCGCCTACAAGCTTCCTCCGGAAATCAACCTTCTGGGCGTTACTCACTATCTCGAAAGCTTGGACTTCCAGCGCGAAATCGTTAAGGTCCACGCTATCGTCGGCGGCAAGAACCCCCACCCGAACTATCTGGTTGGCGGCGTTCCCTGCCCGATTAACATGAGCGACACAGGTGCCCAGGGCATCATGATCAACCAGGTTTGGATGAACTTCCTGCGCGACGTGGCTAAGTCCACCATCCGCTTCATCGATGAAGTCTACTATCCTGACCTGATGGCTATGCAGGCCTACTACAAAGACTGGTACAAGATCGGCGGAGGCCTCGCCAACAAGAATCTGCTCTGCTACGGCGACTTCCCGGCATATGCCAACGATATGTCCGAAAAGAGCCTCGTTATGCCGAACGGCGCCGTTATCGACGGCAAGTTCGACCAGATTCTTCCGGTTGACCTTAAGGATCCCAACCAGATCAAAGAATTCGTTGATCACTCTTGGTACTCTTATCCGAAACCCGACGAAGGTCTGCATCCTTGGGAAGGTATCACCGACCCGAACTTCGACCTCGGCAAAGCCGGCGTCGATTACGAAGGCACCAAGACCGACATCAAGTGGCTCACCACAAACGCCCGCTACTCTTGGATCAAAGCTCCGAGATGGAACGGACACGCTATGGAAACCGGTCCCCTTGCACGTATGGTTGTCGCCTACGCCAAGAAGATGCCGCGCCAGAAAGAACTCGTCGACCGCGCTCTTGCTCAGGCCGGCGTACCTGTCGAAGCTCTCTTCTCCACACTCGGCCGTACCCTCTGCCGCGGTTTGGAAGCCAAGATGTGCGCTCAGCTCATGCTCGAATACGTTGATGAACTCGAAGCCAACATCAAGGCCGGTGACGAAGTCGCTGCCAACATGGATAAATGGGAACCGAGTACTTGGCCGAAAGAATGCAAAGGCGTCGGTCAGTGCGAAGCTCCGCGCGGTGCCCTCGGACACTGGTGCGTTATTAAAGACGGCGTGATCGAAAACTGGCAGGCTGTTGTTCCGTCTACGTGGAATGCTTCTCCGCGTGACACCAAGGGCCAGCTCGGTGCATACGAAGCCGCTCTGCTCGGCACACCTGTTGCCGTAGCTGATCAGCCTCTCGAAATCTTGCGTACGATCCATAGCTTTGACCCGTGCTTGGCCTGCGCAACTCACGTCATGTCGACCAGCGGTGAGGAACTCTGCAAAGTTCAAGTCCGCTAATTAGGAGGTTTTATGAAAATCTCGAAATGGGCATACAGCATTGAGGAAGGCCCGATTGAACCCGTGTACGTGTACGAAGCACCTGTACGCTTCTGGCACTGGGCTCAGTGCGCCGCATTCTTCATGCTGGTCATTACGGGTTTCCTGATTGGCTGGCCGCCGATTGCTAACTACGCCACCACTTGGGACACCTACTTCTTCGGGAATATCATCCTGCTGCACTTGGTTTGCGGCATGCTGTTCGCCGTTTTGATGCTCTATCGTATTTATTGGGCATTCGTCGGCAACAAGTATTCCCGTATGATCTTCATCCTTCCTTTCTGGGATATGGAATGGATTAAAGGTATTTTCGGCACCGCCCTCTATTACCTTTTCCTGAACAAACACCCGAAGGAATATGTGGGTCATAACCCTCTGGCTCAGACGGCCATGTGTCTCATGTACGTCCTCGGCTCCATCCTGATCATCCTGACCGGTTTAGGCCTCTACGCCGAACAGTGGGGATGGGATACAGGCTGGATGTCCTGGTTCGGCTGGGTTACAGCATGGCTCGGCGGTCCTCAGCCGGTGCGTACCTTCCATCATCTTCTGATGTACTACCTGCTCATCTTCCTCTGCGCTCACCTTTACATGAGCTTCCGTGAAGACATCATGGGCGGCGGCACACAGGTTTCTACGATGATCAACGGTATCCGCTTCTTCAAGGAACCGATCCGTCAGCCGGGTAACGAAGACATTCCGCCTTCTGACATCCCGAATGCTTCTTCTGCCAACAAAGCCTAGGCTTTCTCATGGCAAGATCTTCGGATCAAACTAACGGCCAAAACAGCGGAGGAATTCCTCCGCTGCGAGGCCGTATTTCACGTTCTTCCAGAAGTGCACCTCATCCGGGCGCATTTCTGGAATCGCGTTTTTTAGAGCCTCTCGGAATTTCACAAGCCGAACTTGCACAGGCTATCGGCGTCTCGCGGCGCCGCATCAACGAGCTCATCGTCGGAAAACGCTCGATTTCAACCGACACGGCGATTCGCTTATCCCGATACTTCCATACCGATCCAGAATTCTGGCTCTCTCTGCAAATGCGCTGGGACATTCATCAGGCGCTTGAGAATGAGAATGCAGAAGAGAAAATCAGCTAGATTTATTGGAGGAAAAGCGAAGAAACCCATCAAAAAAACCATTTTGGGCGGACAAATAATCCGTTTTCTCCGTAGTTTTACTTAAATTTTGTAACTATACTAGTGGCATATTAAGAACCTGTAACCATAACGGTGGCAATTCTAGATATGCAAAACCTCAAAGATATTCCGTGTCTGATCCTGGGGATCGGAAACATCCTCTGGGCAGACGAAGGCTTCGGAGTCAGAGTCGTTGAAGCTTTCAACGACAAGTACGCCTTTACCGATCCGAATAACGTTATTGCAGACGGCGGCACACTCGGTATGTATCTCTACGACAGAATCTGCCGAGCAGAAAAACTCCTGATTTTTGACTGCTGCGACTTCAAAGGCAAACCCGGCGAACTCCGTGTCCTTCGCAACGACGATGTCAAACTTTGGACTGCTACCAAGATTTCTCCGCATCAGACCGGCATGAATGACCTCCTGGTCGCAGCGGCGGTTCGAGGCGCTATGCCGAACGATATTGCTGTCGTCGGCTTCCAGCCGGTTCTCCTGGACGACTACGGCGGCTCCTTATCTGCAGAAGCAAAAGGAAAAGTCGATGAGGCAGTTCGCGACGGCTATGAGATCGTCCGCGGATGGAACGTCGGACTTCGTGTTCGTTCCGAAGACGAAATCGCTCCGGCGCTGATGGATGCGCCCTGCTTAAATATTGATCAATACGAAAGCGGACGTCCCTCGGCAGAAGAAGCCTGCAGAGACGGCGATATCCGTTTTGCGCGCTTTGTCGCAAAGGCAGACAAATAATGTGTATCGGAATTCCAATGAAGGTTGAGTCTCTGCCCTATCCCGGCAGAGCTGTCTGCTCCGGCCGCGGCCAAACCGAAAACCTCGACGTCCTGATGCTCGGAGATGTCCAAATCGGCGAATGGGTTCTGGCTTGGAACGGAATGGGAACGAAAAAAATTACAGAAGAACGGGCTCGTCAGGTCGATGCAGCGCTCGATGCACTGGAAGCAGCCATGAACGGTCAGACACCTGACGTCGAAGATGCATTCGCAGATATCGTCGCCAATACCGGCAAGTTGCCTCCGCACCTCCAAGCCCAACTCGATAAAAAGGAGAAGCACTGATGGAACTGATGGGCACTTCCCCGAAGATTGACCTCTACAGCCATCCTTTGTTTTTAAGAATGGTCAACGAACATGGTTTTGAAAGCTGCGACAAGGATACCTTCCCGCAGTTTCTGCAGAAACCGGGCCTTTCGATGGTTGTTTTTATTGAAGACCCGAACCGCATGAAAGAAACCATGGACGCACTCGTGATTGCGCCGGAATTGGCAAAAAGCTGCGGCTTGATCGAACACAAAGCAGTGGTCGGACCTCCTAACGCCAGAAAACTTGCCGTAACTTACGGCTTCAAACGCTGGCCTGCTTTGGTCTTTTTCCGCGACGGCAAATATTTAGGTGCGGTTGACGGACTGCGCCTTTGGGCGGATTTAGTTCGTGAAGCTGACGAAATCATGCACAGCGAACCGCACTATCCGCCCTCCGTTGGCATCCCTGTTCGTTCCATCTAACTAAACCTATAAAGACTTCAATCATGATCACCAAACCGATTTCGATTCCTATCAACCTGCTCGGCCCGGGCTCCCAGCCGGAGCGCTCTGTTGCCAACACGATCGGCGTACCCGACATTGTAGACACCTTCCGTCAGCCGTACACGCCCGAAGTCGCCAACAAAGCTACCGCGGAGAAGTGCCGTCAGTTCTTCATCGACCTTTATGAAGAAATGCGCCTTTGGAATATGGACAGCGGAGATGCCGGTCCTGCCTTTGCGATGAACGGCTATGACAAAGATACCCTGGCACTTATTAATCAGATGCTCGGCGAAGGCGAAGTGGCCATTCGTATTTCCATCCCGAACGAAACCTTCGACGAAATCCGTATTCAGGAATCGATATTCGTGGGTGTTTGGCGCGTGTGCTACTACCGTGACGGTCAGCAGATTGCCGACCAGCTGGAAGTCAGCGCCATTCCTTCCTGCGTAGCCGAAGCTGCTTACGTAACAAGCCAGCCGGATTTGCATCCGGTTGAATTCGGACCGGAAGCCATGAACAGCCCGGCCATTATCGCCGAACTGAAAGAAGCGCTTAAAGCATGGGAACCGGGTGCCCCGGCTTTCACGATCAACCTCTCGCATCTTCCGATGTCTGCAGAAGACCATAAAGTGATCGAAGCGGCTGTCGGTGCCGGCGCCGTTCAAATGATGTCCCGCGGTTTCGGCAACTGCCGTATCTCTTCGACCGACGTTCGTCACGTCTGGAAAGTTCAGTATTTGAACAACGCTCCGGCCCGTCTGATGATCCTGAACACCCTCGTTGTCGCAGGTCTTCCTGAAGAAGCCGTTGCAGCTTCCGAGGACTTGGCCGATTCTGCCGTTCGCATCAAAGAATTGATCGAATGGGTCACGAAGAGCTGGGAACTTTCTCCTGTGGAAGTCAAATAATGCCCGGATTTGAAGGTACTTTTTTAGGCGACAGCTCCAAGCTGCATCCGGATACGCGCTTGGAGTGCAAAGTCTGCCATTACATCTACGATCCTGCTAAAGGCGACGTAGATCAGAACATTGAACCCGGCACTCCTTTCTCGGAACTGCCCGAGTATTGGAATTGTCCGGTTTGCGGCTGCGAACGCGACCTTTTTATGGTTGTGCCCGAAGACTATGATCAAAACCAACGCTCCGACGACTCAGAATCCTCAAAGTGAAGAGCCGTGGGCGCCGAATCCGGCACAGCGGCTTGAAAGAGGCTTCAACAGAATCTGGCAGACCCGAATGCAGGGCCTGCCGATGCTGCACCCGCGCGTCCATGTGCAGGCGGTCGGTTTCCATAAGTGGAAATACTTCTGGCTCGGAATCATTGTCACGCCTTGGTGCATGAACGTGATTTTGGCTAAAGGACAGCCTTCTAAATGGAAGTCGATTCCGGAAGGACGCCGTCTGCACTATCCGTTCCCGGCCGGAATATATGACTTCATCAGCGTAAAAGACAGAATCCTGGGCGAATATCAGATGTGCTCGCTCATGTCACCGCTCGAAGAAGTTGTTTCCGACCACGACATGGCTGTTGAAATCGCTAAGGCTGCTTTGGAAGAACTCATGAAGCCTGAACAGGAGCCCGAACTCGGAGAACCGATTCCAGCGATCCAGCCTGAAGTCGACCCGGAAACCATCGAAAAAGCGGTCGAGACCGCCATCAACCGTCCGATCTCGCGTCGTTCGTTCTTAAGACCAAAAGCAACCCAAGAGGAACAAGAATCATGAGTTATCTCGGTGCGATTCGTTTTGTTCTCACAACTGACGGCTGCTCCGTCTCGGATGTCAGTATTGAGCCGGCCAAGGAGCTCCGAATTGAAAAACTGCTCTGCGGCAAGCGCGTGGAAGATGCCTTAGCACTCCTGCCGCCGCTCTTTGCGCTTTGCCCGGATTCTCAGACCGCCGCTGCCGCAGTGGCCTGTGACGTGGCCCAAAACAGCGTGCCCTCACAAGAAGTTCTGGTTAAAGCACGTTTTGCCAACCATTTGGAACTCATTAACGAGGGCGTGCGTTTCTTTGCGCTCCAGTGTGCCGGCGAAGATTACCGAGCCGCCAAAATTAAAAGCGTGATCCGAGTCCGTGAGCTCGTGAGCGAACTGCGCGAAATGCCTTATGAAGATCAAACCAAGCGAAACAAACTCTGGAGCGAGCTCAGAGGCGAGGTTTCCTACCTGCTGCTGGACGGCTTCTCCGAGAGCTGGGAGCAAGACCTTTTTAACGGCACCATTACACCGAGCAAAGACAGCCTGACCGCTTTCTTTGACAAAATTTCTTCGCACCGCAGCCGCGGCTACACTTCCGGATCTCTGTTGGATAAGCCGACCGCTTTTATCCTTCAGGCTTTAAAAGAAAGAGGATGCTGGAAGAACGGTTCCCTAGAAAGTGATGTTCGCTCCCTAACAGGCCCCGTTGCCCGCATGAGGAAGAACCCGACGGTTGCTGGGCTGCTCATGTCAGACGGCAATACCAACTACACGCGTTTTGTGGCGCGGTTCATTGAGGTACTCAGCGCTGCAGACTTAATCCGCATGCCTTTAGAAACGATTTCCGCTATGGAGCTAGGCAAAGGAAGCGCCGTCTCTCTTGTTCAGAACTCCCGCGGAATTCTCCTTCATGCTGCCAAAATCATCGACGGCGTCATCGAGAACTACCGCATTCTGACCCCGACGGAAATCAATGTTGTGGATTCCGAATGGTTTAAGAAAACGCTGCTGAATCTCAAAGCAAAAGACGCCGAAGAGCTGAAGAAGCTGGCTGAGCTGACGATTTTGTCGTTTGATCCCTGCACCCAGATGGATGTGGAGCTGAAAAATGCATGAGATGTCGTTGGCCCAAAGCATTGTTGAGATCGTAGAAAACACCGCTCAGCAAAACCAGGCTTCTTCGGTGGTGGCGGTCAAACTGATCATCGGCGAATTGGCCGGCGTAGAAATGCATGCCCTCATGCAAGGTCTCAAAATCGCCTCGCAGGGAACGGTTATGCAGGAAGCAAAGATTGAAATTGAGCGCCCGGGGGGAACAGCCTGGTGTCTTAAGTGTCAGAAAACTGTTCCGATTCATCGCCGCGGGGAGCCGTGTCCCGTGTGCGGCAGCTATCAGCTGAGTGTCAACGGCGGCGATGATTTCCGAGTCAGTGAACTGGAACTCGGAGATTCCTAGTTTTTATTTAAGGAGTGAATTATGTGTGTTACATGCGGTTGCGGCGGAAAGAAAGCCACGGTTGAAGAACTCGACCAAACGAAGACTCATGAACATCCTCATGCCGAAGACGGCCACGTTCATCGTGACAGCGACCAGCATCGCCATCATCATGACGCCGGCCATCATGAACACGGCAGTGCCGGTGCTCATAAGCACGAATAATTATTGATATTCCGACGGGAGCTCGTGTACAGCTCGAGCTCCGGTCTTTTCTTCGACCAAGGAAAAAAGAATGGAAAAAATCAACGATCGTTTGGTCCAGTTGGAAATTGACGTTTTAAGCGCCAACGACAAGAAGGCGGCCCAAAACCGCGAGAAATTTATTGCCGAAGGCATCTTGGCATTAAAACTTGTTTCCAGTCCCGGAAGCGGTCAGACCACACTGCTCTGCAATACGATCAATAAGATCAAAGATCAGTACAAACTTGCTGTGATCGAAGGAGATCAACAAACCCTCAACGACGCCGAACGCATTCGCGCGACCGGCTGCCGTGCTATCCAGATCAACACCGGCGAAGGTTGCCATCTTGACGCCGACATGATCGAAGAGGCTTGTCAAAAGATTAAGCCTGAGCCCAATTCCATCCTCTTTATCGAAAACGTCGGCAACCTTGTTTGCCCGGCTGCTTTCGATTTAGGAGAAGACTGTAAGGTTGTCGTGCTTTCTGTTACCGAAGGCGAGGACAAACCGATCAAATATCCGGATATGTTTGCCGCAAGCTCTCTGATGCTGATCAACAAAGTTGACCTGCTCCCATATGTGGACTTCAGCGTTGAAAAATGCAAAGAGTACGCCCGCAGAGTCAATCCGAACATTGAATTTATTGAAGTATCCGCCACCAAAGGCACCGGCATGGACGCTTGGTGCGAGTGGCTCGGCAAACGTTTTGCCGCTGTTTCGAAATAATTTATGAGCAGCTCGATTCGTGCAGAAAAATTAAGGATTAAAGGAACCGTCCAGGGGGTCGGTTTCCGTCCTTTTGTATTTGTTCTGGCCAAAAATGAGGGACTGACCGGCACCGTTCTTAATGACGGACGCGGTGTCGAAGCCGTACTCGAGGGTTCCTCTGAAGCTTTAGAACGTTTCCGCACTCGGTTGCTGAAAGAGCTGCCCCCGCTCGCCTCCATCGAATCGGTTGAAGCTGAAGATGTTCCTGTCGAAGGACGTCAGGACTTCGTGATTCTGGAAAGCCGATCTAATTCAGTCAGCACGGTTATCCCGGCCGATGCCGCCGTCTGTGAAGCGTGCCTCAAGGAACTCACCGACAAAAATAATCGTCGGTATCGTTATCCTTTTATCAACTGCACGCACTGCGGTCCGCGCTATACCATCACGGCGCATCTTCCCTATGACCGTCCTCAGACGAGCATGAAAGCATTCCCGATGTGCCCGGACTGTCTGCAGGAATATAAAAATCCCCTTGATCGTCGTTTTCACGCACAGCCCAACGCCTGCGACGTCTGCGGCCCGCATCTCGAACTGAAGGATAAAAAAGGCAATCTTGTTCTTTGTGAGGACGAAATTGCGGAGCTGCTCAGACAGATTCAAGACGGCAAAATTGCCGCCGTAAAGGGTCTCGGCGGCTTTCATTTGGTTTGTGATGCAGGAAATGCTGCTGCGGTCTCTGAGCTGCGTCAGCGCAAGCACCGCCCGTTCAAGCCGTTCGCGGTCATGGCCTTAAACGACCTTTCCGCCTCTCGCTTTGTCCGCATCTCGGAGAAAGCCTCAAAAGAACTCCATTCACCACAAGCACCGATCGTCCTTTGCCCTAAAACAGAAGACGCCGATCGCCTCCTCCCGGGCATCGCACCTGAACTTAATCGTATCGGTGTCATGATGCCCTACACGCCGATCCATTGGCTTCTTTTCTTCGAAGCCATGGGGCGTCCTGAAGATCCGGACTGGTACAAAAAAGAATGCGATCTAGTCCTCGTTATGACGAGTGCAAATGCCGGCGGCGAGCCGCTCGTTATCGGCAATGATGAAGCCGTACAAAAACTCGACGGAATTGCCGATCTCTTTTTAACGCACAATCGAGACATCCTGATTCGCTGTGATGACTCGGTGATGCAGCAAAGAGAAAAAGACGTTCAGCTCATCCGGCGTGCCCGCGGATTTACGCCAGTAGCCGTCCGCCTGCCTTACGGCGGTTCTTCGGTCATTGCTACCGGACCATGGCTGAAGAATACGGCTTGTTTAACCAAAGACGATCACGCCTTTTTAACGCAGCACATCGGAGACACGGATCGCGTCAGCAACTGCCGAACCTTAGCGCGAGCCGTTGAGCATCTCTCGGAAATTTTTGAGATCACGCCGAAATACATTGCGTGCGACCTGCATCCGGATTTCTTTTCCACATCGCTCGCCGAAGAGCTCGCAGACAAATACGACGCAGAGTTAATTCCAGTCCAGCATCATCACGCGCATATTGCCGCCGTCATGGCTGAGCACGGACTCTCGGAGCCGGTCTTAGGGCTGGCGCTCGACGGGGTCGGCTTAGGTACCGACAACAAACCTTGGGGCGGCGAACTCTTAAAAGTGACACCTGAGAGTTTTGAACGTCTGAACAGCATCGCTCCGATCACGATGCCCGGCGCCGATAAATGCGCCCGCGAAGGCTGGCGAATGGCAGCTAAGATTTTTGCCGTGGACGGCAAAGCCGAAGCGTTGGAAAAACTCGCTCAAGAGGTCAGCAAACCCAGCCTTCACCTCATTACCGCTCAAGCCAACGCTCCTGAGACCACAAGTTTAGGACGTCTCTTTGATGCAGCAGCTTCTATGTTCGGCATCTGCCACGTCTCAAGTTACGAAGGAGAAGCCCCGGTTCGCCTGCAAGCGGCCTCCGAAGGACGTCAGGGACAAAATCGAACAGATCTTGTTGAAGTCATCGACGGACATCCGAATTTTGTCCCGCTTCTTCTGGCACTTTCCGAATACACAGATATACAGCAAGCAGCAGCGGATTTCCAAGAAACACTGGCTCAGGTATTGGCAAAAGAGGTCATCCGCGCCTCTGAAAGAGAAAACATTCAGAAAGTTTGCCTCTCAGGCGGCTGCTGTTTAAATTCATTATTAACGCAGCGGCTCCGCGAGCTACTGGAACGGCACGAATTACAAGTTTATGAGGGACTCAAAGTTCCTCCGAATGACGGAGGCGTATCACTCGGCCAAGCATGGGTCGTTCTCATGCGTCTTCACAGTACAGCTAAAGAGTAAGAATCATGTGTTTAGCAATTCCCGTACAAATTAAAGAAATCATCGACGAGAACACTGCCGTCGCAGAAATCTCGGGACTGAAGAAAACCATCTCAACTGCCCTCTTGGAAGACGTCAAGGTCGGCGACTATGTCATTTTGCATGTCGGATACGCCCTCCAGAAGATCGATCCTGAAGAGGCTCAAAAGACACTGGCTCTTTTTGCTTCTGAGGCCTCTGCGACAGGAGAACCGGCATGAAGTACATCACCGAGTACCGTGACAAAGAGCTCGCCAAAAAGCTCGTTGCCGATATCGCCAAAGAAGCCCGTCCCGATAGAAATTACCGGCTTATGGAGTTCTGCGGCGGCCATACGCATGTCATCAGTCGATACGGCTTGGAAGGCATTTTGCCTAAGAACGTCCGCATGATTCACGGTCCCGGCTGCCCGGTCTGCGTCATGCCGATCGGCCGTATTGATTCGGCCATTGAACTTGCCTTGGAACACGGCGTCATCCTCTGCACCTACGCAGACACCATGCGCGTTCCGGCTTCCAAGGGACTTTCGCTGATGAAAGCAAAATCTCAGGGCGGCGACATACGCATGATTTACTCGGCAGCCGACTGTTTGGACATCGCTCGCGCCAATCCGGATAAAAACGTCGTTTTCTTTGCCATCGGTTTTGAGACCACCACGCCGGCGACCGCCGTGGTTTTAAAGCAAGCCAAAGCGGAAGGCTTAAAGAACTTCTTTGTGTTTTGCAATCATGTTCTGACGCCGCCGGCCATGCGCCACATTCTGAAGAACCAGGAAAAAGTCCAAATTGAAGGTTTTGTCGGACCGGCTCATGTTTCTACGATCATCGGCAGCGAGCCTTATGAAACGTTCGCCAAAGACTATTCCAAGCCGGTTGTTATCGCTGGTTTCGAACCTTTGGATATGCTTCAGTCTATTCTGATGCTGATCCGCCAAATCAACCGCGGCGAAGCCAAAGTCGAAAACGAATTTACACGCGCCGTTCGCCCCGAAGGCAATATGAAGGCCATTCGAATGATGGAAGAAGTTTTTGCGCTTCGCGACAGCTTTGAGTGGCGAGGGCTCGGCTCCGTTCCTAAATCTGCGTTAAAACTGTCCGACGCATACAGCGACTTCGACGCTGAAAAGCATTTCAACTTGGTTTACCGCAGTGTGCCCGACAACAAGGCCTGCGAATGCGGCGCCATCCTGCGCGGCGAAAAACAGCCGTCTGACTGTCGTGCATTCGGAACGGTGTGCACACCGGAAAGCCCTATCGGCTCCTGCATGGTATCCAGCGAAGGCGCCTGCGCCGCTTACTTCACTTACGGCAGACACAAGAGATAAGAATTCGGGAGAATAAATAATGTCTGAAGAAAAGAAACACTATCAACGTCCTCTGAATTTCAAGACCGGAAAAGTCGAAATGAACTTCGGTGCCGGCGGCAAAGCCAGTGCTCAGCTCATTGCCGACCTCTTCGCTAAAAACTTCTCCAACGAGTTCCTTGACCAAGGCGATGACGGCGCCAGACTTCCTCAGCCTAAAGGCGAACTTGTTATGGCCACTGACTCACATGTCGTAAGCCCTATTTTCTTTGCGGGAGGCGATATCGGAGGCCTCTCCATTCACGGTACGATTAACGACGTAGCCGTTTGCGGTGCTACGCCTCTCTACATTTCCTGCGGCTTTATTTTGGAAGAAGGCTTCCCCTTGAGTGACCTCAAACGCATCGTGGAGAGTATGGCCGCTGCCGCTAAAGAAGCCGACGTCAAAATCGTGACCGGCGACACCAAGGTCGTCGAACGCGGCAAAGCCGACGGCATTTACATCAACACCTGCGGCGTAGGCGTCCTGCCTGAAGGCGTTCGTCTCTCGGGCGCCAACTGCCGTCCGGGCGATGTCATCGCGATCTCCGGTGATATCGGAGACCATGGCGTAGCCGTCATGAGCCAGCGCGTGAACTTAGGGTTTGAAACCGGTGTCGTGAGCGACTCCGCAAGCCTGAACCGTCTGACCGAAAAACTCGTGGCAGAAATTCCGTCCCTTCGCTGCATGCGCGATCCGACACGAGGCGGACTCGGAACCACGCTGAATGAAATCGCTAAGCAGTCTTCCGTTGGCATGGTTCTTGAAGAGGACAAGATCCCGGTTAAAGAATCCGTAGAAGCCGCCTGCGAATTTTTAGGTCTCGACCCGCTCTACGTCGCCAATGAGGGTAAGGTCATTGCCATCTGCGCACCTGAAGACGCAGAAAAGATGCTTCAAATCATGAGAGACGATCCTCTTGGCAAGAATGCTCAGATCATCGGCCGCTGCATCGAAGATGAAAATCACTTCGTCCAAATGGAAACAGGATTCGGCGGCGTCCGCATGGTGGACTGGCTGACAGGCGAACAACTCCCTCGAATTTGTTAAACTCTGAATAAGCACGGCTTTCGTGATACTTTGGGTTGAGTCGTGCGCTCCAAATAATTGAAAAATAGGTAAGGAGACTCAGTTGGTTAAACCGCAGACGATCTTATTGGTGGACGATCACTCGCTTATTACGACGGCCATGTCTGCTCTTTTGCAAAGCATGTATCCGGACGTGCAGATTCACGTCGGAGCGACGGCAAAAGAGGCTGTTGAGTTGGCTGAAAAATACGGCGACTCCGCTGATCTGATGATTCTTGACCTCGGCCTGCCTGACTCTCAAGGCACCGATCTCTAAGTACGACTTTTACAAAATTATCCGGCGCTCAAAATTCTGGTCCTCTCCGGCAACTGTGATCCGGACAGCATCCTCAAAGCACTCTCCGCAGGTGCCGCCGGCTACGTACCGAAAACACTTGACGCCAACCTGCTTAAGAGCACGATCAATTTCGTTCTCGAGGGCGGTGTCTACATTCCCTCGAAGATTCTCTCTCAGCAGCAGTCGATGGGAATGAGCCCTCAGCAGCCGGTTGTCAATCCCTCTTCAAAGGTTCACCTGACTACTCGTCAGTGTCAGGTATTGAAGCTTTTGAGCCAGGGCGATTCCATCAAGACGATTTGCCGCAAGATGGATCTTTCCGAGGGTACGATTAAAACCCATGTTACGGCCCTTTATCGCGCTTTTGACGCACGAAACCGTACGGAAGCACTCATTGCTGCCCGACGCAACGGCTTTAACGTAGATTAGTTTTTAGAGCCTCTACTAACGCAAAACCTCTGATACCGAGTTCGGTTCAGAGGTTTTCTTATGCGCTTTAAGTGAAGATTACTTGGCAGCGGCCTCTTTAGCTTTGGCTTCTTTAGCCTTGCCTTCATCAGCAGCTTTTTCTTCAGCCTTAGCTTCTTTGCCGCCTTCTTTGTATTCGGCTGCTTGGGCCTTGGCGTTCTCTTTAGCTTCCTGAGCCAAGATCAGCTTCTCTTTCTTAGCTTTCAGATCGGCAGCTGCAACATCAAGTTTTGCAGTCAGGTTGGCCAGGAACTTCTCAGCCATTTCGATGTGTTCGATCTT
>ERZ1673693.1820-NODE-1820-length-14252-cov-19.533634_pt1 | contig 14252 bp, 13 predicted proteins | sample MGYA00580223_ERZ1673693 | MGnify/ENA primary metagenome ERZ1673693 (study PRJEB41218, sample SAMN15661741) | gut metagenome | host: Homo sapiens | place: Canada: London | collected 2015-08-20/2019-03-30 | study: EMG produced TPA metagenomics assembly of...
TTTTGTACGCCGCCGCCCGCCATCGAGCAGAGTTTTACACCTAATTGGGGATAAAGCAGCTGATGGCTGGCGGCGGTGTCGCCCTGATTGGCATCACTCTGATCCCCCTGCTGAGTGGTCTGTTCGGCTGATCTTTTCCGGGCGGCGTTTGCCGCCCCGTACATATTTACTTGCAAGCATTTCCAGCCCCTCCGTGGCAAACGGATTCTTATTATAAAGAGGAAACGCATTGCAAATCGAATATTCACCTTTATTTTGAAAGGATGGTGCTATTATGCAGATTCTGACTCACCTTATTTTTCTGCTCAACCTGCTCAAGACCCTTATCAACCATTTTTCTTGATAGGTGGTGGCGCTGAGTGGAAACAGTTCTCAAAGCGATCTCTGATTGGATCAAGTCACTGCTGACAGCGGCAATCATGTCCAATCTCAACGGCCTGTTCGATGACGTCAACACCCAAGTAGGCAACATTGCACAGCAGGTCGGTACCAAACCATCCAATTTTGAACCGCGCGTTTTCGCTATGATTGAGGCGTTGTCCCGGAACGTAGTGCTGCCCATTGCAGGCGTGATTCTGACCTTTATTGCTTGTTATGAGCTGATTCAGCTCATAACAGAGCACAACAACATGGCACAATTTGAACCTGCGCTGCTGATGAAATGGATCTTCAAAACTGCCATTTCGGTGTGGATGATCTCCAACACCTTCGACATCATCATGGCGGTGTTCGATGTGACGCAGCAGGTGGTGGCAAATTCCAGCGGCATTATTTCTGGCAACACGCGGGTGAACGACATCGGGCTTTCCATGCTGCAATCCAGCATGATGCAGATGGACGTAGGACCCCTGTTCGGACTGTTCTTGCAGTCCTTCTTCATCGGTATCACCATGCGCATCCTGTCCATCGTGATTTTTGTCATCGTCTACGGAAGAATGATTGAGATCTACATGATGGTCAGCCTTGCCCCGGTGCCCATGGCAACATGGGGCAACCACGAGCAATCCCATGTGGGACAGAACTATCTTCGTTCTCTGTTTGCGCTGGGATTTCAGGGCTTCCTGATCCTGATCTGCGTGGCGATCTACGCTGTTCTGCTCCAGAATGTTGCAATATCCGGGGATGCCATCAACTCGATCTGGAGCATCGTGGGGTACACGGTGCTGCTGTGCTTTACGCTGTTCAAGACTGGTTCCGTCGCCCGAAGCATTCTGGGCGCACACTAAGGAGGTGAAATTTTGGCAGCTTATATTTCCGTGCCGCGCGATTTCAGCAAGGTGAAGTCCAAAGTAGCCTTCAATTTGACCGCCCGGCAGCTCATCTGTTTTGGTGCAGCGGCAGTCGTAGGGGTGCCGCTGTTCTTTGTCCTGCGGGATACCGCAGGCAATTCCGGTGCTACCCTCGGCATGATGGCGGTCATGCTGCCCATGTTCTTTCTGGCCATGTATCAGAAGAACGGCCAGCCCGCTGAAAAAATCCTGCGGTACTACCTTCAGGCGCGTTTTGTTCGCCCGAAGGTGCGTCCGTACAAGACCCGCAATTACTATGCACTGCTTATGAAGGGAGATGACGCCCATGATTCCGTTTCTGAAAAAGAATAAGAACGGCAAAAAGCCGCCCAAGTCCACAGTGCCCCGCACGGCACAGGAGAGCATCCCATTCCAGCGGATGTTTGAGGACGGCACCTGCCGTGTCCGTCCCGGCTACTACACCCGCACCATCCAGTATCAGGACATCAATTATCAGTTGGCGCAGCAGGAGGACAAGACCGCCATTTTTGAGGAATGGTGTTCGTTCCTCAACTTCTTTGATTCGAGCATCCACTTTGAACTTTCCTTTGTGAACACTGCCACGGACAGCGCAGACTTTGAAAAATCCATCCGCATCCCGTATCAGCAGGATGGCTTTGATGATGTTCGTGCCGAGTATTCCCAGATGCTGCGGCAGCAGCTTTCCAAGGGCAACAACGGCCTGACAAAGACAAAATTCCTGACCTACGGCATCGAGGGCGACAGCATGGCGCAGGTCAAACCTCGGTTGGAGCACATCCAGAACGACCTGATGAACAACTTTCACAGGTTGGGCGTTCTGGCAAAGCCGCTGGACGGTACGGAACGCCTGCGGCTGATGCACGGGATGTTGAACATGGACGGTGCCAACAAGTTCCACTTCAACTGGAAAGACCTTGTGCCCAGCGGCCTGTCCGTAAAGGATGCCATTGCACCCACTGCATTTGCGTTCAAGAACAGCCGCACCTTTCAGATGGGAGGCATCTTTGGGGCGGTCAACTTCCTGAACATCACGGCGTCTGATTTGAGCGACCAGCTTTTGAAGGATTTCCTTGATATGGATTCCAGCCAGATCGTTACCATGCACATCCAGTCCGTTGACCAGAACAAGGCCATCAAAACCATCAAGCACACCATTACCGAACTCGACCGCAGCAAAATCGAAGAACAGAAGAAAGCCGTCCGCGCCGGATACGACATGGACGTGCTGCCGTCTGATTTGGCGACTTACGGCAGGGATGCCAAGGCACTGTTGAAGGAGTTGCAAAGCCAGAACGAGAGAATGTTTTTGGTGACGTTCCTCGTGTTGAACACCGGCAAGACCGAGCAGGAACTGGAAACTAACGTGTTTCAGGCGATCAGCATTGCGCAAAAGCACAACTGCGAACTGTGCCGTCTTGACTTCCAGCAGGAGCAGGGTCTGATGAGCAGCCTGCCACTGGCAGACTGCCAGATCGAAATCCAGCGCGGTCTGACCACCAGCAGCACGGCGATTTTTGTGCCGTTTACCACACAGGAGCTGTTCGACAACGGCAAGGAAAGCCTGTATTATGGCTTGAACGCCCTGTCCAACAACCTGATTATGGTTGACCGCAAAAAGCTGAAGAACCCCAACGGTCTGATTTTGGGCACTCCCGGTTCCGGTAAATCCTTCAGCGCAAAGCGTGAGATCTGTAATGCGTTTCTCGTGACGGACGATGATATTATCATCTGCGACCCGGAAGCAGAGTACGCTCCGCTGGTGGAGCGTCTGCATGGGCAGGTCATCCACATCAGCCCTGCCAGCACCCAGTATATCAACCCGATGGACATCAACAGCAACTACTCGGAGGAGGACAACCCGTTGGCTTTGAAAGCCGACTTTGTGCTGTCCCTGTGCGAACTGGTGGTCGGCGGCAAAGAGGGCTTGCAGCCGGTGGAAAAGACGGTCATTGACCGCTGCGTCCATGTGGTCTACCGCAAGTATTTCGAGAACCCCATCCCGGAAAATATGCCGCTGCTGGAAGACCTCTACAATGCACTGTTGACGCAAGACGAACCGGAAGCCCGCCATGTGGCGGCTGCGCTGGAAATCTACGTCAAGGGCAGTTTGAACATTTTCAATCACCACACCAACGTAGATATCAATAACCGCATCGTCTGCTTTGACATCAAGCAGCTGGGCAAGCAACTCAAAAAGCTGGGTATGCTCATCGTGCAGGATGCTGTGTGGGGGCGTGTGACAGCCAACCGCAGTGCCGGAAAATCCACCCGGTACTATGCAGACGAGTTCCACCTTTTGCTGAAAGAGGAACAGACTGCGGCGTACAGCGTTGAAATTTGGAAGCGTTTTCGTAAGTGGGGCGGCATCCCGACAGCCCTGACGCAGAACGTCAAAGATCTGCTGGCAAGTCCCGAAGTATCAAATATTTTTGAGAATTCGGACTTCGTTTATATGCTCAATCAGGCGAACGGTGATCGGCAAATCCTCGCAAAGCAGCTCAATATCAGCCCGCATCAGCTTTCCTACGTTACCCACTCCGGCGAAGGTGAAGGGCTGCTGTTTTTCGGTAACGTGATCCTGCCCTTTGTTGACCACTTCCCGAAAGACCTTGAACTCTACCGCATCCTCACGACCAAGCTCAACGAGATCTCGGAGGGCGCACAGAAATGAGTGAACCGAAACTGATCATCAAAGAGGAATCGTCCGCAAAAAAGACCCGTTCTCCCCCGAAGAAACCCAAGGTGGAGCAGTCGGTGCCCAGAAAGAAAAAGCTGAAAACCGATGCAGATAAGGCTGCGGAAAGGGCGCAGCACCTGCGTTTTGGCAAAGCCGAGATCACCCCGGATGAAGCATCCCGCATGACAAAGCAGCAGAAACGTGCTATGTATGCCGCTGCTGCCGCCCGGTCTGCGGCACATCGAGAGATTGATCAGTACGAGGACGACAATGTGGGCACGCAGGCTTTAAGCGAGGGCGAAAAAGCTGCCGAGACTACCCACGATATTTCCAAGAGCCGTTACGCCAGAAAGCTGAAAAAGAAAGCCAAGATGCAGGGCAAGAAAAGGGCCCGAACCGCAAAATCTTCCGTGCAGAAGCCGCCTGCAGCACAAGATGCAGGCGCATCCGGCACCGGCGAGGGCAGTTCCAACTGGCTTTCACGCTGGAAACAGCGGCAAGAAATCCGTAAAAGTCACTATGCCACCGCCCATTCGGGTACAGCGGCACAGACCGCAGGCGGCAAAGCGGTATCCAATGGCACCACTGCTGCGAAGTCTGGCATGGAACAGGTCATCGACAAAGGAAAATCGGTGGTCAGTACCGCAGTCAACGGCATTGCCAATTTTGCAAAAAGCAACGCGCACGTTCTTTTGATCGTGGGCGTTTTTCTTTTGCTCTTGCTGCTGGTCATGTCGGCATTTTCGTCCTGTTCCATTCTGTTTTCAGGCACCACGCAGGTATCCGGTCAGACCATTTACACCGCAGAGGACCGGGACATCCGGGGAGCCGAAACCGACTACAAGAAGCTGGAAAAGGAGCTGGACAAAAAGATCAAGCGCACCCCCACCGACCACCCCGGCTACAACGAGTACCAGTATCACCTTGACCCCATCGAGCATGACCCATGGCAGTTGACCTCTTTTCTCACGACTCTCTATGACGATTACACCCGGTCAGAGGTGCAGGGCAAGTTGAAGGAGACCTTCAAAAAGCAGTACAAGCTGACCACATGGGTGGAGGTGCAGATACGGTATAAGACCGTCTGGGTCATCAGTCCGGCAGGAATCCCAGTCCCTACGCAGGTGCCCTATGAGTACCGCATCTTCCACACCAAATTGGTGAATAAAGGGCTGGAAGTGGTTGTCCGGGAGGAACTGGACAACGACCAGTGGAAACGCTATGAGATCTTTCAGGATACGCTGGGTGGTCGGCCTTATCTGTTCAACGGCGGTCTGCCGCCCGGTGGCTCCGATGGCTCCGGCACACCCGGCATCGACTATCAGGTTCCTGCGGAAGCCCTGACGGACAGCGAGTTTGCCGCTATCTACAAGGAGGCGCAAAAGTATGTGGGCACGCCCTACGTCTGGGGCGGTTCTACCCCGGAAACCGGGTTTGATTGCTCCGGCTACGTTTGCTGGGTCTACAACCAGAACGGCTACAATGTGGGGCGCACCACCGCCAACGGTCTGTGGAACAAGAGCCAGCACATTTCCGAAGCCGAAGCAAAGCCCGGCGACCTTGTTTTCTTTGAAGGAACGTATGATACGCCGGGGAAAAGTCATGTGGGCATCGTGCGTCCAGTAAGGACGATAGTAGAAGTAGAGAAAGGAGGCTGTGGTTAAGGTACTACCCCGCAAAGCAACGCGGGAATCCACCTGCTTTACCGAAAATCGAAAGATGTACGGGAAAAGAGCACGGCAGGAAAGCGGCAAGTTGCCTAAAGACAATCGGGCACGACTGAACCGCGAGGATAAGTGAATACAAGGATAAAACTGAATTGTTTAAGGTGAGTTCCAAGCCCTTGTTACGTGTGGGCAAAGGAAAATTGTCTGAAACCTTTGGTACAGGGACCGTAGGAAATAGAGTCCTTCCTATGGGTTGCTAATCCCCTGTGCGGCACGTCGGAGAACCGATAGTAACGGAACAAAAGCATATCCGATAATTCACACTGACCTACTACTATCGTCAACTGGAGATTGTCTAAACCGGAACGCTTGAAAAAGCTATGTGTAATGCAGCAATGTGATAAATTTCAAAGCTATGCTAGAAAGATGACACTGAAAATCCGGCATGACAACGGAGCTTCTGTAGTAGTCCGAGAATCCTGAATTGACAGGAAAAGCCGTAAAATCGGATGCGGGAAAGCCGCTCACATGGCGAAGAGAAGCAGTTTTTTGCGCATTAAAATCAGAAATTGATTAGAGAGGAAAGCCTCAATGAAATCAACAATGGAGATTTTAACAAAATTACAAGAGAATTCCCAAAAGAACCACGATGAAATTTTCACACGACTGTACCGCTATCTTTTGAGGCCGGATATTTACTTCATCGCCTACCAGCATCTTTACTCCAATAAGGGTGCAGGAACGAAGGGTGTGAATGATGATACGGCTGATGGATTTAGCGAGCAGTATGTGACAGCCATCATTGAAGCATTGAGAACAGGGTCATATGAACCCAAGCCGGTACGCAGAACCTATATTCAAAAGAAGAACGGCAAGCTGCGCCCGCTGGGACTTCCTGTATTCGCTGACAAGCTGGTGCAAGAAGCTATCCGTATGATTCTGGAAGCCATCTATGAGCCAATTTTCTCTATCTATTCCCACGGCTTTCGACCGGGCAAAAGCTGCCACACGGCACTTGCCACGATTAAGCATGAGTTTACCGGAGCAAAGTGGTTCATTGAGGGCGACATCAAGGGATGTTTTGATAACATCGACCATTCCACGCTGATTGGTGTGCTGAACCGAAAAATCAAGGACGCTCGTTTTCTGAACCTGATTCGTATGTTTCTGAAATCCGGCTATATGGAAGACTGGGATTTCCATGAAACCTATAGCGGATGCCCGCAGGGTGGAATCATTTCCCCGATTCTTGCGAATGTCTACCTGAACGAACTGGACAGGTATATCACGCAGCTGAAGAAGGAATTTGACCACGGATACAATCCGAGAAACTTTACGGAAGAATACAACGCGATAAGACACAAACGAGATGCACTGCATGAGAAAATCAAGAAAGCTGAAGGAACAATGCGGGAGCAGCTGATTGCTCAGCACAAGCAACTGACAAAACAGTTGTTTCGGACACCTGCAAAAGCGTGTACCGATAAGCGATTGAAATATGTTCGCTATGCAGATGACTTTCTGATTGCAGTCAATGGGACAAGAGAGGAATGCGAGGAAATTAAGGCAAAACTCACGGATTTTGTCCGGGACACTCTGAAAATGGAGTTGAGCCAAGAAAAGACCCTTATCACTCACAGTAACACTCCTGCCCGATTCCTTGGTTTTGATGTTCGGGTGCGCAGAGACTCCAGCGTTAAACGCTCTGGAAAACGAAAAATGCGTACTATGAACAACAAAGTGGAACTCAATATTCCACTGAAAGATAAGGTGGAGACCTATTTACTGTCCCGTAGCATCGCTAAAAGGGATGGAAAGAGGTTGATTCCTATTCATCGCCCCATTCTGCTGAACCGCACAGATTTGGAAATCGTAATGAGTTATAATGCGGAACTCCGAGGACTCTGTAACTATTATGCCATTGCAAGCAACTTCAATAAGCTCGTTTACTTTGGCTATCTGATGGAATACAGCTGTCTAAAAACACTCGCAAACAAGCATCGTTCCCGAATTTCTAAGGTTCGTTATGAATACAGAGATGGGACTGGCGCATGGGGTGTTCCGTATGAAACCAAAAAGAGAAAACGCCGTATGATGTTCGCTAAGTACAGCGATTGCAAAGGCAAAGACTTGACGGAAAAAGTGCCCGATTTGGCGTATCGCTATTCGCACAACACGACCGCCTTCGAGGAACGTCTGAAGGCCAAAGTCTGTGAAGTCTGCGGCTGTACAGACAGCGATAGCTATGAAATCCACCATGTAAACAAGGTCAAGAACCTGAAAGGTAAAGCTGACTGGGAGAAAGTCATGCTGGCAAAGAGGCGCAAGACAATCGTTGTGTGCCACAAATGCCACATGAGAATTCATCATGGAACTAAAACGGAATGACTTTTGAAATGGAGCAAAAAATGGGGAGCCGTGTGCGTTGAGAGGCGCAAGCACGGTTCTGGGAGAGGTCTGTGCAGACCTGTCGTAGAAATACGATAAGGCGGCACTTTCCTACTCCACTACCTTGGAAACGGCAAGATGGTGTCTGCCGGAGACCCCATAAAGTATGCTGATATTCACTCGTCCTACTGGCAGAAATACCTGTCCGGTTTTGGACGGCTTTCAAAATGATTGGAGGAAGAAATGAGCGAAAAACTCGATAAACTGCGCGCTTCTCTGGAAAAGGAAAGGGAGCGTCGCATTAAGATCAACACTCGCATTGAAAGCCTTGAGCGGCGGATTCAGGAAGCAGAAGCTGCCGAGGTCAACGAGATGGTGCGCACCGCCAAGGTCACGCCGGAACAGCTTGCCGCCCTGCTGCGCCAGTCTGCAACTTCCACCCCGACCCCGGCTGCGCTGTCCGCAGTCGGTGCTACGTTCAACAAGGAGGAATTTGATAATGAAGATGATGAATAAGTTCTGTGCCCTGATGTTGTCGGTGGCACTGTGCGCTGGCATGGCGGCTCCTGCTTTTGCCTATGGCGGTGAGCCTGTGGAGGAAGTGGAACAGCCCGTCCTGACTTCTACCACCGATGAAGAAGATGTGGTCACCGTGACCGATGAGGAAACCGGTGCTCTGACCCCGGAGGGCAATCTGACGATGGTGGACGATTACCACACCAGTTATTCGGATGGCTCTGGCCAGCAGTTCATCACGCTGGTGTCGAAGTCTGGCAACACATTCTATCTGGTCATCGACCGCAACGACAAGGGGGAAAACACCGTTCATTTCATGAATCTTGTGGACGAAGCCGACCTTCTTTCCCTGATGGAAGATGAAGATGCCGATGCCTACACCGCTGAAAAAGAAGCGGCGGTGCAGGCAGAACAGGAGCGCAAACAGGCCGAGGAGGATGCGAAAAAGGCTGCGGAAGAAGCGGCGGCATCCGGTTCTGAACAGACTGGTGGCAACAAAGTTACGAAGTATGCTGCTACGTTCTTAGGCGTACTGGCACTGGTCGGTTTGGTTGCTGGCGGTGGCATTTACACCTTTATGAAGCAGAAGCAGAAAAAGCAGGCAGAAAAAGAAGCCCTTGACCCCGATGCAAACTACACTGAGGACAAGGGCGACTTTGAAATCCCTGTGGAGGATGAGCCGGAGGAGACCGGCGAGGAGGATAACGCAGAAGAATAATCCTATTGGCGGCGTTTGCCGCCTTACATATTGCAATCCGAAACAGATTGGAGGGATTCTTATCGCAAAATTGATCGTGGCGGAAAAACCGTCGGTTGCCATGTCATACGCCAAAGTCCTCGGTGCCACCAGCCGTCAGGACGGCTACCTTGAGGGCAACGGCTATCTGGTAAGCTGGTGCGTGGGGCACTTGGTGGAACTGGCACCGCCCAACATCTACGATGCCAAATACGTCAAGTGGAGTATCGCAGATTTGCCCATCCTGCCGCAAAAGTGGCAGTATCTGGTGTCTGCGTCCACCAAAAAGCAGTTTGGCATCCTGCAAAAACTGATGCACCGCCCGGATGTGGAGAGCGTGATCTGCGCTACGGACGCGGGGCGCGAGGGAGAACTGATCTTCCGCTTGGTGTACCAGCAGGCCGGGTGCAAAAAGCCCTTTTCCCGTCTGTGGCTGTCCAGCATGGAGGAATCTGCCATCCGGGAGGGCTTTGCCCACCTCAAACCGTCAACTGAATACGATGCGCTGTACAATGCAGCACTCTGCCGGGAACGTGCCGACTGGATGGTCGGCATCAATGCGTCCCGGCTTTTTTCGTGTCTGTACAATCAGCCCTTGGCAGTGGGGCGTGTTATGACCCCGGTGCTTGCCATGACGGTGGTGCGAGAAGCCGCCATTGCCGCCTTTGTGCCGGAAAAGTTCTACACGGTTGCCCTGACTCTCGCAGACGGCGGCACCGCATCCAGCAAACGGTTTGCACAGAAAGCGGATGCCGAGCTGTTGCTATCCAAATGCCGAAAGGAGGAGCGTGTCACGGTGCAGAAGATGGATCGCAAGGAAAAGTCCGAAAGTCCGCCGCCGCTCTATGACCTTACCGCATTGCAGCGGGATGCCAACCGTCTGCTGGGATTTACGGCGCAGCAGACCTTGGATTATGCCCAAAGTCTTTACGAAAAACGGCTCATCACCTATCCCCGCACGGACAGCCGCTTTTTGACGGAGGATATGGCGGCATCCCTGCCGGAGCTGGTGGCGACTGCCGCAGGAGCATTTGATTTTCACGAAGATGTTCCTGTTCATGCGCAGCAGGTCATCGACAGCAGTAAGGTCACAGACCACCATGCACTGCTGCCTACGGCAAGCGTAGCAAAAACCGATTTGTCCGCACTACCCGCCGGGGAACGGAGTATTCTGCGGCTGGTCGTTGCACGGCTGCTCTGTGCTGTTGGCGAAGCTCACCGATATGCCGAAACCACCATGACAACCATCTGCGCAGGTGAAGAATTTACAGCCAAAGTCAAGGCTGTACTGTCGGACGGCTGGAAAGGCATTGAGCGCAAAATGCTCGGCGATCTGCTGGGCAAGAAAAAAGAACCTGCTGTTCTGCCGGATGTGCCGGAGCAAAGCGAGTGCAGCATTACCGGGGCCGAACTGAAAGAGGGACAGACCTCGGCTCCAAAGCATTTTACGGAAGATCTTCTCCTTTCGGCAATGCAAACGGCTGGTTCTGAATCTATGCCGGAGGGTGTGGAGCGTCAGGGCATTGGCACACCGGCGACCAGAGCCGCGACCATCGAAAAGCTGGTACAGAAAGGTTTTCTGGAGCGCAAGGGCGAGAAAAAGACCAAGATTCTGCTCCCCACCGACAAGGGCAAAGCCCTTATCACCGTGATGCCCGAAGAAATCCAGTCCCCGGAACTGACCGCCGACTGGGAAACAAAGCTGCTGCGCATTGAGCGTGGCGAGATGGAGCCGGAAGAATTTATGGTCGAAATCAAAGATATGATCTCCTCGCTGGTGAATACCACCGAGGCTATGAAGGGAGCAAATGTGCTTATGAAGAACAAAATCGTTGGTGTCTGCCCGAACTGTGGTGCAAATGTTGTCGAGCGTGAGAAGGGCTGGTTCTGTGAGAACCGGGAGTGCCGCTTCGCTTTGTGGAAGGATAACGCCTATTTCAAGCGTCTGGGGAAACATCTGGATGGTCGCATGGTGGACAAGCTGCTGCGGGATGGCCGGGTGCGTCTGAAGGACTGCCGCAGTGCCAAGGGCAAGACCTACAATGCCACCGTGCTGCTGTCCTGTGAAGCCGATGGCCGCAGCAAGTTTTCTCTGGAATTTGAAGGTGGGTGCTGATGGAGCAGAAAAAAGAAGCGGTCTACCTTATCAACGATGAACGCTATCTCCACCTCCGGGAAAACGGTGCAGGCGTCGGCTTTGCCACCTACAACAAGGTAACTGGTGAGCCGCTGGAAAGCGGGCAGATCTCGGAAAAGAACCTGCCGCCCGATGGCAGGAACGCCATTTCTGCCGCCCGGAACTGGTATCTGTTTGAACTTTCGGACGATGACCGCAAGGCCATCCAACAGGAAAGCGTAAAGATCCTCGAAAACATCCCGCAAGCTGGTATCGGCAGACGGCGCATCTGGGAGCCTGAAACGCTGCCGAAGGATATTCGTCTCATCAACAGCCACTATGACGACCTCTACCGCATTCCCGATGGCGGAGTTGTACAGGTGGATTACCCGGATGGGCGCAGCTTTACGGCACGGCTGGAACATCTGGATGATTACCACTTTGACATGGGCGGTTTGGGCAATGTGTTCCACATCTGCCAGTTTGCCGAGGTCATGGAACGAAACCATGCCGACTTCTACCCGGAGATTCAGACACAGGACGAGCAGGCTACATGGGAACTGGGCGGCAAGGGCTATCTTGCTATCCAGTCCTGTGAGGACGGCTGGGACTACACTATTTACCACAGTGATTATTCCGTAATGGACGGTGGGCAGCTGGATGCCCCGGAACTGACCATTCAGGAAGCCCGTGAGCAGATTCTGGAAGCGCACCACATGGAAAAGGGGCGGCGGCTGTTGCAGGACTACGATGCCGTCATGGACAAAGTTGCGGAAGCCGAGGAGCTGAGTGCAGACCATCGCCCTTCCACACTGGAAAAGCTGGCAGAACTGGCAAGTGATACGTCTACGCCAAAATCGTCTGCACGTTCTGCGCCAGAACTGTGAGGTGGACGATGCAGCAAAAATGGAACCAGAATTTTGACGGTGAACCCATGACGGACATCCCGCAGAAGTTTCTGAACGCAGGGTGCGATGTTTATATGGTGATGCAGCTGCGGCATGACGAAAAAATCCTTGATGAAAGATTTGCTTCTATGCGGGAGTTGAATCGTCGAGGCAAAACGCCCGACCCGGAGCATTACGAGGTCACCTACTATGCTGATCTGCCCGCCATGTGGCAGGATGTGCCGAACAACGAGGTTTTGGAAGAACTGTTTCAGGTGTTCAACCTCTCCCGTCCGCAGGATTTTGAGGGGCATAGCCTGTCGGTCAGCGATGTGATTGCACTCAAACGCAATGGCGAGGTGTCTGTGCATTATGTGGACAGCATCGGCTTCAAAGATTTACAGGGGTTTCTGGACAAGCAGCCGGAACGCCCTTCGGTGCTGATGAATCTCAAGGAAAAGTGCGATGCCCCGGAGTGTAACCCAACTGGAAGCCGGAAAGCGAGGACTGAACATGAACTTTGACCATGAAGAACTCATGCTGATGATGCTTTACAACACCGGCACCCGACTGGGGCTTATCCACGAACTGCGGCTCATGCAGTGCTACCTGATGCCCGACGAAATCGCCCTGCGGGAACTGTCTGAAAGTGTGATTGCAAAATTGAAACTCATGACCGACGAGCAGTTTGCCGAGGTCGAATTTCCTCTGGACTGATTTTTGCCGCCTGCGGGCGGCGTACATATCCTCTTTCTCTATGGTTGGCAGTGTGGTATAATTGGCTCAACAAACAAAAGTTTATATCTGCTAACGATAATTGCCGAATGGCAACGTGCAGATCGAAAGGTCTTCGCCATGAATCGTGCAGGATTTATGCAATTTATTCTTGAACAATATAGCGTTGAGCCGGATTACCCGTGGATGAAGAATCCCAATTTTGCAGTCTTCCGGCACAGCAACAATCAGAAATGGTTTGCCTTGATTATGGACATTCCAAGGAGCAGGCTGGGATTACCCGGTGACGAACTACTGGATGTGGTGAATCTCAAATGCGACCCACTTCTGATTGGCTCACTGCGCAGTGAACCCGGTTTCTTTCCTGCCTACCACATGAACAAAGATAGCTGGATCACGGTTTCACTGGACAACAAAGCTGATGCTGACAAGCTGAAAATGTTGCTGGACATGAGCTACACTGCTACTGCGTCAAAAATTCGTAAGAAGCACTGACAGTATTCTGTCCGTGCAATCAACATACAGAATGGAGAGTATCTGAAATGAAAATCGTAGTTTTGAACGGTAGTCCCCGCAAAGGCGGCAACACGGAGATTATGACACAGGCTTTTGCAGAAGCCGCCCGCAAGAACCAGAATGAGGTCAGCATTCTGGATGTAGCACCCATGAACATCCGTGGCTGTCTGGGCTGCAAATACTGCTGGGCACACAAGGGCGAATGCGTCCAGAAAGATGATATGGGCAAGGTCTTTGAGGCTCTGGTGGATGCCGACATGGTGGTGTTCGCATCGCCCATCTACTGGTTCGACATTACCGCACAGATGAAAACCGTCATTGACCGTCTGTATGCCGGCGGCAGTGTAGGCTTCCACTTCCACAAGACCGCCCTGCTGCTGGATGCCGGTGCCGACCATGTGTTCGATGCAGCCATCGCACAGTATAAGGCTATGACCTCCTATCTGAAGTGGGAGGATATGGGCATCATCACAGTTCCGAACATGGAAACCAAGGGCAGCATGACGACCGCTCCCAATCTGGCCGCGGTTATCAGACTGGGCGAATCGCTCTGATTTTTGAAAAATAATATTACATCCCTGCGGGCAATCATAAAACGGTTGCCCGCTATTTTTATGCTCAAAACCGGAAGGAGGCAACAATGTCTAGCAAAACCGAAGAATATCTTGCTCTTGCCCAGCGCACGGCGAACGGCTTGACGCGGTACTGGGAAAGCTGGACGGACTATCTGACCACAGCATCCC
>ERZ1673693.1855-NODE-1855-length-14040-cov-4.807151_pt1 | contig 14040 bp, 10 predicted proteins | sample MGYA00580223_ERZ1673693 | MGnify/ENA primary metagenome ERZ1673693 (study PRJEB41218, sample SAMN15661741) | gut metagenome | host: Homo sapiens | place: Canada: London | collected 2015-08-20/2019-03-30 | study: EMG produced TPA metagenomics assembly of...
AAAACTGCGATGATATCCTGATCAGACCCATGCGCCTTGGTGAGGGACATAAGGCGGACTGTCTGATGGTCTATATTGAGGTTGCGGTTTCAAACATGATGCTGGATGATTCTGCTATCGGAAAAATGATCAATCATTTCTGGGAGATCCCGGAGGAAAAGATCCGGGAATTTATCCGCCGAAACAGTCTTGGAATTGCAGATGTGAAGGAGCTGTCTTCCATGGAGGAGGTATTTGGTGCCATTCTTTCGGGAAATGCAGTTTTCTTTCTGGATGGATACGACAAAGCAATGAAAATTTCCAGTAAAGGATATCCGGGGCTGGCTGTATCAGAGGTGAAAACGGAAAAGGTCCTCAGAGGCTCCAAGGAGGGGTTCTGTGACAGTGTAAAAACCAATGCGGCCCTTGTGAGAAAGCGGATCCGGGATACCAGGCTGAAGGTGGAGCAGAGCAGCATCGGTGTACGCTCCAATACGGTGGTACAGCTTCTTTATGTGGAGGATCTGGTCCATGAGGAGCTTCTGACTGCTGTGAAAGAGCGCCTGGAATCTTTTGCAGTGGACGGGATCCTAGACAGCGGGATGCTGGAACAGCTGACAGAAGAAGCATGGTATTCTCCCTTTCCTCAGTTTCAGACAACGGAGCGGCCGGACCGGGCTGCCCAGGAGCTGCTGAATGGAAAAGCAGTTCTGCTCTGCGACAATTCGCCGGTGGCACTGGTGGTTCCCGGAGCATTCAACAGTTTTATGGAAAGCAGTGAAGACTGGTACAACCGTTTTGAGATGGCATCCTTCCTGCGGGTGCTCCGGTATCTGGCCATGGCTGTGGCAACGCTGCTCCCCGGACTTTATCTGGCTGTGATCCGGTTTCATACACAGATCCTTCCGGCGAATCTGATCCTTTCCTTTGCACAGGCAAGAGAGGGCGTTCCATTTTCCAGTGTAGTGGAGCTGGTGTTCCTGGAACTGTCTTTTGAGTTGATACGGGAGGCTGGTGTGCGGATCCCGGGAGCTCTTGGAAATGCCATTGGGATCGTAGGAGGACTGATCATCGGACAGGCTGCGGTGGAGGCCAATCTTGTCAGCCCGGTGGTAGTGATCATCGTGGCACTGACAGCACTGGGATCACTGGCTATACCTAATGAGGAATTTGCTTCTGCATTCCGGCTTCTGAAGTACGCTTTTCTGTTTCTGGGAGGATTTCTAGGTATATTCGGAATCGTGTTGGGACTGTATCTCACCATGGCGCATCTGGCAGGACTTTTAAGCTTCGGTGTCCCATATCTGGTACCTTTTGTAGAGAAGAACAGTGAGGCGGAAACCGGTGGAAGGATTTTGCGACAGCCCTTCCGGAAGCGGAAATTCCGGCCGCTGTATGCCAGAAATGCCCAGAAACGCAGGCTTCGGACAAGGCCATGGAGCCGGAAAGGATAAAGGTTATGAGATTTGCGGAGAATAACAGGATTTCCCACAAACAGCTTTTTCGGCAGATCATACTGGTGTTTCCGGCGCCGTTTCTGCTGTGTCTGTTTAAGAATGGAGCGATGTTGGGCATCAGTGCCATGGCAGGGACAGCTGCTGCGGCCGTAGTGCTCTCCTTTTATGTGATCTGGCTGATACGTCTGACACCTGTATATGGAGAGCTTTCCAAAAGGACAGGAAGTTTTACTGTACGATTTATTGGCCTGTTCTTTTTGGTATATGTGATCGCAAGTTCGGCATTTCTTTCGGGCCTTCTGGGGGAGGTGATCCCGGAAAGTCTGATCAGCGGGATTTCCGGAAAATGGCTGTCTCTTCTTGCAGTTGCAGCCTGTAGTCTGGGAACGCATCGCGGAATGCAGAGAAGAGGGCGGATCGCTGAGGTGTCCGGAAGGATTTTTCTGGCAGGGATCCTTCTTCTGATGTTTTTATGTGCAGGGCAGGGAAAAACAGAGTACTTTATGGAAGTGATGAAAGATCCGGAAACAGGATTTACAGGAGAGCGATGGCTCCGTGATCTGTATACACTTTTGTGTGCTTTTTCAGGAGCAGGACTTCTTCCCTTCGGGCTGGAGTATGCAAAAAAACAGGGAAGTGCCAGAAAACCTGTGATCCTGGCTTTTCTTACAGTTTGCGGGATCATTTTTGGAATGCAGCTCCTTCTTCCGGCAGTCTTTGGAGGTGCACGCCTTAAAAACGAGATCTGTCCGGTACTGCCTCTTCTGGAGGGGGCAGATCTTCCGGGAAACGTACTGGCGAGATTTGATGTGATATGGATGGGGTTTCTGGTATTCGGACTTTTGTTTTCTATGGGAAGTTTGTTTCATTACGGAAATCAGATCGCGGAAAAAACCGGATTCGGGACCGGTCGGTACTGGATCCCGGCAGCAGGCTGGCTGCTTTCCCTGTATGAGAGAAACGGGATGGGGATCCGGGAGTATTATGGCTGGTATCTGGGGTACATCTTTGTGCCGTTTCTGCTTGTGATACAGCTTTTTCTCAGTACGGAAAACCGGGGAAGACGGAAGAAAAAAGTAACTGTGGCAGGACTTGTCCTGGTCATCACTTTGACGGGATCAGGCTGTGCGGCAGTAGAACCGGAAAAAAGAGCTTATCCGCTGGCACTGGGGGCCGGTGTTTCAGAGAATGGCTTTGTGCTGAAATATGCAATGCCGGATATGAGTACAGCTACCGGACAGGAAAAACCGGACGAAGATCCGATTTCTGTGCTGACTCTTTCCGGCCGGGACTTTCAGGAGATCGAGGCAGTTTACAACCGGTCTCAGGAAAAATTTCTGGATCTGGGTCATCTTGAAGTGCTGATCCTGGATGAACAGATCCTGGAAGAGGGATCCCGGGAAGCATTGATCGGATATCTGAAGCAGGAAGAGCATATCGGAGAGGATGTCTACGTGTTCCGGACGGATATGCTGGGAGATGTTTTTCACTGGAAGGGAGCCCGGGAAAGCTCCATAGGGGAATACCTTCAGGGAATCCAGGAGAACCGCACATCCGGGCAGCAGAAGAAGGGTGTGACTCTGCGGGAGGTATATCATCAGTTCTGTCAGGATGGAACGCTGCCCTGGCTTCCGGAGATATGGGTGGAAGGTGAGCTTCTGGAAGTGGATTACGGCAGTAATGAATAGATGGGAGCCGGACTGTTAATAATATAGATGATGATCAGTACGATAAATCGTACAATATATCTCTGGATAAGATCATCAGAAGATTTTTGACAGGAGGGCTTGCTCATGGAGCATATAAAAACGAAGAAGCATGTATTAAAAAAAGCAGGAGGGTTCCTTTTGCTCACGGCAGTGATCCTTGCAGGGAGTACCTGGGAGAGAAGAACTGCCGGTGATCGGCAGTCACAGTTTTATGCCTGGTGGGGAACGATCTACCCGGAATTCTGTTTTGAAAAAGCAGAGGATAACGGGGAAAATAAGCCGGTGAAGATATCCTTCTGGCTTGCGCAAGCCCTGGATTGGTGATACAATATTTCAACGGACCAATCACGTTCGATTAATTATTTCAGGAGATAAGATCAATGAATATAGACAGAAACGCACCGGTGGGTGTGTTTGATTCCGGTATCGGAGGACTGACAGTAGCCCGGGAGATCATGCGCAATCTCCCATCGGAAAAAATCGTATATTTCGGAGACACAGCCAGAGTTCCCTATGGAAGCAAATCCAGAGAAACGGTGATCCGTTATTCCCGCCAGATCATTCATTTTCTGCAGGAACAGAAGGTGAAGGCCATTGTGGTGGCCTGTAATACAGCCAGTGCATTTGCTCTGGATGCGGTGAAGGATGAACTGGATATCCCGATCCTTGGAGTGATCGAGGCTGGTGCCAAAGTTGCTGCCCAGGAAACCAGAAATAAACGGGTGGGCATTATCGGAACGGTGGGCACGGTAGGAAGCGGTATCCATGCCTCTTATCTGAAGGAACTGGATCCGGAGATCACCGTGATCGGAAAAGCGTGCCCGCTGTTTGTTCCGCTGGTAGAAGAGGGCTGGTATCATGATCCGGTCACCGAGGAAGTTGCCAGAAGATATCTGAAGGAGTTGCAGGAGCAGGAGATCGATACACTGATCCTCGGATGTACGCACTATCCTCTTTTAAGATCTACCATCCGCAAGATCATGGGTGAGGAGGTCTGCCTTGTGAATCCTGCATATGAGACGGCGCTGGAGCTTAAAAAGCTGCTCTCCAGACTGGATCTTGCCAGCAATGAGGTAGCACAGGAGGAATTCCCGTATCGCTTTTATGTAAGTGATCTTGCAGAGAAGTTTAAGGATTTTGCCAATTCCATCCTGCCGTATAACGTAGAAAAAACACAGAAGATCGATATCGAAAAATATTAAACAGATCTGTACATAAATGATAGGAGAAAAGAATGCAGAAAGAAGTTTTGATCCATGTAAGAGGGCTTCAGATGATGGATGCACAGGGGGATCAGGAACCTATAGAGATCATTGTTCCGGGACAGTATTATTTCCGCAATGGTTCTCATTATCTCAGATATGAGGAACTGCTGGATGAAACAGCAGAACCCACCATCAATTACATAAAAGTATCCGGAAAAGGTCTGGAGGTCAGCAAGAAGGGACTGGTCAATGTACACATGGTATTTGAACAGGGCAAAAAAAACATGACCTATTATACTACCCCTTACGGAACACTTCAGATGGGAATCTCAGCTACGAATCTGGAGCTGACGGAAAGCGAAGAGAACCTTCAGATCAAAGCAGATTATGCGCTGGATATGAATGAAGAACATGTGGCAGACTGCTATCTGGCGATCCAGGTACAGCCAAGAGACTGCAAGGATTTTGTTTTATAGATCCTGCAGAAAATAAAAGATATATAATTACACTACATAAGAACAGCCGCCATGCATCAGGGGAATTCCTGAAAGCATGGCGGCTGTTTTGGATTCTGATCATTTACGGAATCTTGCGAGGAAGCCTTTTTTCTTCTTCTGTGGTGCTTCGAGAGAACCACGGATTCCTTTTACGCCAACGATGTAAAGGCCGCTGACTTCAGCTTTGATCTCTTTTTTGACCGGGATCAGATCAAAAACTTTTTCATCTGCAATAAGGATGTTGATCTTCGGACCGACTTTGGCTTTTACGATCGGAAGCTTGGACCGGCGCATAAGCTTAGGTGTCTGGTCGATGACCATCTGTGGAAGTCCGGAATCTTTCAGCGGCATCCGTTTTTTATCGATGACCAGCATGGAAACTGTCTGCTTGTTAGCCTGAATCTGAGCCTGCTGTTCGTCCTGTTTTTTCTGAGCTTTTTTTCCGAAGAAATAGAGTGCGATCACTGCTGCGATCAGAATAACGAGGATGACCAGAAGAACGATGGTAACTGTACTCATTTGAGAATCCCCCTGTATATATATTTGTTTCGCAATCGGTTACATTACGCAAACAACATTTTAGCATTGTTTCGTCAAAAAGGCAATTAAAAAAGTGAAAAAGACAGGTGGAACGGTGGAAATTTCAGCAGTTACCAGTTATAATGATTACGATGCAGTTCATCTGTGTATGCTGCAGAGAATACAGGACATAACTATCTTTGAGCTAACATATGTAATGGATAAACCAGAGATGGAGGAAATATTATATGAAAGAGAAAAAGCCCGGGGGAACCCGACCGGAAATGGGGACTCCTGAGTACGAAGAATGGCGGAAAGAGGTATTGAAACGCCGCAGAAAGCGCCAGCTGAAGGAACGAAGAAAACGTCTGGCCATCATAACAGCGGCAATGATCGTCGCAGTCGGGGCATCCGTAGGGGTCGGTGCACTGAAGGGCAGAAGTGAGAAGGCTTCAAAAGAGAAGATGGTTTCTTCTGACAAACAGAAAGAACAGACCGTTTCCGGAGAAAAAGCTTTAGAAGCAGGTACTAAAAATACAGAGACCGCTTCCAAAGATACTCTCGCAGAGGCAGAGCTTCTGGCCAGTCAGTATAACTATGACAAAGCTATCGATCTTCTGAAAAAGGCTCCGTCCTATGATTCGGATAAGAAGATGCAGGCAGCTGCAAAAAAATACGAAGACATAAAAGCAACCTGTACGGCATGGCCCCTTGAAAAGGTGACACATGTCTTTTATCATATTCTGATCAAGGATCCATCCAAAGCGTTTGACGGAGACTACAAAGAAGCAGATTATAATCAGGTCATGACAACCATTGATGAGTTTAACAAGATCACGCAGACCATGTATGACAAGGGCTATGTGATGGTAAGCATCAAGGACATGGCAAAGGCAGACGACAACGGGAATATCACAGAGGGAGAGATCCTTCTTCCGCCTGGGAAAACGCCGTTTGTCCTCTCACAGGATGATGTATGCTATTATCATTATATGGACGGTGACGGCTATGCCACGAAGCTGATCGTGGATGATAAAGGAAAGATCCGCAATGAATATGTGGAAGATGACGGAAGTGTCTCCGTGGGAGATTACGACATGGTTCCGCTGATCGACCGTTTTGTGGAAAAGCATCCGGATTTCTCATACCGCGGTGCAAAAGGAATCCTGGCACTTACCGGATACAACGGGATCCTGGGATATCGGACCGACGAAAGCTATGAGACCCGTCCGGCAGATCTGGATGAAAATAAAGTACAGTGGCTGGATGCACATCCGGATTTCAGCCTGGAAAAAGAACGGGCAGCCGCAAAAAAGGTTGCCGATGCCATGAAGGCAGAAGGCTGGGAATTTGCGAGCCATACCTGGGGACATCAGAATGTGGGACAGGTCACACTGGAGAAGCTTCAGGCAGATACCGAACGTTTCAAGAAAAATGTAGATCCGCTGATTGGGGGAACGGATGTTATCATTTTTGCTTTTGGAACCGACATTACCAATGACCAGGAGTATTCCGGGGATAAATTCGAATATCTGAAGGGGCAGGGATATAATTATTACTGCAACGTGGATTCCAGCCAGTATTATGTACAGATCCGGGATCGGTACTTCCGTCAGGGAAGACGAAATCTGGATGGATACCGTATGTATTATAACCCGGAACTGTTATCCGATCTTTTTGACGTAAAAGATGTTTTTGATCCGGCAAGACCGACACCGGTACCGCCGATGTAACGGTCATATCCGGAGATACGAGGGGACTTTTAGAAAGGGGCATATATATTATTATGAAGAAAAAAATTGCAGGTGTACTGACAACAGTGCTTGCGGCGTCACTTCTTGTGGGCGGAAACCATCCGGTCACTGTTCAGGTGGACAATATGATCTCCGGGACACAGGATGACGAGGATACACAGTCTGATGGAGCGGAAGTAGAAGCCGAAGAAGAACAGTCCGAAGAAGCCAAAGTAGCAGCGGATCCGGAGGACCAGCCGGCAGCTACCGAGACACCGAAGGAAGAAAAAAAGGCAGAAAAAGAAACACAGAAAAGGGAAGCAGCCGAGAACAGCTCTGACAGTACTTCCTCAGACGAAAAAACACTTCTCAAAAAAGCCAAAAAACTGGCACAGCAGTATGATTATACCGGCGCGATCTCCGTGCTGAAAAACAACTGGAAATTTGCTACCAGTGACAAGATGCAGGAAGCAGCAGCAGCCTACATGAAAAAAAGAGATGCCTGTGTGGAATATCCACTTGAGAATATCACCCATGTATTTTTTCATTCCCTGATCGTGAATACCTCACTGGCCTTTGACGGAGATTCCGATGAGGCCGGATATAATCAGATGATGACCACAGTCAGCGAATTCAAAAAAATGCTCCAGATCATGTATGATAAGGGTTACGTACTGGTGAGTCTTCATGATATGGCTGTGATCAATGATGACGGAACCATGAGCAAGGGAAAGATCATGCTGCCGGAAGGCAAGATCCCTTTTGTTCTTTCAGAGGATGACGTCAGCTACTATCATTATATGGACGGAGACGGATTTGCCACAAAGCTGGTGATCGACGACAACGGAGATATCAAATGCGAGTATAAGAAGGCAGACGGTACAGTTGTGACCGGAGATTACGATGTGGTGCCGATCCTGGATTCCTTTATCAAAGAACATCCGGATTTTTCCTATCATGGAAGAAAGGGTATTCTAGCAATGACCGGTTATAATGGTGTTCTGGGCTACCGTACAGATGGGGCATATAAGACCAAGAAGAATCTTCAGGATGACCAGAAGGCTTTTCTCAAGGCCAATCCGGATTTTGACTATGATAAAGAAGTAAAAGCAGCCAAAAAAGTGGCGAAGGCCATGAAAAAGGACGGGTGGGAATTTGCAAGCCATACCTGGGGTCACAGAAACGCTACAAGCTCCACAGCAGCGGAGTTGAAGACCGATAATAAAAAATGGGAAAAATATGTGGCACCCATCCTCGGAAAAACCGATATGATCATTTTTGCCTTTGGTGCGGATATCGGCGACTGGGAAGGATACACTTCGGATAATGAGAAGTATGAGTATTACAAAAGCCGTGGCTACCGCTATTTCTGCAATGTAGATTCCAGTCAGTATTTTGTGCAGATCACAAGTGAATATTTCCGTCAGGGAAGACGGAATCTGGATGGATACAGAATGTATTACAATCCGGATATGCTCAGTGACCTGTTTGATGTATCGGAGGTGTGGGATTCTTCCAGACCGACACCGGTACCGGAAATGTAAGACAGCAAACACACTTTACAAATCTGTATAAAAAAAGATTATAATCGAACCGACAGTACTTGATGAAGGGAGTAGGTTATGAAGAAAAAAGCATATCTCATGGTTCTTGCACTGTGTGCGGCACTGGCGATCACTGCATGTGGCACATCAACAGACCAGAAAGATGACAAAAAACCTGCAGCAGAAGCGCAGGATACAACAGATAAAGAAGATTCCGGATCTGCAGATTCCAAAGAGTCAGAAGAAACGGATTCCAATAAAGACAGCGAAGAGGCAGCCTCCGGAGATACAAGGCTTGTTTCCGTGGATGATGTGAGCAAATATGTGACCATCGGAGAATATAAGGGACTGACTCTTGATAACACAGTAGAAGCCGTAACCGATGATATGGTTGACGGAAGGATCAAGGAAGAACTTCAGAACAAGGCTGAGGAAGTAACGGAAGGCAGTGTTCAGAACGGAGATGTGGTTATCATTAATTATGTGGGAACCAAGGACGGAGTGGCTTTTGACGGCGGTACTGCAAATAATTATGAGCTGACCATAGGCTCCGGAACGTTTATCGACGGATTTGAGGACGGGATCATCGGAATGAAAAAAGGTGAGACCAAGGATCTCGATCTGACTTTCCCGAAGGAATACTCTTCGGAAGAGCTGGCCGGACAGGAAGTGGTATTTAAGGTCACTCTGCAGAGCTTTAAGCGTGCACCTGAGCTTACCGATACCTGGGTAGCCAAGAATACAGACTGCAAGAGTGTGGATGATTACAAGAAGGAAATCCGTACCACACTGGAGGATGAAGCGAAGACAAGTGCACAGAACACATTGCGTGAAACTGCATGGAACACAGTGCTCTCAGCATCTGAAGTGAAGGAATATCCACAGGAGGAGCTGGATACAGCCAAGACAGAGTTTCGCAGTCTGTATGAGAATTATGCAAAACAGGGTGATATGACGCTGGAGGATTTTGTAAAAGCTCAGGGAATCTCCATGGATGATTTTGAGGAGCAGAGCGGTCAGTATGCGGAGTTTAAAGTAAAGCAGAACCTGATCGTACAGGGGATCATGGATAAGGAGAATATGACACTTGAAGATAAAAAATCTCTCAGTATCCAGGATGAACTGATCAAAGCATACAGTGTGAAGGATCTGGCTGCGCTGGTAGATAAATACGGACAGGCAGCCGTGGATGAATCCATCGGACTTCTCAGAGTGGAAGATTTTATCCTGGACAATGCAACGGTTGAGGAGAAGGTTTCTGCCGGTGATACCCAGGGAGTAAACGGAGATGATCCTTCCTCGGACGGAAGCAGTGCGGAAGGTACCGTGGATGAAGAGCTGGAAGCGGCAGAGGCTACAGATATGGTGCCGGAAGACGGCGAGGCGGATCAGGATGCAGACAGCAGCACATCGGATGCAGCGGGTCAGGAGTGATCTGACAGTATCAGCAGCTAAAAAAGTGTGGTGCCCGGAATGTGTTCCGGGTGCCATTTTTTTTACATGTGCATCGCGAAGTGTGTTACTGAGAACGGAGTGAACAGTAACAAATTAAGAGATTCTTTCGGGAATTTCCATTGTATTTAAGCGTTAAATGCGGTATGATTAAAGACAGACATTAAATATCAAAGAAAGATATGAGTATATAAACGGGGATGTAAAAAATGGACAAAAGAGTTTTGCGTGAGAGGATGCGCAGAAAACAGCAACAGTTAAGACGGCGGCGGATGATGAAGCGGATAACCTGTGTAGTTGCGGCGATTCTTCTGCTGGTTTTTGTTGTTCGAGGGGTAATTCTTCCCATCGTCAACCATGCAGGCGGCGGAAGCAATAAGGATGCGGAGACAGTAAATGTTCAGGCAAATACCGCCGGAGCTTCCACAGACAGCAGTACGAAGGACGGTACGGCATCGACGGATACGGCTGCTTCGGATACAGACAGCGCGGATTCCGGTACGGATGCAACGGTGATGCCGGTAAAGGGCAGTGCAGCAGGCGAAAGGCTTTCTGTTATGACTCCGGGATGGCATGAGGATTCTACAGGAAAGTGGTATCAGAATCCGGATGGTACATATTATGTAAATGGTTTTGCGGATATTGACGGAACAACATACAGCTTTGATAAAAAGGGATACATGCAGACCGGATGGGTGGAGAAAGGTGTGAAGGACTATTATTTTAATGAGGATGGCTCTTATGATCCTTCCAAGAAGCGCCCGATGATCGCTCTGACCTTTGATGATGGTCCTGGAGAGTATACAGAGACACTTCTTGATACTGTTGAGAAATACAATATCCATGTTACGTTCTTTATGCTGGGACAGAATGTGGAGGGCCGTGAATCTACCATACAGCGAATGGTAAAGCTTGGCTGCGAGATCGGTAACCATACCTGGGATCATCCGGAACAGACACTGCCGAATATGGATCTGGATTCTGTTATGCAGGAGTTCCAGAAGACGGATGATGCACTGGTAAAAGCCTGTGGGCAGGCATCAACGGTATGTCGTGCACCGTATGGCGCGATCACAGATGAGCAGATGAGTGCAGTTGGCAAGCCTTTCTTCATGTGGTCTACGGATTCTCTGGACTGGAAGCTGATGGATGCGGATGCAGATTATAACCAGATCATGAATGATTCCTCACTGGGAGACGGTTCTATCATCCTGATGCATGATATTCATGAACCATCTGTGAAGTGTGCCACAGAGAAGCTGATCCCGGCACTGATCGACCAGGGATATAAGCTTGTAACAGTCAGCGAGCTTGCAGAAGCGAAGGATGTTACGTTACAGAGTGCTTCCTATTCTGACTTCTGGGACAGCTCTCTTCAGGCTGGTCGTGTTGCAGGATATGCAGGAAATTCCAGCGATTCAGAGGATTCCTCTGAGGATGGCTCCGATGGAAGCGATTCTTCTGACGGATCGGATGTCAGTGACGGATCTTCCGATGAAGGGGACTATTCCGATGGTTCTGACGAAAGTGATTATTCGGATGGATCTTCCGATGATGGAAGCTATGATGATGGTTCCTACGACGAATCTTATGACGATGGAAGCGAAGAATATTAAAAAATGACAGGAGAGACCTGAATGACAAAATGTGCGTCATTCAGGTCTCTTTTTTGACTTTATCTGACACTGTCGGATAATAGACACATATTAGCCGGAGAGGGTTTTTCCTTGACTGAAAATATGGGGATTGGTATAATTATAGAATAAAAAATTCCACTTAAAATTGGGGAATGGACGGTGGCAGAACTATAAAGGGAGGTACCTGAAAATGGGAAAGAAATTACAATTTACGGAGCTTGACCAGTATCTGTTTGGTCAGGGCACGAATTATGATATTTACAGGAAGCTGGGAGCACATCCAGATACGCAGAACCGGAAAAAAGGGGTTTATTTTGCAGTGTGGGCACCTAATGCACAGGCGGTTTCTGTTATAGGTGAATTCAACGAATGGGATACGGAGAAGAATCCCATGAAAAAAGTTGGACCCATTGGCGTTTATGAGACATTTGTACCGGGAGCGAAGATCGGACAGCTGTATAAATTTTACATTACAGGTGCACATGGTGAGGAGCTTTACAAGGCAGATCCATATGCCAATGCCGCTGAAATGCGTCCCGGAACAGCTTCTCGTATTACAGATATCACCAACTATAAATGGAAAGATGATACCTGGATGAAAAATCGCGAGAACTTTGATCCGGACACAGGTGCCATGTCTATCTATGAGGTGCATCCGGGTTCCTGGATGAAGCATCCGCAGACAGCAGAGGATGAGGATGGTTTCTATTCCTACAGAGAACTGGCGCCGAAGCTTGCACAGTATGTCAAAAAAATGGGATACACCCATGTGGAGCTTATGGGTATCGCAGAGCATCCTTTTGACGGTTCCTGGGGCTATCAGGTAACCGGCTATTACGCACCGACTTCCCGCTACGGAACACCGCAGGATTTCAAATATCTGGTGGATTATCTTCACCGTCAGAAGATCGGTATCATTCTTGACTGGGTACCGGCACATTTTCCGAAGGATGCACACGGACTGGTTAACTTTGACGGAACTGCTGTATATGAGCATGCAGATCCGAGACAGGGTGAGCATCCGGATTGGGGAACCAAGATCTACAATTACGGACGTCCGGAGGTGAAGAATTTCCTGATCGCAAACGCTCTTTACTGGGTAGAGGAATGCCACGTTGATGGTCTTCGTGTAGATGCGGTTGCATCCATGCTCTACCTGGATTACGGTAAGAAAGACGGTGAGTGGATCGCCAATAAATACGGCGGAAACAAGAATCTGGAGGCTATTGAATTTTTTAAGCATCTGAATACCGTTGTTCTCGGAAGAAATCATGGAACTGTCATGATCGCAGAGGAATCTACCGCATGGCCGATGGTAACAGGTAAGGCAGAAGACGACGGGCTTGGATTCTCTCTGAAGTGGAATATGGGCTGGATGAACGACTTCCTGGAATACATGAAGCTGGATCCATATTTCCGTAAATTTAATCATAATAAGATGACATTTTCTATGACTTATGCATACAGTGAGAAATATGTTCTGGTTCTGTCTCATGATGAGGTAGTACATCTGAAGTGTTCTATGCTGGAGAAGATGCCAGGAGAGCTGGATGATAAATTCAAGAACCTGAAGGCCGGATATACTTTTATGTTCGGGCATCCGGGTAAGAAGCTTCTGTTTATGGGACAGGATTTCGGACAGCTGCGTGAGTGGAGTGAGGCCAGAGAGCTTGACTGGTATCTTCTTGGCGAAGAAAATCATCAGAAGCTGCAGCAGTATGTCAGTGATCTTCTGCATATCTACCGCAAATATCCGGCACTTTACGGTGCAGATAATGATCCATCTGCATTTGAGTGGATCAATGCCAACGATGGCGACAGAAGTATCTTCAGCTTTGTGAGAAAATCTCCTACAAGACGTAATAATATCCTGATAGTATGCAACTTTACACCGGTAGCACGTCCGGATTACCGTGTAGGCGTTCCGAAGAAAAAACAGTACAAGCTGATCATGGATGAGCAGGGGCTTCTTCCGAAGGGCAAGGTATTTAAAGCCGAAAAGAAAAATTGTGACAACCGGGAATTTTCTTTTGCATATCCGTTGGAAGCTTATGGAGTTGGTATATTTACATACTGATATTCTGTATAGCGAAATCTTTGAAAGAAAATATAAAAGATAAAATAAAAATACCGGAGATCTGTGTACCTTTGAAGTGTTGGCTTCAGAGGTGCCGGATCTCCGGTATTTTATGGATCTGGGTATAAACTGGTTACGAAAAGTTATTGCTATTCTTCGCTATCATCGTAGGAACCATCATCGTAGGAACCATCATCGTAGGAACCATCATCGTAGGAACCATCATCGTAG
>ERZ1673693.1885-NODE-1885-length-13741-cov-5.398217_pt1 | contig 13741 bp, 8 predicted proteins | sample MGYA00580223_ERZ1673693 | MGnify/ENA primary metagenome ERZ1673693 (study PRJEB41218, sample SAMN15661741) | gut metagenome | host: Homo sapiens | place: Canada: London | collected 2015-08-20/2019-03-30 | study: EMG produced TPA metagenomics assembly of...
AAGTATAAAGCACAGCCTTGTTCTTATCCGGTGCGGTGTACATCACGGACATGTGGTTGCCGTCATAAGGAGAGACAAGTCTGTATTGATCGCCGTCCAGAATCACTTTCTTCAGACGTGTCCAGTTGGCAACTGCATTCTGGCAGTAAGTCAGTTCGTCCGCATTCAACTCTTTCAGTCCGAGGTCGAAGCCCAGTTTGCACATACTGGCTACATCGGTACGGAATTTCACGCTTGTCTTCTTGTTCCAGCTAGTCACGTGTGCAGACATCGCTTTGGAAGGGAAGATTTGTGAGAATCCCCATTGGATAAACAGACGTTCTATCGGGTCGGTATTGTCACTGCACCAGAACTCTGTGAAATATTTCAGGGCCTCGTAGTCGCAACGTGCGCCGCCACCGGAGCAGAGCATCATCGGTGTATTGGGATATTTCTCTTTCACACGTTTGAGTACATTGTATATGCCGCGTACATGGTCGATATAAAGTTGTCCCTGTTTGTTTTTCAGGTAGGGAGAATAGACGTTGGTGATCGGTGAGTTGCAGTCCCACTTGAAATAGGCAACTTCCGGATTCTCAGTCAGGATGTTGTCGACTACGCCGAACACAAAGTCCTGCACTTTCGGGTTGCTGAGGTCGAGAACCAGTTGGTTACGATAGTAATAAGTCTTGCGGTTCGGCAGGGTGATAGCCCAGTCGGGGTGCTTTTCAAAGAGTTCGCTTTTCGGGTTGACCATTTCCGGCTCAATCCAGATGCCGAACTTCACTCCGGCTTCTTTAGCGGATTTCACAAGAGCAGGGATACCGCCGGGCAGTTTGGATTTCATTGCTTCCCAATCGCCTAGTCCGGCATTGTCGCTGTTGCGCGGATGCTTGTTGCCAAACCAGCCGTCATCGAGCAGGAACATATCTACCCCAAGATGTTTGGCCTCTTTCATTAGTTCGGAAAGGAGTTGTTCGTCGAATTTGAAGTAAGTGTTTTCCCAGTTGTTCAACAGGGAGAGGCGGTCACCTTGTCCGTCTTTCAGCTGATAGTTGCGAGCCCAGGCGTGAAGGTTGCGGCTGGCCTCGCCCGTTCCGTTATTGCTGAAAGTGAACATAAATTCGGGAGTCGTGAATACTTCGTTCGCTTTCAATTCATAATCAGATGCATAAGGGTTGATGGCAGGGATTACGCGCAGGTTACCAACATTGTCTACTTCGAATGTAAACTGGAAGTTACCGGTCCAGCCGATCGTACCCAGCATCACGCGGCCTTGTGTTTCCTGTGCCGATTGTCCGAATCCCAGTTCGAAGAACGGATGTGTATGCATGGCGGCACGGCTGCCCAACTTGGTGTCGATTACTTTCTTTCCGAATTGTAACTGCTGGCTGCTCATTTGAGCTTCTTTGGCCCAGTCGCCGCTGAACTCGGTTAGGAAATACTTGGAGTCGGAGAAATAAAGCATTGTGGAAGCATAGCGCCACAGGGTGACGGGTTTCTTCTCGTTGTGCTTGATTTCGCTCCATGTCTTGATGACGTTTTCTTTCGGATAAGCGATGTAGTGCAGAGTTACCTCTACCGGATATTGGTCGTCTTTGAGGTTGATAATTGTCTCTGTTCCCCCTGTCACGGCCTTCTGCTCGGAAGATACATAGCGGAGAATCGTACTTGGATTTCCGTCGCTGTGAGTGATAGCCACAGCCGGTTCGAAATAGTCTTCGGCACCGGAACCCGGATAGACTTCCCAGCCGCGTGTAGAAACACTGCCGTCACTGCCACCTTTTACATAAGGCGAAAAGTGCTTGATATCTTGCTCATTTAGTAGTTTGTCACCCAGATAAGCCTGATAAAGTCGGCCGTTAGGGGCTACTTGAAGGATTAGGTCTGTGTTGTCCGTTGAGATTTGGATAACACTCTTTTCCTGGGCTTTCACTTGTGCCAAGGTAAACAAAGCCATTAGTAGTAGAAATAGTTTCTTCATGTTGTTTTGAGTAATAATTATTGGGTATTAGTTAGCTTACAGGCATAAAAACGCTCAAAGATAATGATAATTTATGATGTACGGGCCAGATTTTGATGCTGACACTAAATTCTACGGTAAATAAGTCACCGTTAAACATAGCTTATACACCCGCTATACATCTGTTATCCGGTAGGTATTGTTCTGTCGGAATACCGATATTGTTAATTTGCCACGGCCGTGGAGAGTATTCGTCACACCCGTGGTAATATCTCGTCACGCCTGTGGAAAGAACTCTCCACGGCCGTGGCAGATTAACTAAAGCGGTGCTCCAACCTAACTATACCGGTATTCCAATCGAACTATACCGGCTTCCCTTCCCATAAAGTCCCACTTAACAAACCCTCCGACAAACTGCTTGCCGGAAAGGGAGGAATGACATGGCAATTAAAGTGAGTACATCTACTGTTCAAAAAATAATCTTACTTACTTGCTTTTTTCGTTTGATTTTCATACTTTTAGCCTCCGTAAACCCTTTAAAAATTAATCCTATGGATAGCATTCTTTTCTGGCTGGTTCCGGTCGCTTCCGTGTTAGCCCTCTGCTTTGCTTATTACTTCCATAAGCAAATGATGAAGGAGAGTGAAGGTATTCCCCAAATGATAAAAATTGCCGCTGCTGTGCGCAAAGGCGCTATGTCTTACCTGAAACAGCAATACAAGATTGTAGGCTGGGTGTTTCTGGGGCTGGTCATTTTGTTTTCAATCATGGCCTACGGTTTCCACGTTCAGAATGCTTGGGTGCCTATCGCTTTCCTGACGGGTGGTTTCTTTTCCGGCCTTTCCGGTTTTCTGGGGATGAAAACGGCAACTTATGCATCAGCCCGTACAGCCAATGCGGCACGCGGTTCGCTGAATGCCGGATTGAGGATTGCCTTTCGGAGCGGTGCGGTAATGGGACTTGTCGTAGTCGGTCTCGGCCTGCTCGACATTTCTTTCTGGTATTTGTTGCTGAACGAAGTGATTCCTGCTGACGCACTGACACCGACTCATAAACTCTGTGTAATCACTACCACCATGCTTACTTTCGGTATGGGGGCCTCCACTCAGGCACTCTTCGCCCGTGTCGGCGGTGGTATCTATACGAAAGCTGCCGATGTGGGGGCCGACCTTGTAGGTAAGGTAGAGGCCGGAATCCCCGAAGACGACCCGCGCAACCCTGCCACTATTGCCGATAACGTAGGTGACAACGTGGGTGACGTGGCCGGCATGGGAGCCGACTTGTACGAATCTTATTGCGGTTCGATCCTGGCAACTGCCGCGCTTGGTGCTGCCGCCTTTATTCATTCTTCGGACACGGCTATGCAGTTCAAAGCGGTTATTGCTCCGATGTTGATCGCGGCTGTCGGGATTATCCTTTCTATTATAGGTATCTTCGCCGTCCGTACCAAAGAGAATGCGAAGATGAAAGATCTGCTTGGTTCGCTGGCGTTCGGTACAAACCTCAGTTCTGTACTTATCGTCGTTGCTACTTTCTTTATCCTGTGGCTTTTGCAGTTGCAGAACTGGGTTTGGATCTCCTGTGCGGTGGTTGTCGGCCTGCTTGTCGGCATTGTGATAGGCCGTTCTACTGAATATTATACTTCCCAATCCTATCGTCCTACTCAGAAGTTGAGTGAAAGCGGGAAGACGGGACCTGCTACGGTCATCATTTCCGGCATCGGTCTGGGAATGCTTTCTACGGCTATCCCCGTTATTGCAGTTGTGGTGGGTATCATTGCTTCTTATCTACTGGCTGCTGCCGGCGATTTTGCCAATATCGGTATGGGGTTGTACGGAATCGGCATTGCTGCCGTCGGTATGCTTTCTACGCTGGGAATCACTTTGGCAACGGACGCTTACGGCCCGATTGCGGATAACGCAGGCGGAAACGCGGAAATGTCCGGCTTGGGTGAAGAAGTCCGCAAACGTACCGATGCGCTCGATTCTCTCGGAAACACGACTGCCGCAACCGGAAAAGGTTTTGCGATTGGTTCTGCTGCCTTGACGGGATTGGCTTTGCTCGCTTCTTATATTGAAGAAATACGTATCGGACTGACTCGTCTCGGCAATATGGACCTGACTTTCTCGGACGGAAATACAATCAGTGTGGCAAATGCTACTTTCATTGACTTCATGAACTATTATGAAGTGAACCTGATGAATCCGAAGGTACTTTCGGGGATGTTCCTCGGCTCTATGATGGCTTTCCTGTTCTGCGGGCTGACCATGAATGCCGTGGGACGTGCGGCGGGACACATGGTGGACGAAGTGCGCCGCCAGTTCCGTGAAATAAAAGGTATCCTGACGGGAGAAGCCGAACCGGACTACGAACGTTGTGTGGAAATCTCTACGAAGGGGGCACAGCGCGAAATGGTGCTTCCTTCATTGATTGCTATCATTGCCCCGATCTTTACGGGACTTGTCTTCGGTGTTCCCGGTGTGCTTGGTTTGTTGATCGGTGGTTTGAGCAGCGGTTTCGTGCTCGCTATCTTTATGGCAAATGCCGGTGGTGCCTGGGATAATGCAAAGAAATATGTGGAAGAAGGCAATTTCGGAGGAAAAGGAAGTGAGGTTCATAAGGCAACGGTGGTGGGCGATACGGTGGGCGACCCGTTTAAAGATACCTCCGGTCCGAGCTTGAATATATTGATAAAGCTTATGAGCATGGTAGCCATTGTAATGGCAGGACTTACGGTTGCCTGGAGTCTGTTCTAAGGATTTTGTGTTAAAAAGATAAGAAAAAGGAGACCGGAATCTAGGTCTCCTTTTTTATTTCATTTACCTTTGCAGAGATAAAAACGATAAAGATGCTATTACCTTATTTAAATGAGAATCTGATAGAAGCAGGGTGCGATGAGGCAGGCCGCGGCTGTTTGGCGGGTTCTGTCTATGCTGCTGCCGTCATTCTTCCGAAAGATTTTAAGAATGAGTTACTGAATGACTCCAAGCAACTGACGGAGAAACAACGTTATGCCCTGCGTGAGGTAATAGAACGTGAAGCGATAGCATGGGCGGTGGGTATTGTTTCACCCGAAGAGATAGATGAGATAAATATCCTGCGTGCTTCTTTCCTGGCCATGCATCGTGCTGTCGATCAACTGTCCACCCGTCCCGAACACCTGCTCATTGACGGAAACCGGTTCAATAAATATCCCGGTATCCCGCATACCACGGTAATCAAAGGCGACGGAAAATACCTTTCGATAGCTGCTGCATCTATTCTGGCCAAAACGTATCGTGATGATTATATGAACCGTCTCCACGAAGAGTATCCCTATTATGACTGGAACCGTAATAAAGGGTATCCTACCAAAAAACACCGTGCCGCCATTGCCGAACATGGAACAACTCCTTATCATCGGATGACGTTCAATTTGTTGGGAGGTGAACAACTTTCTTTGGACTTTTAATTCCCGTTGTTCCTTTCTTAAATTATATTTTCTACATTTTTTTGCAGTATAAGCACGATTTTAGCCTGTTTAGTGCTTGAATTGTTCTGTTTAGGCTAAAAAAGTGTTGCTCCGTGCTTTTAATTGTTATTGAAATGCTATATATTTGCAAACAATAATAAGAATTAAAAAGTTTAAAATCATGGCAACGAACAAGCTACTAAGCTCTACTAAGCTCATTGGGGTATTTTTCATTATGTTAGTTTGTGCACTTCCTGCAAATGCACAGTTCTTGCGTACTTCTTATTTTATGGAAGGTACGCATTATCGTCAACAGCTGAATCCGGCTTTGACACCGACTAAAGGTTACTTCAATCTTCCGGTGGTTGGTGCAGTTAATGCAACCGTGGGGTCTACTTCATTAGGATATCAGGATATTATTGATATTATTGATGACGGAGATGATTTCTATACGAAACCGGATTTCATGAACCGGCTGAAAGATAACAATAAGTTGAATGTGAACTTTAGTACGGAAATCCTTTCTGCCGGTTGGTACAAAGGAAAGAACTTCTGGTCGTTCAACATTGGTCTTCGTACCGATATTGGTGCGAACTTGACTAAATCTATGTTTACTTTCCTGAATGAGATGGAGACTGTTGAAGAAAACTGGAGAAACAGTAACTATGATATCAGTGGTCAGCAATTGAATATCAATGCTTATACTGAAATTGGTTTAGGACTCTCACGTCAGATTAATAGTCGTTTGACAGTCGGTGCCAGAGTGAAAGCTTTGTTGGGTATCGGTAATATGGAGTTAAAACTCAAAAATGTGGCAATGAGTGCTAATCTGCCCAGTGATGCAGAGATTGCAAAGTGGTCAGATGAAAATTATTGGAGTGGCTTAAGCCAACAAGAAGCTATTAAACAAGCTACTGAATTGAAAGCAAAATTTGATAATTACCATGCAAATTTGAATGTTGGTGCAGAATTGAAGAGTTCTTTCAAAGGTTTGGAATTACAAGAAGAAGAAGGTAAGGATTATGTAACAGACTTCGAATTTGATAGTGGCAAATTGGGTATCGCTGGTTACGGTTTTGGTATTGATTTGGGTGCTTCTTATAAAATATTGGATAATCTGACTGTATCTGCATCTATTCTTGACTTAGGTTTTATCTCTTGGTCAAAATCAAGTACGAAGATTGCGTCAGCCAATCCGGATCCTATTAATATTAAAGGAAGTACTTATGCAGCAATGGTCGATCCCGCTAATCCTGAAACATCTGTGGTGAATGCAGTAAAACAGTTGCAAGATGATACTCAAGGGTATATGGATCGTGTAACTAACGGTGATGTACTCGACTATGATATGTTGCAACTCGAAGTAGGTGATGCAAAAGAATCTCGTAAATCCCGTCTGGCTTCTACATTGGTGTTGGGTGCAGAATACGGTTTCTTCAATAACAAATTAGCTGTTGGTGTATTGTCTACCACTCGTTTTGTACAACCTGACGCTCTTACAGAGTTGACATTCTCTGCAAATTATCGTCCGAAAAGCTGGTTTAACGTTGCACTTAGCTATTCTGCCATTCAGTCAGCAGGAAAATCTTTCGGTCTTGGTCTGAAATTAGGGCCGTTGTTCCTCGGAACCGACTATATGTTCTTAGGAAAGAACTCTAACACTGTTAATGGATTTGTTGGAGTTTCTATTCCGTTGGGTGGAAGAAAAAGTAAACAAGGATAAAAAATAATTTCTCTCTCTAAACATTCTCTTTTAATTAATTCTCTATAGAAGAAAAAACGTATTATTAAATTACGGCCTGTCATTTACTCAATAGTAGATGACAGGCTTTTGTATGTTAGAACCATTTGATCTTTCTGAATATCACAAACGCCAGCGTGGACAATCCGATAGAGAAGAGTACAATCAAAGAAAAAGCAAAGGGCACTTCTTCCAGATGAATATCTACGTTCATGCCATAAAAACTGGCAATCAATGTAGGGAGCATTAAGACGATAGACAAGCTGGTCATACGTTTCATGATAGTATTCACATTGTTTGAGATAATGGAGGCGAAGGCGTCCATTGTCCCAGTGAGAATGTCGCTGTAAATGTTCACCGTATTGAGTGCTTGTTTCAATTCGATGATAACGTCTTCCACTAACTCTTTATCCAGAAAATCCGTATCCTGGAAAATAGTCTTAAGTTTACCTATTATCACTTCATTGCCACGAATGGAGGTGTTGAAGTAAACCAAGGTTTTCTGCAATCTCATCAGACGGAGCAGGTCTTCATTACGGATGCTGCGTTCCAACTCCTTCTCTGCTGCACTGATATCTATATTGATTTGTTTCAGATATTTCAGGAACCATACGGCGGAAGAGTAAATCAACCGGAGAATCAGATCGAGTTTATTACGGACTACAATACCTTTCCTACGGGTATGTTCGATGAAATCCGGTAGTAAATCGGTGTTATGGTAACATACGGATACTATAATCTCGTTGTTTGTGATTATGCCGATAGGTACAGTGGCGAAAGGCAGGCTTCCGTTCTGCTTGTTTTGCACAGGGATACGCAGGATCGTTAACAGCCAGTTACCTTCCGTATCCGTACGCGGACGTTCATCCGTGTCGGCTATGTCATCAAGAAATGATTCGGGTACGTTGAGTGTTTTAGTCAGAAATTCAAAGTCATCATTGTTCGGGCATACTACGTTTACCCAGCTATTAGGAAGCCATTGTGCTTTTTCCACAAAGCCGGCCTCACAATAAAGATACGTTCTCATCTTATTGTCTCCTTTCGTTTGTTTAGCACGAGCAGAGACATCAGATTTCAATGACTCTGTTCGCTTTAATTAATACTAGTTGTGCACGTTCGCGGGTTTGAATCGTCCATATTTCTATGATTTTAATGTAAAAGCGGTGCAAAGGTACGGAAAATCAAGCAGGCTTCCATTCTTTTGCACCGTTTTTTTCGAATTTCTACTGTTTGCAGTCCGCACCTACTCTGCGTGCTGCTCTGTTTCCGAAGGTTTGGAAGTACCGAAACGTTTCTTCAAATATTGTCCGATACTGTAACTACTTAATTTTTCATTGGAGATACTGCCGTCTTTCTCTACGAGTTCGTAATGAGGAATGCCGTTGAAATGGAAAAGTTGGCGGAGGTAATTATATTCCGTTCCGGTGACATAATAACTTGCTTCTCCTTTCAGATGCTTTTCGACATATTGTTTGTAAGCTCCTGCCGGAGATTCTCTTTCTCCGGTGATATAAATAAACTGGAACTCCGGATGATCTTTGTACTTCTTGCGCAAGTCTGCTGTTGCTTCTATTCCGCTACGGCAAGGCCCGCAGCTAGTGGCCCAAAAGTCAACAAATAGTACTTTGCCCGGATGATTCTTGATGATATTGCGGAAAATGTCGGTTGCTTTGCCTTCCGGGAGTTGGTATGATTTAGCATCTTCCGAAGGATAAGCATTTTCAAACAATTGTTCAGTTTCGGCAACTAAGAAGGGGGCGGTAAATTCTTGCTTGAGGCTGTCTATATATTCACGGGCAATTGTTTTTGTTTTTATATTTTGTAGGTCATAAGTGAGACGGCGTACTTTGGCTATTTGCCAGAGCAGAGGATTGGGAGTATTGCATAGCCGGGTGATAATGGCATTTTTCTTCTCTTCATATTTCTGTTCCATTGCTATGCTGGCCCTATCTTCTTCTTGCTGTGACTTTTCTTTTTGAGAAGGTTTCTGTTTATTGATATAGTCCATGTATTCTTTTACCAGTTTTTCTTCTTGTTTAAATAGAGCACTGGTCTTCCTGTCATCTTCTTGAAGTTCTGCAAGCGTTATTTTTATTTCTTGTCCGGCAAGTTTTTCCTGTTTTTGCCTTATCGCTTCTTGTTCAGCATTAAGTTTCACTCCTTTTTCTTTCAGGAATGTCAAGAGAGGCTTTTCTGGGTAAGTAAAAGGAATCTCCACCGATCCTTCGACTTCGTCCGAATAAGCTTTTCGGAGGGGAGCCATAAATTCAAAGCGATTGGTGAAGACGTCCGCTTTCTCATCTGCGAGAATTGTTTTATCGTCAAGTGGCATCTCTTTTAGGAAATCGTAATACGAATCATCTTCCTTTACTTTCAAGGCTTGATTGGCCGTATCTTGTTTGGCATAATAATCCCTGCTCATTGCAAAATCGAAGAATGCATTTCCTGTTTGCAGTTTTACCTTGTTTTTAATCAGGCAAACTGCCTTCAGGGAGGGGTGGTAGACCCGGCATACGGAATCGGCAATATGTTTCCATTGTGCGATGATAGGTCTCATGTGTTCCTTGTATTGGTTGGGAGTAAGTGTCTTTTGTGATTTGGATAAATCTTCGTACCGATAAGGAATAGACTTGCTAAAATCGGATAGTATATAGGAGAAGGGAGCTGTCGGTCCCATATATGCTATATTGTTAATCGGAAAATAATGATCGCGTGCACGGCTTCGAGCCATGATTGCTTCCCAGTCAATGTACATGGTGAGAGTTTGTCCAGGCTCAATATAGAATGGAATCCAGTCATTGTTGAGGGTTAATGATTGCTCTACCGGATGATGAATAACGAACTTGCATGTAAAACTTCCGTCTTTATCTATTTGCACAACAGTAGGATAGTCTTCACGGGTGAGTTCATTTGATAGATAAACAAGTCCTGTCTCGAATCCCAAACGCGGGTCGTAGCCATCGATATATCCTTGCAGACAGGCGGTATCTTTACGGAAGAACTGTTGAAAACCATTGTCCGGCTCTATTGTGCTTATGGCAGCCTTTTGGCGGGTATACGATAATTCATTTGTTTGGTCTGTTTTTATAATACAGTTGCCACTCTTTTGCGGGGTTATCAACAATGTACGGATAGTCCCATTTTGTTTGTCTTTAACGGTCATCTCAATTCGTTTCCCTTTCTTGCGGATACTTTCATTGGTGTATATCCGATTATTCATGATCGTGATTGAATCGTAAATTCCGTATTCCCACTGACCGGAGCCGTCTGTCTTGAACCAGTTACCCTTGACGGCAGCTAGTGGAGGAGTATTCTTTCCTTTCTGCGGAATCAAGGAAATATCGTATGTATTCCCTTCATAATTAGTCGGGCTGAGAAGGTGGATCGTTTGAGTTTCTTCAGGCAGGGGTTCGAAAATAAGCACGTAGTTTTTTTCACCGGAATCAGGCATATATACTTCTTTATTGATTTCGATACCTTCTGCACCTTTAAACTTATATTTCTTTCCGGTGGTTGCATCTTCCAGGTAACTTGTTCCTTTTTCTTTAATCCACCAGTGCGGACGAAAAATAGCATGTATGTATACTCGTGTACTTTCTGGAGTACGTTCTATGCGGGTAATGTTGGAGATACTTCCCGAACGGGCTTTGAAAGGAGGATTGTCGATTGTTTGTGCACTTAGTATGCCCGATAATACAAGTAAAATGCAGAATAAGGTTGCTTTCATAATAATAGTTTTTTGATGAACGTGTTTAATACTATCCTTACAAAGTAAGGAAAATATCCATAGCCTTGTATTCTTTTACTCTGCAACTTAACATAGATTAAACGTTCAGGTAATCATCTTTTTTGTACCTTTGCAGCCGGAAAATCAGAGTGATAATTTAAATATTGAAATATTATGAGTAAGAAAGCCCTTTTAATGATCCTCGATGGTTGGGGATTAGGTGACCAAAAGAAAGATGACGTAATCTTCAACACTCCCACTCCTTACTGGGATTATCTGATGACTACTTATCCTCACTCTCAACTTCAGGCAAGCGGTGAAAACGTAGGTTTGCCCGACGGGCAGATGGGTAACTCGGAAGTAGGTCACTTGAATATCGGTGCCGGACGCGTAGTTTATCAGGATTTGGTAAAAATCAATCGTGCATGTGCTGACAATAGCATCCTGAAAAATCCTGAAGTCGTTTCTGCTTTCTCTTATGCAAAAGAAAACGGAAAGAGTGTTCACTTTATGGGGCTGACTTCTAACGGTGGCGTACACAGCTCACTCGTTCATCTCTTCAAACTTTGTGACATCGCTAAAGAATATAATATCGACAATACATTCATCCACTGCTTTATGGACGGTCGTGATACTGATCCGAAGAGCGGTAAAGGTTTTATCGAAGAACTATCTGCGCACTGTGAAAAGTCAGCAGGAAAGATTGCTTCAATCATCGGCCGTTATTATGCTATGGACCGTGACAAACGTTGGGAACGTGTGAAAGAAGCCTATGATTTGTTAGTAAAAGGTGAAGGTAAGAAAGCTGCCGATATGGTTCAGGCAATGCAGGAATCTTATGATGAAGGCGTGACAGACGAATTTGTCAAACCGATTGTAAATGCTAATTTCGACGGAACAATCAAAGAAGGAGATGTAGTAATCTTCTTCAACTACCGTAACGACCGTGCGAAAGAGTTGACAGTAGTATTGACTCAACAAGATATGCCGGAAGCTGGTATGCGTACAATCCCGGGACTGCAATATTACTGTATGACTCCGTATGACGCTTCTTTCAAAGGTGTACACATCTTATTCGATAAAGAAAACGTTTCTAATACGTTGGGTGAATACCTTGCTGCTAAGGGACTGAATCAACTCCATATTGCAGAAACAGAAAAGTATGCTCACGTAACATTCTTCTTCAACGGTGGCCGTGAAACTCCGTACGATAACGAAGACCGTATTCTTGTTCCGTCTCCGAAAGTTGCTACTTACGACTTGAAGCCGGAAATGAGCGCTTACGAAGTAAAAGACAAACTGGTGGCTGCTATCAATGAAAACAAATATGACTTCATCGTAGTAAACTTTGCTAACGGTGATATGGTAGGTCATACCGGCATTTACGAAGCAATCGAAAAAGCTGTTGTTGCTGTTGATGCTTGTGTGAAAGATGTAATCGAAGCCGCTAAAGCACGGGATTACGAAGCAATCATTATCGCTGACCATGGTAATGCTGACCATGCTTTGAATGAAGACGGTACTCCGAATACTGCCCACTCTTTGAATCCGGTTCCTTGTGTTTACGTAACAGAAAACAAAGCTGCGAAAGTAGAAGATGGCCGTTTGGCAGACGTTGCTCCAACTATCCTGAAGATTATGGGACTGGAAGCTCCGGCTGAAATGAACGGGAATGTTTTGATTAAGTAATTTAGATTTCTATAACTGGGAGGGCGGAGTAGAACTCCGCCCTTTTTGTCTCACATAAGTTTTATGATTCAGATTAATGATGTAGTTGTATCGCTTGATGTACTTCAGGAGAAGTTTCTTTGTAACTTGGATGCCTGTAAAGGTGAATGTTGCATTGAGGGAGATGCTGGAGCACCGGTAGAACTGGATGAAGTGATGAAACTGGAGGAAGTGTTGCCAGTTATCTGGGATGAACTGGCTCCGGAAGCGCGTGCGGTGATAGAAAAGCAGGGGGTGGTATATACTGACCAGGAAGGAGACTTGGTAACTTCTATTGTAAATAACAAAGACTGCGTCTTTACTTGTTATGACGAGAAAGGATGTTGCTACTGTGCTATTGAAAAAGCTTTCCGGGAAGGAAAAACAGATTTCTATAAACCGATATCATGTCATCTTTATCCTATTCGCATTGGAGATTACGGATCTTATAAAGCGGTGAATTATCATCGTTGGGATGTATGCAAGGCTGCGGTTCTGTTAGGAAAAAAAGAGAATGTCCCTGTCTATAAATTTCTGAAAGAACCTTTGATTCGTAAATTCGGTGAAGAATGGTACAAAGAACTTGAAGCTGTTGCCGAAGAATTGAAAAAGCAACATTTTATCTAAACTTCCTATTTCTTACGTGTGCCAAATACCTGATACAGCAAGATGCATAGTGCTACGGCCATTACGCATACTGGTGCCATCCATGCTTCTGGATGAATGATGACCAGAAAGATGCAGGTAACGATAACGCACAATGTCAGGACAATAAGAAATAGTCTGATCTTTGCGAATAACGGGTTAGTAGTTTTCATCTTCATAGCTACTGTTTTCTATGTTTTTTGCAATATAGTGATTTAGCACTGAAAATGTTACTGTCTTTAGTCTTTATTAAGATATGGATAAAGAAAAACGCCGATCGAAGGATGCTCCTTCTCCATCGGCGTTTCCTCGTTGTAAGATGTGAGGTTGGTTTATAAAAACGTAAAATTAATATTATGTATCGATATTCGCATACGTTGCGTTTTCTTCAATAAACTCTCGGCGTGGTCCTACGTCTTCACCCATTAACATAGAGAAGATGTAGTCAGCTTCTGCAGCGTTATCGATATTCACTTGTTTCAGCATACGGTTTTCAGGGTCCATAGTTGTTTCCCACAACTGTTGGGC
>ERZ1673693.1886-NODE-1886-length-13738-cov-5.475773_pt1 | contig 13738 bp, 13 predicted proteins | sample MGYA00580223_ERZ1673693 | MGnify/ENA primary metagenome ERZ1673693 (study PRJEB41218, sample SAMN15661741) | gut metagenome | host: Homo sapiens | place: Canada: London | collected 2015-08-20/2019-03-30 | study: EMG produced TPA metagenomics assembly of...
AGCAAGAAAGAAGGGCCGGATTGCACCCCTTCTGAGATGGCATAAAGCACACCCCAAAAAGGCCGCAGGTTTGGTGTGGGTGAGTGCGTTCTTTCCCGGCGCTGGCCTTCGAGCGAAAAGAAAGGGCATGGTATCGTCCCATGCCCTTCATCCCCTCCGGAGGCGTTACGCTGCCCGTTCTTCCGTCAGGCGTTCGACCGTGCGCCGTGCGTACTCTTCCGAAAGTTCAATGTTGATGCTCTTCCGTCCCGTTTGGCTTGCCGCAAGAGCAGTCGTCCCGCCCCCCGCAAAGGGGTCTAAAACTGTCCCTCCCTCCGGCGTGATTTCCAGCAGCTCCCGCACCAAGCCGATCGGCTTACTCGTCAGGTGGTTTTTCTTCTTGTGGTCAACCGTGTACTGGTAGATTCCGGGCAAGCATTTCCGCGTGTGCCGGTGCAGTTTTCCCTTACAGCCGTAGATCACAAACTCGCTGTCCCTGCGGAGCTCCCCGACCATCGGCCTCCCGCTGCCCTTGTGCCAGACGACGATGCCACGCCACAGCCAGCCCGCCGACTGCACAGCGTCGGTCATTGCGGGCAACTGCCTCCAGTCCGTGAACAACAACAGCGGACTTCCCTCCCGCGCCGTCCTCCAGCATTCCGTGAGCCATAGCGTAGACCAGAACGTAAACGCCCGCTGATCCCTGTTGTCCCCCAGCATCGGCGGGTAGGTCTTTACCGTCCTTGTGTGCTGATACTTGACGCGGGGATCGGCTTGCCGGGCGGAGAGGGTCATTCCTCCGGAGGAGTACGGCGGGTCCGTCAGCACGGCGTCAACCGAGTCGTCCTGAAGGTTCCGCAAGATGCCGAGGGCGTCCCCCCGGAAAAGGGTTGTCGCGGCATCCTGAAAAAAAGGCTTCATGGTCCCTCCCCTGCGGGCGATCATGTCGCTCTAGGTTGGGACTCGCGGCCCTCACAATGTTGTCGGCATGACAACGCGGGCACCGGATTTCAAGCTCCACGACCTCGCCACGGCAAAGGAGCTTTCCGCAATGCCCGCATCGGATTCCTTTTTTAAAGGATGGTCTTTCATTATTTCTTTTGTAGTGTAGCATATCCTATCCACTAAAAAACTGATAATCAATTCTCAACGGGTTGTATTTTGACAATCTGTGAAATAGGAACTAAAGGTTTATCACTATCGATATAAATAAAATCACCTAGTCGTAGGCATTTATTTAATCTTATTTTTTCTCCAACACTTGTAATTATAACATATTCTTTATCTATTTTGGTATAATCTTTTCTAACTACATAAGAATACATAATAGAAATAAATATAGTTGTAAAAAATATTAAAACAATAAACCTATAAAAACAATCTATACACTTTATTATATATAAAAAACATACACATAGTATATACATAAATAAAAAACATGTTACCATATGCCCCCAAAAGTATACCATAGAAATACAAATACATATACCTAAACATATAATATATTTACGATAACTAAAATATAGTTTATAAAGCTCTTTTTTAAACTTTACAATTACATAATGTATTACTATAGATATGAAAAAACTCCACAAAAAAAACATCAGAAAATATTCTATAGATTTTTCTGTAAAAAATTCTATATTTAAAAAATCCGATACATAATTAGGGAGCATACTTTTATTTGTTATGCCAAAAAAATAAGATACAATAAGAAATTGAAAAGAAAGAAGTACAAAAAAACACGATATCTCATTTCCAGAAATAGAAAATGCAGCACTTTCTTTATCGTTACTGTTGCTTTGATTCATATATTACTCCTCAATCATGGATATAATGATTTTTATATCATATAGTAACCTCCTGCAATATACTCCTATGCATTTCTGCACCTTTCCTGTGCCTTGATACCACTTCCCCCTGCGTAATGGTTCCCGCATCCGGATGATCATGGCTGGCGAGCACGTCCAGAGCCGCCAGCACTTCATCACAGAAGCCCAGAAACTCCCCGAAAACGGACGTCCCGCCGGACTCTTTCCCCGCCTTGAAACCAATGGTCGAGCCTGAGTTGATCGTCACCTGCGCCGCCGTGATGGTTTTCGCGCCGCCGATCGTTTCCGTGCTCTCTCCGGACACGTCCGTCTTTTCGTCCCCGGTGATGGCGCTGGACTTTCCCTTGCCGATCGTTTCCGCGACACTTCCCGCGACGTTCGCCGTGCGCTTCCCTCCCACATCTTCGGAAAAATCCCCGCCCGTGGTGTCCGTGCGCGTCTTTCCCGTGGTGGTCGTCATATGCGCCCCGGCTGTCGTGTTGATGTTGCCGAGGGACGCCAGATCAGTCCGCGCCCCGCCGATGAGCGTCAGGTTCATGGCTTCGACCTGTTTATTCCCGCCCACGGCCTCGACGGAATGCTCCCGCACTGTCCGGGTTTCCGTTCCGATAACGGCGGTCGACTCCTGAGCGGACACAATGCGCTCCCGGCTTTCGTCTTCGATACGGGCCTCCGTTTTCCGGCTCCAGTTCCCGTCCGCGTCCGCACGCTGGAAGGTGGTAGGCGTGCTCTGCCAGAGCTGTTCGCCTTGCGCGACGGCGGGCAGGGATACCCCGAACGGATAGACCTGCCGGATGATCGGATGGTCGGGCCGTCCGTAGGCGAAGCCGACCACGACCTGAGCGCCGGGTTCCGGAAAGCTGAACAGCCCCTTTTCCTGCCCGGCCCCGCTCTGCACTGGCAGGGGAACAGCGGTATAGACTGGAAAAGCCGGATCAGGTTCGCCATCCGGGGTCAAAATCTGAATGTCCACGGCAAAACGCGGGCGGAACCGCTCCGATGCGGCCCCCTCCCCCGGAGCGTCCGCCACGGCGACAACCCGCGCATAGCGATCGAGGTGCAGTCCGGCCCCCAGTTCAGGAAACAGCGCAATCATGGCCCGCTTGATAGCCTGTTTCATGCGTCCTCCCGCGTCTTGAGGGTCATTTGATGCCCGGACAGATGAACCAGCGTCACCCGTTCGCCGTTGAGCACGACGCCGGGCCGCATGGCGGGCATGGGCGGACAGCTTTTCCCGCCGTCCGCCGTCACGTTCCGGAACACGTTCCGGGGAAGCTCGACGGGGCGCGAGGGCCAGCGCGAGTCCTCCCAGCTTCCAAGCCAGACGGAGCCGTCCCCGGTCGCCTGCCAGATGTAGTCCGAAATCTGGAATGCCCCGCCGATGTTCGCCAGTCCTTCAAGCCCTGTCCCCAGCATGTTGAAAGCCGGAATCTTTGTATCCATGTAGGGCCTTTCGGGAAAGAGGAACCGCAAGCCCGTGGCGTTCGCGTACTCCGTCAGAACGTCACGTAGGGTCGGGTGACGCAGGGCAAGGGGGATCGCCTTGTCCATACGTGCGGACATTTCGCGGCACATGAGCCGGGCCTGCGTATCGTCAACAGGCAGGTACCGCTCGACGAACCCGGCAAAAAACAGCGTGTCCGCATCGTCGACGCCGTATCCCATCGTAAACAGAACTTCCCCTGAAACAGGTTCGGACGTCGCAACCTGAAAGACAGCCCGTCCCGGCGCAGACAACTCCAGCCGGACGTCTTCACTGACAAGGGGCAGGCTGCCTGTAGGTGTGAGGAGCCTTTTGCGGATTTTCATTCATAGTCCCCGATGGCGTCGTTCGCCTTTTTGAGCAGCTTGTAAATCCAGCCCATTTCCTTCTCGGCCTGCTCCGCCGGCGCGATAGCCCCTTCCCCGGCTGCCGGCGACGATGACGCCGCCGTAAGCGGTTTATCCGCCTTCCGCGCTTCCGCCCGCTCCGGGACGGACTTGTGTTCAGCCAAAGTAAAAGACACGTTCCAGCACCGCCTCCCCTCCTGTTCGTCCCAGCTCACCCGGTCAGCAAAGATCACCTGCCTGATTCCGGCGGCGTTCGCCGTGGTGTTGGTGATTGTGTAGACCTTTCCGGACTCGCCGGAACCCTTGGCCTCTGAAATACGGATAAGCTCCCGCAAGTCAGCTTCGTCCTGATAGCGGATCTGCGTCGTAACGGTCAGGGTCTTGCCTTTGGTGCCCTTGTCGGCTTTCGTCGTCGAGCTGGTTTCACCGGACGCATCGGCCTTCTTGAGCTGAAAAGCTCCGGAAACGCGCAAGCCGAAACCGGGCACGGTGTAATCGTCCAGTCTCAGGAACATCATGGGCAGGAAAACCTCCTTGAAAAAATCGAGCTGGGGCGCGGGCCCAAACCAGATCAACGCGGCTGTCACCTTGTTCGCGGGGGATGCGGGCGGCGTCACGAGGCGCAGATCACGGCCTATTTCGTCCAGCGTCCCCGTCAGATAGCTTCCGAACCAGCTTGCGCCGGTGCCCTGTATCGTGTCTTGCAGGTCTTTGACTTGCTGCAGCACGCCGTCGAGCCGGGCCTGCATCCGTTCCCCCGCCTGTTTCAGCACCTCAAGCGGAGAAAGGGCCGCCGCCTTCACGCTTTCGATCTGCGCCAAGAGCGCACCGGCGGTCTTCGTCGTCCCCGCCCCCTTGCCGGACGTCCCCGGCGTCGAGGGGAACCAGCCGGGATAGACCGGCGCGGTCGGGATGACGAACTTGTCCAGCTCCAGCGTCATAAGCGACTTCGCCCGCCGTGCTGCCTGTTCGACATCCGGAAGGGGGAAGACCTGAGAAAAGGAACGGAGGGATTCGGAAAACGAGGCCAAATCCGGGCACGAAAACAGGAGCACAACGGCGGCATTTCCATCAAGCATCCCGGATGATGCCGCACACCGTTCCCCCAGAGCCGCCAGCGCCTTTTCCGGGGTGAGCCATGCGTAATCCCCGGCCCGCTCCCCGATGCCCTGTTGCCAAGGGTGCACGCACAGGGCCTGAACCTGTCCAGCCATCATGCCCGTGAACTTGTCCCGCAGGCTGTCCGCCATGCCCGCGAGTTCCGCCGCGTCCGGGATATTGTTCGGAACCTTCCCGGCAAGCGAGAGGACAGAATCCGCGCCCGCCCGCATATCCGAAAGCGCCCCCCGCACCGCCGGGGCGAGGCTGTCCGCCAGTTCGGAGATCGACGCGGACGGCGCGAACGCTACGCCGTTCCAGAGATCGAAATTCGTGGGCATGGTGCTCCCCTGCTACTGTTTTTGAATCAGGCACAACGCATAGTACGGGTTCATGACGCTGATCGCCTTCGTGGTAATCGTGTGGCTGTGCCCGGAGTCAGTGATGTCATGACAGTGTGCTTCTGTCGTAACCGTGTGCGTATGCCCCGGATCGGTTACACCGTGTCCGTGCTGTCCTCCGCTTGCCGAGTGTGTATGGCCGGGATCGGAAACACCGTGACTGTGCCCCTGTGAAGACCCATTGGCACCAACCAAGTATTGCCCGTCATTGCCAGTAGATACCCATCCCCGATCTCTGACGTCTTCCTGATAACGACCGACAAGGCCAGTATGCACGTTCTGGCAGTATCCCTGCCGGGTCGTATTCGTAACGCCCCATACGGAATGGGGATGGCTCGGCATGGTATTTGTAGTCAGCGTTGTATTCTGAACCGTCACGCCCGCTTTTGCCGAACCTGTTGTGACGGAAATGGATGCGTTCTGGATACTGATCCCGGTCTTGGCGCTTCCAGCCGTCCCGCTGGGGCTGGCATTGGCAAGGCTGATCCCGGTCTTCGCCGTCCCCGCCGTCACTTCCGGCGTTACAGAAGCAGCGCCGCCCGTAGCGCCCGGAGAGTATTTCCCACCCGCGCCGATGATAAACCGATCCCGCAGATTCGGGGTGCCATTCGTTCCGTCGCACAAGAACCAGCCTTTAGGGATATTGTCAGTCGTGCCGCTCCACATCAGGATGACGCCGGAAGGCACCAGAAAGCCGGACATTACAACAAGCCGCGTCTTGATCTCATTGATCCAGCGTACAGTCTGGGGGAACGCCATTACAGCACCCCCAAAAGTTCGCAACTAAAGGTCTCTCTCTCTCTCGGTCACATATTGCCAATAGGAAGAAATAAATAATTATTAAATTCAATATATTATCGTCAAAATTTTTATCCTGAAAATCTATTTTGGATAAGTTTTGGATAAGCATCTTGCCTTCTTTCGTCGTATCCTCTAACCTGCCCATATGAGTAGCGAAACTGAAAGAAAATACATAAAGACTAAGTTCGAGGGCGTCTTCTTCCGCCAGTCCACCAAGCGCGATCCGCGCACCGGAGAGTACGACAAAATCTACTGCTTCTGGTACGCAGACCACGAGGGTAAAGGGCACTGGAAAACTGTCGGCAGGCACAGCAAGGGCATCCGTCCGGCTACGGCCAGAAAGGAGCGGGCAAAGTTCCTTGCCGAGTTTGAAGCCACTGGCGTCAACCCCATTGAGCGGGATAAAGTCACCATCGGGGACTTGGTGGATGCCTATCTTGAATGGGGCAGGAGCGAAGGGAAATATGTTGACCAGCACTACAGTCAATATAACGCCCACCTCAAGAACAAAATTCACGCTCTGCCCGTTGTCGAGCTGACCCCGAATTTGCTTTCCAGTCTCAAGGCGCAGCTCCTGAAGACGCCCACCGGGAATACAAAGCCCAAAAAGGCCACAGGAAAGTCCAACACCAAGACGCGGAAACGGAAAACTCTGGCCGGACAGACCGTGAACAACATCTTCTCGTTCATGCGTTCCGCCATAAACCGTGCTATCGCTACTGGTATGTGGAGCGGAGTCAACCCACTGTCCACCAAGGGTGGCACATGGAAAATGGTCAAAGCCAACAATGAAAGATTGCGCTTCCTGACACGGGAAGAGGCCAAGGCCCTTCTGGACGACCTTGAAAAGCGGCATCCGCAGTTGCATGACATGGCCCTGCTTTCCCTGCGAACCGGCCTTCGGCCCACAGAAATTTTCAAGTTGCGCGGACAGGATGTGGATGCCAACGCCTGCGGCCTTTATATCATTCAAAAAGGAGGCAAGCGGGTTTTCGTCCGGGTGCCGGAGGACATGATCAGAATGCTCCAGGCGTATAAACGCAAACCTGCGGAACCCATCTTCCAGCAGCCCCGCAAGAAAACAGCGTTCACCAAGACGCCCGCCTGCTTCCAGACTGCCGTCAGAAAGCTCAATCTGGCCCCGAAGGATGGTGATAGTCTGTACGCCGTCACCCTGCATACCATGAGACATACCTTCGCATCCTGGCTGGCTCAGTCCGGCAAGGTCACGCTTATGGAGCTGCAAAAGCTCATGCGTCATAAGAACATCACCATGACGATGAGATACGCTCACCTTTTCCCAGGGCAGGAAAACGAAAAGCTCTCGATTATAGGGGATATGCTGGCGGCCTGAGAAATCCATCATTTTGATTCCGAAGTTTGGATACGTCCAGAGGCAATATACTCTTCCAGTACAGCGCGTTCATAGAAGACGCGCCTGCCAAAGCTCGTATATGCCGGGCCAATGCTTTCTTGCCGCCAGTATGCGAGAGTTTTTTGGTGGATGCCAAACTCTCTTTCCACATCTTTAGGCGCAAGAAGTTTTTTGTTTTGTGTGGAAATATCGCCAAAAAACTCAGTTCTTTCAATTCTCGCGGAACGAACGGCTTCAGTGATGAGCGGAAGTAGTTCTTCCGGTGTGGAAAGTATGATAGTGCAACTTTTAATTTCCATATGTATAGCCTCACATCATCGTTCTGTATCCGTTCCATGATATTTCAAAATCAATTCCAGCATAGAGGAGCATTGGTTCACTAGGAGCATTTTTTCCCTGTGCCGAAGAACACCACTGTAGCTAATTCCAAGACGTTTACTTATCTCTTTTATGCTCAGGCCGCGCATGGAGAGTTCAAAAACTTCTCTGCCACGAGGTGTCAATTTGATAGTAGACATATCTACCTTTATGTCTTCATTGAGTTTATGCAGTAACTCAATATTGCTATGCACGCCGAAGATTTTTCGGACAGCCGCTAAATGCCAGTAAACCGTAGCTACGTCGATGGAGAGATTTTCTGCAATAGCTTTTGATGGGGAGTCCTTGCGCCAATATCTCCACGATTCGTTGTTGTTGCTTGGTGAGTTTCCGCATGATAAATCCTTCCGATGGAGGTTCAGCACACAAAAGTGCGTACATAACCGCAGTAACACGGTGGATTTTTGCGGAGGAGTGGTAGAATTATTGGTTTTTTGAAATTTTTCATCGGACAGTCTTATTCCGCTCCGGGAGGGAGGCCGCAAAAAAGCAGCGCGGTTCGCCGTTGCCGACACCGCGCCGTATAAGGGAATGACTATCTACAGGTAAAAATCTAAGGGGCTATCTTAATAGCGGGACATGCTGCCACCATTCGGGCGCAGGCTCGTTGGCCTTATTAGCTTCTATCGTATCAAGCAGAAGTGGTTCACCGATTATAGGTGTGGCCAGCCGCCAGTTCTTGCCTTGGCTTGCGGCGGCAAGTCTTTTATAGGGTTCATCCCAAGCGTGGTAGGCGATGGAAAATTTGCCGGAATGGGCGGGAAGAAGTATTTTTGCCTGGAGGTCGTCGGCTGCTTTGGCTGTTTCCTCCGGCATCATATGAATGAGACTCCAGCGTTTGTCGTACTGTCCGCATTCCAGAAGAACAAGGTCAAAAGTCCCGAACCGGTTTCCCAGTTCCGCAAAATGGGGGCCATAGCCGCTGTCACCGCTGTAAAAGATGCGCCGTTGTGGTGTTTCCATCACAAAACCGACCCATAGAGTTTTGTTGCGGGTCAGCGAACGCCCGGAAAAATGCCGTGCCTGCGTAATATGGATAGTCAGGCCGCCTAGCTCCGCCCGCTCTCCCCAATCAGCTTCATGGATGATATTTCTGGAAAAACCCCAACGTTGCAGATGTTCCCCAACTCCGAGTCCGCAGAAAATCTGTTTGATTTTTGAGCGTAGAGCGGTCAGTGTAGGGTAATCCAAATGATCCCAGTGGTCATGAGAGATAAGCAGAACATCAATATCCGGCAGGTCGTCCGCCGTGTACGGATTGCTTCCCGGAAAGGCGCGGGTACTGAAGGAAACCGGGGCAGCATGGTCGCTCAGCACCGGGTCAATGAGAATACGCTGGCCGCCAAGCTGGATGAAGAACGAGGAGTGGCCAAGCCAAATCACGGTATCCGTATTTCGCTCCAGTGACTTCAACGAGGTTTTGCTCGTCGGTATCGGGCCGGGTGGTACTGGATTGTCCTTTTTGATGAAGAAGGATTGGAACAGAGAACTGACCACTCCACTTCCATCCGTTAGTATTGGTGTCGGCAAAAGATTATGAAAAGTGCCGTCCATGTAATGGGGGGATTTTTTTATCTGCTCTAGACGCGAACCTGCGGGTAGTGCACCGAACTGCGGGCTTCCCAGAAAAAGCCGGATGCCAAGCGCCAATCCTCCCAAAAGAAGCAAAGCCACAAGCAATGTCCACCTCCATCGTGTCTTCATCCTTTTCCATCCTTAGACAAATTTTTCATGCAGGTTTTGCTTCCCCCATAATAATTTATATATAATCGTCTGTTTTTATAATGTAATTAGTTCATAGTCACCGTTACCAAGACCAATTATTTCGGCATGTTCAATTTGACTATGCCAGTTTGTTGTAGGGTGAATATGCGTAAAATGGTCACTATATGTGTGTTCATCTTGTCCAAGGGCACTTGATGGAATGATCGGAGCGGCGTTCACAGCGTTGATGCAGGCGTGGTCCAGCGCCACAGGATCAAAGCTGGCGAACATGCCGATATCGGGCACCACGGCGGCATCATTCTCGCCGTGACAGTCACAGCAGGGTGACACCTGATTGACGATGCTGATATGGAAATGGGGCCGTCCGTCGACCACGGCCTTGGCGTATTCGGCCATGCGGCGGTTGACGTCGTTACTGTCGGCGTCGATGTTGCTTTCGATGGCACTGAAGTTGCACACGCCGATGCAGCGGCCGCAGCCCACGCATTTGTCATGAGCGATGTGCGCCTTGTGTTCCGTAATGCTAATGGCTCCCTGCGCACAATAGTGGGTACAGGTGCGGCAGCCCCGGCACTTTTTCTCATCCACGGAGGGTTTGCCGTTGCAGTGCATGGCCATTTTCCCCGCCCGGCTGCCACAGCCCATGCCGATGTTCTTGATCGCGCCGCCGAAGCCAGTCAGCTCATGCCCCTTGAAATGGGTCAGGGAAATGAAGATATCTGCATCCATGATAGCCCGTCCGATGAATGCCGTTTTGAGAATTTTTCCCCCGTTCACCGGCACTTCCACATCGTCCGTACCTTTCAAACCATCGCCGATGATGAGCTGGCAGCCTGTGGTCAGCGGAGAAAAGCCGTTTTCGTTGGCGGCGGTCAGATGTTCCAGGGCCTCCTTGCGGCGACCCACATACAGGGTATTGCAGTCCGTGAGGAAAGGCTTGCCGCCCAGAGCCTTCACTCGGTCGGCCACGGCCTTGGCAAAGTTGGGGCGCAGGAAGGAAAGGTTTCCCGGTTCGCCGAAGTGCAGCTTGATCGCCGTAAACTTATTTTCAAAATTAACCTGCTCAATGCCCGCCGCGCGCATCAGTTTATCCAGTTTGTCCAGCAGGCTGACGCCAACCTTGCAGCGCATGTCGGTGAAATAGACTTTTGACGCACTCATTGGATTCTCCGTATGGTTTCAGATAGTCGAATTGAATCGCCCTGGAGCGGATAAGGTTATTGCTTTGTGATTCCCAATCCATGAAGCCAATCGTTTACTGTGTCCTGAGAGCTAGCCACCCGGTTTCCACGTATGGCAAGCCCTTTTGATACAGTTGCTTGCGGACAGAGCCGGGCAATTTGTTTCGGGCCGTCAGCAAGGCCGCTCCCCAAATGGGTGCTGAAAGGCACGATGGTTTTCCCCGGAAACTTGAACTGATCAAAGAAGGAATACAGCGCCATTGGCATTGTATAGACCCAGACAGGGTAGCCGACGAAAATAATGTCGTAATCGTTCATACCTTCCGGGAATTGCGTGGAGAGCTGAGGGCGAAAATTGTTTTCCTCTTCTTTTTCCGCCTGACGTACTGTGCTGTCGTGATCCGCCGGATAGGTCTGGACGGTCTGCAGCTCAAGTATGTCTCCACCCACAGCGGCATGAATTTGTCGGGCCACGGTTCTCGTATTTCCCGTGTGGGAAAAATAGACGGTCAGTATCCTTTGGTTTTCAGGCGCGGCATAAGCTAGGCGCGAAAGAGGAGAAAGCGATCCAACAGCAAAAAGCGCCAAACCTTTCAAAACGGTTCTTCTGGTTGGAAAACTGGCATTTTCCAAAGAAAAGACATTGGTATTACGAGAAAAAAACATACAACTACCTCCAAATTCTGAGAGATGTGAATTGGTTATACAAATTCCATTGAAATCTATTTCAAATGACGACTGAAAAAACGTTCAAGTTCAGTGAAATGAAATTTGGTTTCCGGGGCGTCCGGGACCATGTGGTATTGCGCATGCGACATGCCTTCAAATACGATGAGGTCTGCGGGGACGCCCGCTTTCCGCAATTTCAGGTGCATGCGTACCGTGTTGCTGAGAAAGAGATCCCGCGTACCCGAAGTGAGTAATGTGGGAGGGAAGCCGTTGACATCGCCGTAAATCGGGGAAAGCATGGGATCTTTCAGGTCGCGCCCTCCTGCGTAGAGCCGTGCGGCATCGCCAAGCCAGCCGTCATAGCTGACCAGTATATTATCCACACCTTCGTTGGTGAAGTACGAGTCGCCGGTTTTGGACATATCCGCCCAGGGCGTTCCCGCTGCAATCGCAGCAGGAAGGGGCAATCCTTCTTCTTTTGCGCGAAGTGTCAGAATCAAGGTCATGCCGCCGCCCGTAGATGTTCCGAATATGCCGATTTTTTCGGCAGGAGTCGTTTTGAGCAATTCGCGATAAACGCTCAGGGCGTCGTCAACGGCTGCCGGATAGGGGAAATCGGGGGCCATCCTATAATCAACGTAAATAACCCTATACTCACCGATACCTGCCATGAGTATGGCTTCTTGGGTTCCAGATTCGCCCGGCCCGAGGACATAGCCGCCTCCATGCAGGTTTAGAAGAACCCGGTCGCGGTTGGCTTCCGGCAGGTTCTTCGGAGTAAACGTGAATACGGGAACACCGCCGATTTTTCCTTGGGTAGCGTAAACTCCCAAGTGTTCGCGCAATGCCGGAAGCTCTTTTACCTCCTCTTGGGCCAACCTGTTTACCCAAGTTTTCCATTCGCTGCTGGTTTTGGGGTGGTCATTCCAATAGGGCAACGGTTTTGCCGCAATGAGCTGTTGCAGTTCCGGACTGACCGTATGCGGGGTTGGAAACATCCGTGCGGCAGCCTGCGCTCCAACGGGAATGGTGAGAAGACAGCTCGTCAACGCTGCAAGCGCGATTCGTTTACTTAGTTTCATGACAGCCTCCGATATGAGAGTATAATATTGGGCGGAACATGTTTTTCGGAGTTCAAGGGAGTCGGCCTGTAGTCGCCGCGTACAGGGAGAAGCATGTTCTGACCATGAAAAAGGCGATGGCAAGAAAAAGTATGGCAATTATAACGTTGCCCTTGATGCCGATCGTGTCGAAGGTCAGGCCCCCCACGGCCGCCACGAATCCCATGGAAAACTGCGTGACCGCGACGGATACGCCGCCAGCCAGTTCCGCTTTGTCGGCAAGTGTGCGGGCGATCCATGCGGACCATCCCACGGGAATAAAACCGAAGAGAAAACCCCAGATCAGAACCAGCGCCATGCGTAACAGGGTTCCCTCACTGAAAAGTAGAAGAATCGCCACGCTGATAAAGGTAAGAAACACGGTGGGCAGGGTTAGTCTGAACCAGCGGCTGAGTACAAAACCGGCGGTGAACGTACCCAGGCAGTTGGCAATACCGAAAGCCAGCAGCATTCCGGCAAGGGTATCGGCTTGTAACGCCAGATCGTGTTCTAAAAACGGTCTGAGGTAGGTGAAAAAAACGTGGTAGCCCCCGTAGCTGAAAATAATGCCGCCCATGCCAGCCACGACCCACCTTTGCCGCATCAGGGCAAGCATATTGCGGAAATTACTGCCCGGACGGGCGGGCAGCGGCGGCATGGACAGCCATTGCCAGACGAACATGATTCCCCCCATGATCGAGGCAAGGACAAAGACATTTCTCCAGCCGATAAGGTGGCCGAGATAACTGGAAAGAGGGAGGGAAACGATAGTGGCCACAGACACCCCGGCATAAACGATACTCAGGGCGCGGGGGAGGTCGCTGGAAGGTACAAGCTGCAAGGCGACGGCGGGCACAAGGGACCAGAAACCTCCGACACAAATACCAAGCAGGCAGCGTCCTGCCAAAAGAATTGCAAAGTTCGGAGCTGTCGCCACCAGCAGATTGGAGATAACAAGCAGCAGCGAAAAAGCCAGCAGAATATGCCGTCTGTCCATATTCCGGGCCAAGGGCGAGACAAGAAGACTGGAAAGGACGGAGAACGCTCCTACTGCGGTGACCGCTTGTCCGGCTATGCCTTCGGTAATCGCCAAATCGCGGGCCATAGGGGTCAGCAGGCTGACGGGTATGAACTCTGCCGCAATGAGGCTCGTCACTCCCATGAAAAGGGAGAAAACTGCTGCCCAATGCGGAGCATCGGTTTGAAAAGCCGCTGTTTGCGCATTCATAGTGCTCTCGCTTGCGTCATGCTGTGTGAATTTTGCCATACGGGACTCACAAGCAGGTAGGGAAAGGTTATTTCTCTGTTAGATTCTTAGTAAAGGCATTCCATGCCGTTATTGAGTGAAAGCAAAGGGCTTTTGTCGCAG
>ERZ1673693.1909-NODE-1909-length-13554-cov-8.808801_pt1 | contig 13554 bp, 16 predicted proteins | sample MGYA00580223_ERZ1673693 | MGnify/ENA primary metagenome ERZ1673693 (study PRJEB41218, sample SAMN15661741) | gut metagenome | host: Homo sapiens | place: Canada: London | collected 2015-08-20/2019-03-30 | study: EMG produced TPA metagenomics assembly of...
GTTGCTTGAACAATTTTTAATCCAAAATATTGTCTAACTTTTGGGGGTCAGTTCAATCCTTGGCGGGGTTTCTGCTTATTGCAAAACGATGCCGAACACATTCTCTGCAAAAAACAGTATTGTGTTCGCGCTATTTGCGCTTAATCGTTTTTCGTGTGCAATTCGTGTGCAACCGTCTTGTTTTTTGCAACTCTATACTGTTCCTTTCCTGCGTAGATACGCTGTTTAAGCAGTTGTAATGGGGCACAGATAACGCTTGACGTGCGAAGGGTCAGCGGTTCGAGTCCGTTAACGTCCACCAGGAAAAACCACGTAGTTTCAAGGAGTTTTGAAGCTACGTGGTTTTTTATTTTTATATACTAAAAAAACAATCCTCATTAAAACATCTTTTATATTGTAAAAATGTTGTTAGTTCACCTATCATCCCATTATTCTTTAGAAGACATGGCATCATCTGCACATTTTCATCCGCAGTTTGCTTTTCTGACATGTTCCGGAACGGTCATTACGTTATCTGTAATGACCGTTCCTTTTGTTATGTTCTGTTACAAAATTACATTCAAAACCAGCAGGAACACCACTCCTGCCGTGCCACCGAGGGAACTGATGCCGAGCGTCCACCAGTTGACAGCGAGCGTTACACCTGTCAGCGTACCCAGCACGTTGACTGCAAACAGCGCGGCAACGCCCTGCAAAACGCTCATTAACAGCGCCTTAAGCGCATGGCCGGAGCGCAGCATTGCGCCTAGAATCACGAGCGCCGCCGCAATTCCGGCCACATAGAGAGTAACCGTCAGGCCTATCCCATCGTATCCATCCTTCCGTTTGCGCCCCATACGGGCTTGATCGCCGCGCCGTGGAGATCCCGCTCTTTTGCAATCCGCAGCAGGTACCGGTAACGGGCCTTGAGCGCTTCCAATTCATAGATAGCGGCCTCCACCAGATCTGCGTCCTCTTCGTATTCAAAGCGGGCGTATGCCGTATCGATCCTCCGGCAGATCTCTCTGATATCATCAATCAGTTTTTCCTCCGGCGTCGGTTCCGCTGGCGTTTTTCGCACCTTTTCTAAAACGGTGAGCTTGAAGTTACTATCCACGAATCATCAGCCTCCCTGTTATATTTATGAAATATTATTGGACAAATATACCGCAGGCTATTCATATATTTTTTGCCGCCTTGATTGTTTATCCGCCCAACGGATGAATATAATAAAAAGGAGAATCAAACGGATAAAGTGGGTGATGAGGATGGAATACAATTGTTCAAAGCCCCGGGAGCAGTACTGCTGGGTAGTGGGGCATAACGTCGTCATGGAAGAGCGGCTCGATGCCAATCGGAAACGGCAGCTGCACTGCATGCATGCCGACTCCTGTGAAAAAAAGGGCGGTTGTAAAAACCGCTTTTTGATAGGGGAAAACAGCGCCCGGCAGCCTATCAAACCAGATTGACCGTCTCAATTTTGCACCTCTTAGCCCTGGCCCGTTTTGCGCAGCAAAAAATGCGCCAAACGGACCTTTTTTCTTGCAAACAGCCAGCGCCTTTGCTACAATAAAGAGCGGCTTAACCAAACGCAATTTAACGGATGCGAGAATTAGGAAAGCGTTTCATGCAAAAAAGTTGTTTTTACTGAAATGCTTCTTTCCGCATGCATTCAGAAACCAATTTTTGGCTTCTGCGAAAGGATGAAATAATTTTTATGAGCTTTCAACCGTTTACAACAGCTTCTCAATCTTTTGCGCCTATGCAGGAATCCGTGGAAGGCGGCGTCTATCTGCGCCTGTCGGATCAGGGCGTCATCATTGGAAACGGGCATTTTTCACGCACCTATCAAACGATAGGCGGTAGGCTGTCGGTCGGCAGCATACTGAACCGGCGGGTGGACGGCGCTGCGGCGGAGTATCTGCCGGGGGAGGCCTCCCAGGAATTTATCCTGCGCTTTTTATCCAGAAGGAAAAGGGCCGCGCTATCTGCCGATGACCTCACGATAGATTCCATTTCCTATGCCACTGTATCCGGAGGGAAGGCGTTGTGCATCGCCTTTCAGCCGGCTAACGTGCTTGGCGTGCCGGTAACGGCTCGTCTGGTTGCCGTTTTGAAGGAGCAGGATCATTTTCTGCGCGAATACATAGAGGTTTCCGTGCCGAAGCAGCAGGCGGACTCGCTTACGCTCGATTCGCTCGACCTTCTGTCTTTCCATGTGCAGCAAGGGCAAAAAACCTGGTCCCGGCCGGAGATGAAGCCCGCCAATATCTCCGGCTTCCATATGGGACTCGGCCAGCCGGTTTATCTCGGCAGCCTGTTCCTCGGCTGCGAATTTCCAGCGGCCGATACCCGCATTGAGGATGCGACCGCGCGCACCCGCTACTACTCCGGCAAGCCATTTTCGCGCTTAAAAAAGACACAGGGCGTATTTCTCTCCTGGCCCGCTGTGCTCGGTGTGGCGCGCAGCGATGACAAAGAGGTGCTGCAAAGCGATTTTTTCCGCTATATCGAGACAATCTCGACGAAGACAGAATTCCGCAAGCAGTATAATTCCTGGTACGATCATATGTTAGATATTACCTCGGAAAATATCGTCGGCTCCTTTTACGAAATGGAGAAGGGGCTGACGCAGCACGGCGTAGCGCCAATGGACGCCTATGTGGTGGATGACGGCTGGAACGACTATACGAAAGGCTTTTGGTGCTTTAATGATAAATTCCCGCAGGAACTATATCCCTCCGCCGCGCTGGCAAAGAAATTTGCTTCTAACTTTGGCCTATGGCTCGGCCCGCGTGGAGGTTATACGCTTGACACGCCGAGATTCGCTAAGCATATTCAAAAGGCCGGTACGGGTTTCCGAAACCCCAAGTCGAATGATATCTGCGTGGCGGCTCCTGTTTATCAGCAGGGAGTTAAAAAGCTCTTTCTTGATTTTATGCAGCGGTTTGATCTCAATTACTGGAAGCTGGATGGTTTCGCCCTGCGACCCTGCCCAAAAAAGAAGCACGGCCACATGATCGGCGGCGAGCACGATATGTATTTTACGACCGAGCTGTGGGAAAATTGGACGGATATCTTCGCCGCTATGCGCGCTCAGCGCGAGGAGCAGGGGAAGAGCCTTTGGATCAATTTCACCTGTTATGTCAACCCGAGCCCGTGGTTTTTGCAATGGGTCAATTCCATCTGGATGCAGAACAGTGGAGACCATTCCTTCCAAATCCCATCGAAGGGCGGCTCCAGAGAGGATTCAGACGTCGACCGGATGATGACCTATCGCGACGACCGATATTTTGATTTCGTTCGCACACGCGATCTGCAATTCCCGCTGGCGCATTTATATAACCATGATCCAATCTATGGAAATACGGTAAAATCCCCGCGCACCAAAAAAACCATTCAGGCGACCACGGATGAGTTTCGCAAATTCCTCTATCAGCTTGCGGCGCGCGGCACCTCCTTCTGGGAGCTGTATTTCAGCTACAATATGCTGGATGAGGAGAAATGGCAGGTTTGTGCCGAGCTGCTCCGTTGGGCGGAGGAGAATTTCCACATTCTGCGCAACGCGAAGCTCATCGGCAGAACGCCTGCCGGCGGCGATGTTTACGGCTACTCCGCTTGGGATGGCGGGGAGGGGATCGTTTCCCTGCGCAACCCGGCAAATTTTGCGCAGGATTATGAAATCACGCTGGATCGGCTGATCGGCGTTAAGGAGGGCGTAAAAGATCTCGTCTGCCTGCAAGTGCTCCCCTACGCAGCGAAGCCGGATGGAAAAACCTATCAATACGGCGGTCGGGTAAAGCTGACTCTCGCCCCGCACGAGGTGCGAATTCTGCGTTTCGGCGCGCCGGATCGCCAACCTGCCGCACTGCATACGGCGAAAACGATTTCTGATCGCGTGGTCAGCCTGTGTTTTGATAAGCGCGTCAGCATTGGGGAGGCGAAGGTGCTGTTAAACGGCGTACAGGCGGAGCTTACGCTCTGCGCGGATTACCACACGGTGCTCGCATCGTGCCAAGAGGCCTTTGTTCCCAATGAGGCTGTGGAGATAGCCGTGAGTTTGATAGATTGTGCGGGCAATCAGGTGCATGAAACGGCACGGGTGACGGCTTACCCGAACGATGTGATTTTTCACACGCAGGCGGCTTCAGGGAAAGAATTGGCGCAACGCGGCGTGGAAGGAAGAGGAGATTTCACTTTGACCTTCCCGATTGCCATACGGGAGGCAGACGCATTGCTCGTGACGCAGGAGGGCGCGTTTGTAGCCTCTATTGACGCAAATGGGAAGCTATGCTTTGCAGCCGGCGGCGTGTCCGTCACCTCCACGCGGGCTGTAAATGACGGCAAACAACGCAGCGTTGCCGCCGTCCGCGAGAAAAACGGGATGCTGAAACTGTATCTGGACGGCGCGCTGGATGCATCTGCCTATTGTGCGGAACAGATTAATGAAACGCTTCCCGCCGGCCCGGTGAAGGCGGAGAAGCTCGCTGGCGGAGAGGTACGCCTCCTGAATCGTGCGCTTGCCTTTGATGAGGTTGCAAAATAAACAATCTAATAAAATGGCCGCGCGCCATGGCTACACAGCATTGGCGCGCGGCTTTCTTCAATTCAACGAGTTGTATGGAGCGATTGGAAGCGCTCCGCCTGCGCTTTGATCACCGGCCCGAATCCGGGCGGAATCCGGTCAAAAGGCTTGCGGGTCTGAAGAGACTTACCATTCCTTCGATCCATCGAGTTGTCGCTCCAAGTGGTAATATTGGTCAATGCGGGTTTGACAAACGATTGGATGTAAATATCCTGTAAGCCGTCCGACCCGTTGAGATCATAACCGGGGAACCGGGGCGTTTTTTCCTCCATAAATTGCTCCCGTAGCTCAAAAATATCGAGCGGGCGGCCTGTTTCATCCAGAAAATAGGTGCGGAAGGAAGGATCGAACACGACCCATTTTTCCAGTTCCCGTGCATACATCTGTACCATCAGGTGACAAGGCTGATCCTTCCCCTTCTCTTTCTGCGCGATTAGGGCGACTGGGTAAGCCTTTTTCTGTAGAGCCAGCAGGCAGTCCGCCATGGCGATAGCTTTGAAGCGGCAGTTGATCGCATTGCGGAAGGGTTTGTCATATCCATATGCGAGGATTGCCGGCGTGCGGTCGGGGATCAAACGGAACTGTAATCCACAATAATGGGTATGCGCGGAGAGCCAATCCATCACGCGCAGCGCCGTGTGGAAATCGTCCGCGCCCTGTGCGCAGTCCTGCAAAGGATATTGCCTTAGCAAAAGCGGATAATCCTCCATCCATTGGTAAAGCCCGCTTTCGTCCGCCTCCTCCAGTTTGTCAATCGCGCCGATTTGAAGCGCGGGGAATCTGCTTAAATCTGTTTTTTCCAAAAAATAATAGTAGGCCTGCGGGCTTTTCAGATAACTCCGGTATTTGTTGAACCAGTACATCAAACCCTCCTTTTTCTATGATTATCCTCCTTGATATTAAATTTGTCAATATATATATTACAATAATGATGTATATGATTTAATATTTTATAATTTTTTGTCAAATTTTATTCTTTATTCAATTAATATTTTAATGTGCAACACAGGGCAAGCGCATGGCTTCCTGAATCGCAGGCTTTGCATAATCAACGGTTGAAAAGCATATAGATTTTTTGTGCAGAGGAGGGATGCTATGGCTTTTTCAGACCGCGAGCTTCTGGCCCGCCTGATCCAGTGTGAGGCAGGGGGCGAGGGCGACGCGGGCATGCGCGGCGTGGCCGGCGTGATCATGAACCGAGTCAACGCGCCGGGCGGGGAATATCTGCGCGTCGGTCAGGGCAGCATCCGGAATATTATTTTTCAGCCCGGTCAGTTTACCTGTGTGCAGGAATTTGTGGGTGGACGGCCAAATCTGCAAAACATCTACAATATGCGCCCGGAGGCTATCCATTATGAAATCGCGGATTGGGCGATCGCGGGCCAACGGCTGTATAACGTAGGCCAGGCGCTTTGGTTTTTCAACCCATATTCCCCAAATTGTCAGACCTATTTCCCAAGCAATGTCGGCATTTTCACCGCCAGGATCAATGAGCACTGCTTTTATAACCCTACAGATGCCTATTTTCAAACTTGACCTCTCGATTACCTTGAAAACAGTCAAAGGAGTGTTAGAATGGACGGTAACAACAACACGTTTGCCCAAACCCCTGCCAATGGTAACGACCTCCATCTTAACCCGGCCGCACAGGCGGGGCTGACGGAGGAGCAGATCGAAAACCCGCAGACTGGACGCGAATACTATCTCGACTCGCTCGCGGCAATTCTACAGGAAAACATTGGCCAGCCGGTCACTTGCGAATTCCTCATCGGCACCAACAATATTGTCCGGCGTGACGGCGTGCTCTATTCCGCCGGCGTAAATTTTGTCACCTTGTATCAGCCCAACGAAGGCCGTTACGTTGTATGTGACGTATATTCGTTAAAATTTATCACCTTCTATGAGCCGCGCAATGGTGGCAATCCAACAATGCGGTTCGACAGCCAGGGAAGGCCGGTCTCCGGCAGCAATATGATGCAGAATAATGCGCCGAATGCCTTCCCCAATATGAGCCCGAACAACCGGAGCAGCTTTTAAGCGCGCCACGAAATCATGCATAGCGGCCCCGCCTGACGCCAGGCGGGGTTTCTTTTTTTGGAAAGGACTTGACTTTTCGAGTATATTGTATATAATCAATATATACAATATTGGAGGTGAGACGATACTTTGGACATTCTCATCAGCAATGCGAGTGGGAAGCCGATCTATGACCAGATTGCTTCACAGATTAAAAATCTGATTATCAGCGGCCAACTCGCGCAAGGGGACAGCCTCCCCTCCATGCGGCTGCTGGCGCAGGAGCTTCGCATCAGCGTTATTACGACAAAGCGCGCGTATGAAGAACTGGAGCGCGACGGCTTTATTGAAACGTTTCCCGGCAAAGGCAGCTTTGTAGCGCGCAGGAATATGGAATTTATCCGGGAGGAGCAATTGAAAAAGGCAGAGGCTCATTTGCAGCAGGCGGTCGAGCTCGCGCACAGCAGCGGGATCACGCTCGAGGAGCTTCTGGAGATCGTCCGGCTGCAATATGGAGAATAAACGCAGCGGTATACTTCCACGCGGAAAGGAATGGTCACAATGATAAACGAGTGCATTCGCGTTTCAAATTTGTGCAAGGATTATGGCTCTTTTCAGCTAAAAAATGTCAGCTTCAACCTGCCGCAGGGCTGCATCATGGGCCTGATTGGAGAAAATGGCGCGGGCAAAAGCACCACGCTCAAGTTGCTTTTGAACCTGCTGAAAAAGGATGGCGGGGAGATCGCCCTGTTCGGCTTGGACCCGGCAAAGCAGGAGCACAAAATTAAGGAGCAGATCGGCGTAGTGTTCGATGAAAATTTTTTTCACGATGTGCTGCGTGCAAAGGATATCCCCTCGATTATGCGTCCGATTTATGCCAATTGGGATGATCGGCTCTATGATTCGCTCTGCGCGCGATTTCAGCTGCCTGCTGAAAAACGGATCAAGGAATATTCCCGCGGCATGAAGATGAAGCTCGCCATTGCGGCGGCTATGGCGCACCACCCGCGCCTGCTGCTGCTTGACGAAGCGACCAGCGGCCTTGACCCCATCGTGCGCAACGAGATTCTCGACCTATTTCAGGAGTTTATCCAGGATGAGCGCAATTCCATTTTGCTCTCAACCCACATCACCAGCGACCTGGAGCGCGTGGCGGATTATATCACATTTCTCCATCAGGGGCGGGTTCTGATGAGCAACTCAAAAGACGAGCTGCTGCTTTCTCACCGCGTTCTGCGCTGTGGGTTGGATCGTTTTGCTTTCCTCAACCAAAGCGACGTGCTCGGCTTCCGGAAGAGCGGCGTTGGCGTAGAGGCGCTCGTAAGGTATGATTCGACACGGCCGCACGCTTATGACGGTTGTGTGCTTGATCCGGCAACGCTGGAGGATATCATGCTCTTTTCAATCAAAGGGGAAGGGCGGGGCAGCAAAATGTAACCTTGCGCCCTCCGCCTTCTGGCGCAACGGCAACCTCAAAACGCTCGAAGTGTTAGCCGCGCCAAAACCAACCGCGCCTTTCCGTGAGATGGCGCAAGAAAGGAATGGTCATAAATAATGAAAGGCTTATTGATCAAGGATTTTCTGCTGCTCCGTTCTTATGGCAAATCGCTTTTGCTGATGTTCCTTCTGTTTTTGATCATCGGGGCGACGTCGGGCCCCGCGTTTATCGTGGGCATTGTTATGATTGAATCTGTGATGCTTGCCGTGAGCACGTTTTCCTATGACGATATGGCAAAGTGGAATTCCTATATGCTCGCTATGCCGGTTTCGCGGAAAACAGCTGTGCGGGAGAAATATGCGCTTGCTTTTCTGCTGAGCCTGATAGGGATTGTGTTGTCAATTGCGGCCGGCATTGCAGCCGGTGCGCTCCGGGGCAATATTGACTTGAAAGAGGTAGCCGCGACAGTCGGCGGATGCTTTATCGCCGCGTGCCTGTATGTATCGGTTATGATCCCAATGACCTATCGGTTCGGCGCTGAAAAAATGCGTTTTTTGCTGCTTGCCGTTTTTTTCGTCCTGTTTTTTGTTGTGTTCGGCGGATATGTGTTTTTAAAAAAATCCGCCCCCGGCGCGTTGGAGGCCCTTGCGCGGGCCTGGCCGATATTCCTGCCGCTGGTCGCTGCTGCGATTGCCGTTTCCTATTTGATTTCGGTGCGCATCTTTCTGAAAAAAGAAATTTAAAACAGCAAATCAAAACCACTAGTTTACTAGTGGTTTTGATTTTACATTTTTTCTCATAAACAATAAAGTTTTTCTTTTGCTTGCATTATGTTACCTTATCCCTCTTTTCAAACTCATCAATTAGCTCTTTTGAAAGTGAATCGTCGGGATTCTCCTGTAACACGGATAATGCATATTCATAAAGTAATCCTTCGCTTATAGGAGAGTCGGGACAGTGAAAAAATATATAGACTGCAAACGACTTTATTGGTGTAAATGCGGGAAAAAGAGAAAGAGTGCGATTGATATGCCAATTAATCAATGTATAAATATCATCTAATAATGGTTCACCAAATGCAAGCAAATTACAAACAGCTAGATGTTTTTCCGGTGTTTCTTCTTTAGAAATGGAATACATTAAAAAACAATAGTATTGCATGGAATCAGCTTTTGGAAAGGCTTTTTGCAAATTTTCATATGAGTAGACAAAGTTATCCGTTGCTAAAACCTCGTATACTTCAGCATACAATCTTTCTTTTATCATCTTATCTAATGATTTCATTTTCTCACCCACGCATTTCCTACATTAAATACTTTGTCCTTTAGATATCCTGTTACCTCAATGATTTTCCCTCTATATCTCCATATTATATGAACAACCCCTTTGTTATCCATTCGCCATTCTCCTTTTCTAATTGCCTGATTAATAAGATTTGTTATATTTGCAGTCGTAACTTTTGGAAGAACCTTTTTCCATAAGTGCTTCGAAACATTCATATGTTTATTCATTTTAAATGTGCTGATTTTTGCAACACTTTTGTAGCTTAAGCGTAATATGCCAGCTATTTTTACACTAAATGTAGACCACGCTCTTGCAACATATGGACCGACAAAATAGCCGATTGTCGCAGCGGAAGCCGTAATTATAGCAGACAAGCCCCAAATGAAAGTGTTTCTTTTCCATCCTCTTAACCCAATACGATCCGCAAGCCATCTCGTCAGGAAATATCCGCCGACCGCTCCAATGACACCACCAATAACAGCGCCTATTACATTAGCGGCAATTGTCCCAGACTGATCCACCATATTGACGGGATTGTTTTTACAATAGGCAAATAGATTCGCACTTACTGGATGCTCTTGAGAAATATTGAGCACTTCCGCAACATCCGCATTGATAAACCTGCCCCACTCCGGGTTGTAATACCTCGACTGAAGATAATACAGCCCCGTCTCCGCATCGTAGTAATACCCACGGTACGTGCAGGGGTTCAGCTTCTGGAGCGTCGCGTCGCCCGTCATGGACACGATCTGGCCGTATGCGTCGTACACATAGGATACCTTCTCCGCTCCCGTTTTGTCAACGATAGCGAGCACGTCGCCCTGTAAGTTCTTCACATAGAAATAGCTTGCGCTGTCGTTGACCGTGAAGCCTACCGGCTCGTCGTTTGCGTCGTACAGGATTCTGACCGCATCGTTTCCAACCTTCTGCCCGACAAGCTTCGATTCGTTCCAGAGGTATTCATACACGGTTGACGCGCCGCTTTGTACCTATGACAGTACACGGAAGGGCCAACTGAAATTTACGACGCAAAGCGGATTCAATATGATAGCGTGGGCAAACCGACGATACGGCAAGCTATTACTAATTCACGCGATCACTCGTCTGCGTGGCGGAAATAGATTGTAATTCACGGCTGCCAATTATTAAAATTGACAGCCGTGTAACTCTAATCTTTTAAATTTTAGAAAAAACTTTTATTGGCCAAAGATTTGTATCATATTCAAAAGTATCCGGCTGCGCTTGATTTAAACTGTTTACTAATTGTGTAAAATTATGTGCATCATCCATATCTTTAAAAAGTCCGTTTGAATTTAGTTTATTTCTATACTTGCAAAATTGATTATCAAAAACTGTATATTGAGCGAATAGTGATTCGTATATTACAGAGTAAGCTAAGGAATCACCCACAACATCATACCCTAAAAACTCAAATCCATTCAAATCAATATCTTTTTCTTTTGAAATAACAATTAAATCTCCTTTAAAATTTTTTAATTTTAAGGTACTATATAAATCTACCAATTTTTGTTTCTGATCTAAATTTGGATTAGAAATCCATATCTCACTATCATCACATTCATTTAAATACCAATCCCATAAATATGAAATAGAATCCTTTTTAAAAAAATGTGTGCCTGCATATAATGCACAAGGCCTTTCTATTCCTCGATAACAAACTTCAATCACATCTAATATCATCCACTTCATTTTCATAATCTCCACTTCTTTATGTAGTTCCTTATATATTGAATAGCATTTGACGGAATCCTAATATGCACTTTATAAATATGTAAATGAATAAAATTCCAAGACGTTCCTGAGTGACCGTTATCAATCCGAATAGGAAGTCTATATTTTCTTGCCACATCTAACGCAGCTTTAACCCAAGAAAAGGGCATTACTGCTTTTCCTTTATTAAATAAAGAATTAATAAAACCAATAAAAAATGATTTGTTCATCCTTCCAATTGGATTATATCCAAGTATTTGCAATAATTTAACTAAAATATTGGGACTAAATCTCGAAGATATTTTTAACAACATTTGTGGATTTGAACTTAAATATCTAGTTGCAACTCTAATAATTGCAGAGCCAGCAAACCAACCAATAACTGCTCCTCCTGCAACGACTCCAACTCGAATGCTCCAATATTTCCAACCCGAACGATATCCAAACCACTTTGCAACATAATCTCCAAAAAACCAACCAGCTATTCCCCCAATAACCGCCATCGCCCATTGAAGAGGAGTGCCAAAATCACCCGAGCTATCAATATAATTAATTGGATTATTTTCCGCATATATATATAAATTCGCTTGTTTTACATTGTTTGTAATATTAAGAACTTCTGTTTTATCCGCATTGATAAACCTGCCCCACTCCGGGTTGTAATACCGCGACTGGAGATAATACAGCCCCGTTTCCGCGTCGTAGTAATACCCGCGGTACGTGCAGGGGTTCAGCTTCTGGAGCGTCGCGTCGCCCGTCATGGACACGATCTGGCCGTATGCGTCGTACACATAGGATACCTTCTCCGCTCCCGTTTTGTCAACGATAGCGAGCACGTCGCCCTGTAAGTTCTTCACATAGAAATAGCTTGCGCTGTCGTTGACCGTGAAGCCTACCGGCTCGTCGTTTGCGTCGTACAGGATTCTGACCGCATCGTTTCCAACCTTCTGCCCGACAAGCTTCGATTCGTTCCAGAGGTATTCATACACGGTTGACGCGCCGCTTTGCGTGACCATCTTTTTCGTGCGCAGGCCGTCCGCGTTGTAACGGCTTTCAACATGAATTCCTGCTGGATACTCCAGTTGCCACCGGGGAGGCCGATTATCTTGCAATACAAAAATGTCTCAAGTATTTTCGAGTGTTCTAATTTCCAGGTGCATCCTGAAAAGGAAATATCAAGGCCATTTCTTGCTCTGCAATTCCACTACGCTCCATAAAATTTTTAGAGATAAAGCTTGCGCTTCCCGGAGCTAATGCCGCAGGAAGCGCTTGTCTAAAGCATTCAGTTATAGTTTGTTGGATTTATAACCGATTTTCATATGTTGTTACTATATCTTGTGCGGTCACATTATTTGGACAACTGCGAATAATCGATTGTGCATAATGATACAATTCTTCATCTGTAAACGGCGAGTCTGGGGAGGAAGAAAATGTATCAAGAACCCACTCTTTAATTGTATAGTCCGATGGTGATAAAATAATTGCTTTCTGAATATGCCAATAAACTAAAGGATAAACATAGTGAAAAAAAGGATCAAACATGAGGAGCTCACAGATTGACATATGTAATTGTGAGGTCTCATTCCGAGAGATCGCGTACATCAAAAAGCAGTATTTCTCCATGCTGTTTATATGAGGTAAGTCGTGCATTAAATTCTCTATCGAATATACATATCCTATTTTATTTAAATCGTTATATGCAGAATAGTACTTCCCTTGCCTGATTTCTTTCTCAATATTTGTCATTTTCTCACCCACGCATCACTAATTCTAAAAACCTTATCCATTATTTTACCTGTTACTTCTATTACCCTTCCTTTATATCGCCATAGAATCTGTATGGTTCCATTATTTCTTATATTCCAAGATCCTTTTCTAATGGCTTGGTAAACTAAATTCTGAATAGAACTATTTGTTACTTTCCCTAATACTTTTCCCCATAAGTGTTTAGAAACATTTATATGTTTCATCGTTTGTGCCGTTAGCTTGACGCTCCTATAAGAACCACGTATGAGTCCAGCCATTTTTACACTAAATGTAGACCACGCTCTTGCAACATATGGACCGACAAAATAGCCGATTGTCGCAGCGGAAGCCGTAATTATAGCAGACAAGCCCCAAATGAAAGTGTTTCTTTTCCATCCTCTTAACCCAATACGATCCGCAAGCCATCTCGTCAGGAAATATCCGCCGACCGCTCCAATGACACCACCAATAACAGCGCCTATTACATTAGCGGCAATTGTCCCAGACTGATCCACCATATTGACGGGATTGTTTTTACAATAGGCAAATAGATTCGCACTTACTGGATGCTCTTGAGAAATATTGAGCACTTCCGCAACATCCGCATTGATAAACCTGCCCCACTCCGGGTTGTAATACCTCGACTGAAGATAATACAGCCCCGTCTCCGCATCGTAGTAATACCCACGGTACGTGCAGGGGTTCAGCTTCTGGAGCGTCGCGTCGCCCGTCATGGACACGATCTGGCCGTATGCGTCGTACACATAGGATACCT
>ERZ1673693.1920-NODE-1920-length-13454-cov-5.783193_pt1 | contig 13454 bp, 10 predicted proteins | sample MGYA00580223_ERZ1673693 | MGnify/ENA primary metagenome ERZ1673693 (study PRJEB41218, sample SAMN15661741) | gut metagenome | host: Homo sapiens | place: Canada: London | collected 2015-08-20/2019-03-30 | study: EMG produced TPA metagenomics assembly of...
AAAAGAGCATTGAGCATGCTGGTCTGCGACTACAATCAATTGACCGCATTCGATCTCTCCCAAAATACAGCCCTGACGCAATTGTTCTGCGGGCACAATCAATTGACTGCGCTCGATCTATCCGAAAATACGATGCTTACCGACTTGTGGTGCGATTACAATCGATTGACGGAACTCGATCTTTCCAAAAATACGGAGTTGACCGATTTGTCCTGCGGTTGGAATCCGATAACAGCACTCGATCTCTCCGAAAATACAAAGTTAACTTATTTGAATTGCCTCAACAATCAATTGACCGCGCTCGATCTCTCCGAAAATGCAGCGCTGACCGAATTATACTGCGGCTACAATCGATTGACTGCGCTCGATCTCTCCGAAAATACGGAGTTGATTCGCTTGGGCTGCTCCGACAATCCATTGATCCGGCTCAATTTATCCGATCTCGCCAAATTAGAGGCAGTATCTTTCGATTACGAGAACCATGAAATACAGGTAATTACTAACAGCCAGACGGCCTTCGTGAGCGACCTGACACGTTACATGCAATCCATCGAGGCCGAAAAGCAGAAAAAATACCGACAGCAAGAGGAATAAACTGCAATATGAAACTGCATATCTTAGTAATCCCATGAAACGGCTATCCCCCATTACAGCATTGATGGTTCTTGCGTATTCCATCACGACCGTTTCCTGCCAAAACGGGCAGGGATCCGCGAATCCCCCGGTTTTTTGGGACGGAGGCACAATTCCGGATCCGGTTTTTCGCGCTTATGTGCTCGGCAGATTCGACACGGATCGGAACGGGAAAATCAGCCGCGAAGAGGCAGATGCCGTATTCGCTATCGACGTCGACGCAGAAACAGCCGACACGCCCCTGATCGAATCGCTCACGGGCGTCGAATACTTCAAAAACCTCGGAAAACTCACATGCAACTGGAATAATCTGGCTGCGCTCGACCTCTCCGAAAATACAGCATTGGACACATTGGACTGTAGTTGGAACAGGATAAAGGCGCTCGACCTTGCCGGAAACAAGGCATTGGCAAAATTGGACTGTAGCCAAAATCAATTGACAAAACTCGACCTGACCCAAAATACGGAGTTGAACGTATTGTATTGCACATGTAACCGATTGGCAGCACTCGATCTCTCCAAAAACAAAGCATTGACGGAATTGTACTGCAACATAAACGAATTAGCGACACTCGACCTCTTCGAAAATACGGAGCTGAAGGTATTGGATTGCAGCAAAAACAAGTTAATAAGGCTCGACCTCTCCGAAAATAGGGCATTGGCCAAATTGGACTGTAGCCGAAATAGCCTGGCGAAGCTCGACCTCTCCGAAAATACGGCATTGCATTTTTTGTCAGCATGGCAAAACCCATTGCTCCTGCTTGACATATCCGGCCTCTCGAAAATACGGCACATGGATTTCGATTTCGAGGACAATGACATACAGGTAATTACAGACCACCGAACCGCCATCGACGACGACCTGCTCCGCTATTATGCAATCCGCCGGAGCCGAAAAGCAGAAAAGGAATAACCGGCAGCGATACCGGCAGTTAAAAGTGACGGGCAGGCCAAAGAGCATTTCTGCCTGGACGGCTCCCCGAAGGAAGCCCCCCCCTTGCTCATCCTCACCGCTTGCAGATCACGTTGAAGTCGCAGTACTTGCAGGTATCGGCATCCTCGCACTGGCGGAACGGAACCGAGGTGTCGTAGAGTTCGGCGAGCTGCGCGCGCAGCAGTTCCTCGAAACGCTCGCGGTAAAGCGTATAGCGCGCCCCCTTCACCCCCGTTTGCTTGTCGTCCAGCTGCGGCGAATAGCCGGGGCGGTTCATGTTGCGGACGTAATAGAGTGCCGGTTCGACGTCGCAGCCGCGCGACCGGTGCAGCATCATCGCGTAGAGCAGCGTTTGCAGGATGTTCGAAAGGCGTTGTTTGCCCGTGCCCGTGAACAGGCTCTCCACGCCGTCGAATTCGAGGTGCGGCGCCCCGGTCTTGTAGTCCACCACCCTCAGCGCCCCGTCGTCGAGCGTGTCGATACGGTCAGCGATGCCGGCGAATTTCATCTCCAGGTCGCGCCCGCCCGCGCGGAAGCGGAACGGATAGGCCACGGGCTCCTCCAGCCCCGACACGGCGAAAGCATCGTGCGCAGCGTCGTAGGGCATCACCCCGCCCCGCAGGTAACGGATCACGATGTCCTTCACCAGCAGCAGGTTGCCCGAATAATCCTCGGCCGTAGCATGTTTATCCTGCAAATAGTTCTCGTTGATGGCCGCCTCGACCGCCTGCGCCACTTCGCCCGTACGGATCATCGCACGCAGGGTTTCACCGGGATGCGCCTCCCCCGCGATGCGGGCGTAAAGCGTCTGCACGGCGGCATGGAGGATCGTACCGAACATCGGGGCATCGACCTCCTCGGAAATTTCGTCATCGGCCTCCAAGCGGGCTATGGAATGGAAATAGAAGCGCAAGGGGCAGGCCACGTAGCGGAAAAACGCCGTCGGCGAGAGCGTCGCAGGGCTTTGGGCGTCGACGAAACGCTCCAGCCGGGCCATCACCCCTTCGTCCTTGGGCACCTCGATCGGCGCCGTTTCGGCCAGGTTGACGTCCACCCCCACTTCGACCTTGCGCACGTCGAAGCCGCTCTCGTAGTCCAACTGGTAGATATAGCGGCTCGGCTCGCCCGTCGACTTGTCGTCGGCGTGCGAGCAATAGAGCATGTGGACGGTCTTGGCGCGCTGGATCAGGCGGTAGAAATAGTAGGCATAGACGCCCTCGTGGTGCTCGGGCGTGGGCAGCTCGTAGGCCGCACGCAGGTTGCAGGGGATGAACGACGCCTGCGCCATATGATTGCCGGGGAAATTGTCGTCGTTCATCGAAAGGATGATGACGTTTTCGAAATCGAGGTTGCGGGTCTCGAGGATCCCCATGATCTGGATGCCCTCCAGCGGCTCGCCCTCGAAGGGGATGCGCAGCGTCTGCAAGTGCCGGCGCAGCAGCGAGGTGTAGACCTCGGCCGTAAGGTCGATATCGCACTCGTCGAGCGAGTTGCGCAACTTGGTGACCTGCTCGGCGATGACCGCCAGGAATTCGACCCGCTGCCGTGCATCGTCGCCCTCGTAGGGCTGGCGCGCCACGGCGGCGACCACGTCCAGCATGTAGTCGGACAACTCGCGCCACGTCGCGGCGGGCGTAAAGATCCGTTTCAGCAGTTCGTTGCGGCCCAGCCACGCGGCATCGACCGAAATGCGGCGGTCACGGACGATCTCCTCGTGCATCGTGCGCGTGAGTGCGGCGTCGCACTCGGCCACATAGGGGTGTGCGAGGATGCCGGCGACGTCGGCATGGTAGAACGTGCAGCCGTCGCCCTTGCGGCGGCGGTGGTTCTGCAACTCCACCAGACGCTCGACGAACGTGTAGGCCAGGCTCTGCCGCAGGGGGAAGCCCATCGTCACGTTCACCCGTCCGATGTCGGCGGGCAGGGCGTACAGCAACGGCAGCAACAGGTTCTCGTCGGTAAGCACCACGGCGGTCTCCTTGCCCAGCGCGGGCCTGGCGCCCGCGGCGATGCCGGAGTCTTCCTCCCTGCGGCGGCGGGCCAGATCGGCGAGGATCGCCGCGGCATACTTGCACTGCACGGCGTTCGAGACGGCGGCGACCGACACGATCTGCTTCTCTCCCCGCATGTTGTCGTACCGAAGTTCCGTGCGGGGTGGGAACTGCGCCACGTTCGAACGCACGAACATACCCGCCTCCTGTTCGGGGTCGTCCTTATAATAAGAGTCGTAGTCCCAGTAAAAATCGGTTTCGGCCGCCGTGGCGAGGAACCCGAAAAGGCGCTTCTCGCACTCGGAAAGGGCGTTGAACCCCGCCACGACATAACGCCGGGGCTCGGGGAAGGCGAACCCGCCCCCGCGGATGCGGTCGGCGGCGGCGCGCTGCACCATGCCGTTGTAGGCGATGCCGAGCGACGAGAGACGCTCCCGGAAGCGGCGGTAGATGGGGCCGAGGGTCTTCCAGATCGCCAGAAAACGGCGTTTCTCCTCCGAAAGGTCGGCCTGCTCGCCGAACGAGGACCAGAACGAAAGGATGCGCAGCTGCGCGGGCGTGAGGTAGGAAATATCGGCTTCGATCTCCTTGATCTCCGAGATGTTGCGGAAGAGCATCTGCGCGTCGATCAGGTATTTGTCGATCGTATCGAAGTCCGTGAGGAGCATATCGCCCCAGAAATAGAACTTGTCGAAGGGTTCGTTGTGGTAGGCCGAGTAGACTTTGTAAAGCTCGGTGATGAGCCGCACGCGGTCGCCCGTATGCAGCCCCGATATTTCGCCCGTCAGGTCGTCGATCGTCACCCATTCGGGCTGCCACATCGGACGCCCGGCGATACGCCCCAGGGCATCGACGAAAAACAGCCGCGCACGCCGCGACGGGAAGAGCACCGCCCGTTCGGACAGTCCCTCGCCATAGCGCGCATACAGGTCGGCGGCCACCTCCTCCAGAAATCCCTTCATAGCAGTTCGGACAGCCCCGGCGACTTCCCCGGCGGTATTGTCCGCCCGGGATCCGGAAGCCCCCTTCGCATTATTGTTCCATGAGACTATTCTACGTGGCTGATCTCACCGCCCATGAACTTGGCGCCGCCGCGCACGACGGCAGGCTGCCCCTTATAGGTGATACGGGCGTTAGTCGTGGTCTTGCCGATGAACCGGTCGGTGATCCACAGCGACACGTCGGCCTTGCTCTGGGCATTGACCTCGGCCGACATCACCTCCAGCCCCGAGGCCGCGACCCTGCCCGTCGAAGCGAACAGCGTCAGGTAGCTCGCCTTGCCGGTGAGCGTCGCGCTGCTGCCGCCCGTGAGCTCCATCCTGAGGTCTTTGACATCGAACGCCGCTGTGAGCGACGCCTTGCGCCCCAGCGTCAGGTCGAGCTGCACCGCATCCACCGTCCCCTCGAACACGGCTGCGGCGCCCGACAGCGAAACGGACTGCAACGTATTGTAATAGACCGTCACCTCGGTGCGGTCGGGACGGCGCGAATCGGGCCTCTCGCTGATACGCAGGGTTTTGTCCTTCACCTCGGCGCGGAATTTCGAAGTATAGGAACCTTTCGTGTCGTCTACGATCTTGGGGGCCTCGGTGTCGGGGACTTTCACGAATTTGATATCCAGGTCGGCATCCACCGCGACGGCCTCGAACGTGGTCAGCCACTCGTTATGTTCCGTAGGACTTGCGGCACCCGCCTCCTGTGCACGGCCGGAGGCTGCGAAAACCAGCATCACGGCGCTCAGAATCATCTTCTTCATACATTGTAGGTTTAAATACGTCGCTAAAATACAAAATTATTGCGAACCCCGGTTTGCCGTTCGGGATTTGTTTTGTACTTTTACTACCTAAAACGACATTTCGGACAGTGAGGGCGAGAATTCTGAATGCAAGCGCGGGGTCGGGCAAGACCTACCAGTTGGCGTACAAATACGTGCGCGACGTGGTCGAACAGCCCGGCATTTACCGCCACATCCTCGCCGTGACCTTCACCAACAAGGCCACCGAGGAGATGAAATCGCGCATCCTCAAGGAGATACACCTGCTGGCCTCGGGACAGCCGAGCTCCTACCTCGACAACCTCTGCCGCGAATTGTCGCTCGATGCCGCCACGGTGCGCCGACGCGCCCGGGAGGTGCGGTCGAAGATCCTGCACGACTATTCGCGCTTCACGGTGCTGACGATCGACACCTTCTTCCAGCGCATCCTGCGCGCCTTCATCAAGGAGCTGGGCATCGACCTCAATTACAACGTCGAGATCGAAACGGCCTCGGTGCTGACCAAGAGCGCCGACACGCTCATCGAGCAGATCACCACCGACCGCGACCTGCAGCGCTGGCTCACGGACTTCGTGCAGGAGCGCATTGACGAAGGCAAGAAATGGGACATCCGCGACGGCATCCTCACGCTGGGCGGCGAGCTGTTCAAGGAGAAGAACAAGGACGCACTCTCGGCGGCCCGCCCGCGCGAGGAACTGGCGCGTATCGTGGGCGAAGCCACGGCGCACGCCGCGGCGACCAAAAAACGGATGCAGGACGCTGCGGCCGAAGCCGTGCGGATCATCGGGGACGCAGGCGCCTCGGTCGCCGACTTCCCCTACAAAGGCTCGGGCTTCGCGGCCTATTTCTACGCCGTGGCGGGCGGCAGCTTCGAGCGCTACGGAAGCCGCGCGGAGGCGGCCTGCACCCGGGACGAGGCGTGGGGAAAACCCGGCAGCACGGCACAGGGGCTGCGTCCCCGGCTGCAACCCCTGCTGCGCGAAATGTGCGGCCTCTACGATGAGAACGTCCGCGCGTGGAACACCTGCGACCTGCTGCGCGAGAACTACCGCAGCTTCGCGCTGCTCTCCGACCTCTATGCCAAGGTGCAGCAGATGTGCGACCAGGAAAACATGATGCTCCTCTCGGAGACCAAATACATCCTCTCGGAATTCATCGGCCACAACGACGCGCCGTTCATCTACGAGAAGGTCGGCAACCGCTTCGAACACTTCATGATCGACGAATTCCAGGACACCTCCGTGAAGGAGTGGGAGAATTTCCTGCCCCTGCTGCAAAACGCCATGGCGCAGAGCGGGGCGACCTCGGTGCTGATCGTGGGCGACATCAAGCAGTCGATCTACCGCTGGCGGGGCGGCGACTGGAAAATACTCCACTCGCAGGCGCAGCAGGCGCTGGGCGCGGACAGCACCGAACTGGTCAACCTCACGGAAAACTACCGCAGCCTGCCCGCCGTGGTGGATTTCAACAACAAGGCCATCGGCCGCGTGGTCGAAGCCGACAACCGGGCGCTCAACGCGACGCTGGACGAAGCCGCGGCGCGGGGCGACATGGACGCCCGCACCGCCGCCGGGCTGCGCGACACCCTGCAAAAGGCTTACCGCGAACATGCGCAGACACCCCGCCGCCTGGGCGGGGTGCCGGGCTATGTTTCGGTGGAGACCTTCGCCGAACGGCCGCCCGTCGTGGAGCGCATCTGCGAGGTGCTGGACAAGGGTTTCCGTCCGTGCGACATCATGATCCTGGTGCGCGGGGCGACCGACGGCGCCAGGGTGGCCGCCGAGCTGCTGGATTTCAAACGCCGCAACGACGACCCGCGCTACCGGTTCGATGTGATGACACAGGAAGCGCTGATCGTGGGCAACGCCCCCGTCAGTTCGTTCATCGCCGCGGCGCTGCGCCTGTCGCTCAACCCCGACGACTCGCTCAGCCGCGCCGTCTACAACCACTACCTGGGGCGCGGGTTCGACCGCCCGCTGCCCGGGGACGAACGCACCTTTTTCCGCTCGATCCGGCTGCTGTCGCCCGAGGAGGCGTTCGAGCGGATCGTCATGCGCCACGCGCTGCACGACGACAGGCAGCAGACGGCCTACCTGCAAGCCATACACGAACAGATCATCGGCTTCTGCGCCAGCAAGATCGCCGACATCGCGCTGTTCCTCGACTGGTGGGAGCAGCAGGGGCAGAACCGGTCGCTGAGCGTCGACGAGAGCGCAACGACCGTCGAGATCACGACCATACACAAGGCCAAGGGGCTCGAAAAGCGCGTGGTGCTGATCCCCTGGTGTTCGTGGCAGCTCGATCCCAAGTCGGGCGGCAACGTGACGAACATCGTCTGGGCCGAGGCACAGGGCGATGCGGGCGCCGTCGGGCGCTTCCCGGTGAAATACAAGAAGGCGATGGCCGAATCGGGCTTCTCGGCGGAGTACTACCGCGAGCTGGTCTATTCGCACGTCGACAACATCAATCTGCTGTACGTGGCCCTGACACGCGCCGCCGAGTCGCTGCACGTCTTCATCCCCCGCAAGGGCGGCAAGAGCGTCGGCGGGCTGCTGCTGCAAAGCATCGGAGCCGACGGCGACAAAGCGCTGCTCGACGGCACCGAAGGGCGCCGCACCGCGACCGAGGAAGGCGAAAGGTTCGAATTCGGGCGCTTCACGGGCCCCGTGCCCGGCGGCGGCAAAGCATCCGACAGCGTGCACGTCGTACTGGAGAACTACCCCACGGCACGCGCCGACCTGCGGCTGAGGCTCCCCTCGCAACGTTATTTCGAGGAGGAGGACGAGGTGGAACTCTCGCCCCGCAACTTCGGCATCCTGATGCACAAAGCGTTCGAGCAGGCCGACGACCGGCAACAGATCTACGAGGCCGTGCAGCGGATGCGGGACGACGGCACGCTGTCGCCCGGCGAAGCCGAAGCGCTGCGGGGGATGATCGCCCGGGTGCTGGCGCACCCCGTCGCGGGCGAATGGTTCGGAGGCGGCTGGCAGCGCGTGCGCAACGAGAACGAGATCATCGTCCCCGGCGCCGGGTCGACCCGGCGCCCCGACCGCGTGATGATCCGCGGCACGCGGGCCGTGGTCGTCGACTACAAGTTCGGAAGCCGCGACCCCGGACGCTACCGCCGCCAGGTGGGCGAATACCTCGGCCTGCTGCGGCAAATGGGCTACACCCAATGCGAAGGGTACCTGTGGTACGTGAAACTGGGGGAAATCGAAAAAGTGGAAGGATAAGATGAACGAAACCATCGGCATCATACCGCGTGCGTTCCGCCGCCGGGGAGTGTGGGTCGCCTGCACGCTCCTGCTGCGCGCAGGGCTGAATTTCCTCGGGCTGGCCATGCTGCTGCCCGTGCTGGCGCTGGTGCTCGACCCCGGCAGCCTCGAGGGCGGCGGGGTGCTGACACGCGCCTACGAAGGGCTGGGCTTCGCCTCACAACGCACTTTCGCGCTGGCGGTCTGCGCGGCTGTGGTGGGCGTGATCGTCCTGAAGTGCCTGCTCGGGCTGTGGCTCGCCCGCGTCGAACGCACCTATATTTACGACCTCTACCGCACGCTTTCGCGGCGGCTGCTCGTTACCTACCACGACCGGGGGCTGCCGTTCGTCAAGGCGTCGAACTCGGCCGTACTGGCCCGCAACGTCAACGTCGTCTGCCTGGCCTTCGCGGCGGGCGTGCTCAAACCCGCCGCCGCCATCGCCGCCGAGGCGATGCTGCTCGTGCTGCTGTTCGGGGCGCTGATGTGGTACACGCCCCTCGCGGCACTGCTCGCCCTGGCGGTCTTCCTGCCCTCGATCTGGCTCTATTACGGACTGGTGCGCAACCGCATCAACCGCTACGGGGAACTGGAAAACAAGGCGCAGCGCGAAAAGGCGCGGCTCGTGGCCGAGACCTTCCGCGGCTATGCCGACATCGAGATCAACAATGCCTTCCCGATGATGCTCCGCCAGTTCGACCGGGCGATGGATCAGGTGATCCGCACGCGCCTGCGCGAAACGGCGATCGGGCTGCTGCCCCAGACCTTCACCGAGGTCGGGCTGGCCGTGGGCATGGCCCTGCTCGTGGCACTGAGCCTCGGCGACGGCGACGGGCGGGCGCAAATGCTGTTCGGCGTATTCGCCGTGGCCGCACTGCGCCTGATGCCCTCGGTGCGCAACATCATGACCGGCTGGACGGCCATCAAATACAACCGCTACACGATCGGCATCCTGCGCGACGCCGCAGCGGACTGCCCCCCGGCGCCGGCAAACCCGGACTGCCGGGACACCCCCGGCCCGCGCAGCACATCCGCCGCAACCGTTGCCCCCGGCAATTCCGGCAATTCCGGCAATCCCGGGAACCCCGCCGCCGATACCGCCAGCTCCCCCGAAAAGCTGCCGTTCCGGCATGAGATCGCCGTGCGCGACCTTAGGTTCCGCTTCGCGGACGGCGGGCGCGAGCTTTTTCACGGCCTTTCGCTGACGATCCGCAAGGGCGAGCGCATCGGTATCCGCGGAGCCTCGGGCGCCGGGAAAACGACGCTCTTCAACCTGCTGCTGGGGCTGTACGAGCCGAGCGGGGGTGAAATCGCCATCGACGGCACGCCACTTACGGCGGCCAACCGCCGGGCATGGCAGAACCGCATCGGGTACGTCTCGCAAAACCTTTTCATCGCCGACGGCAGCTTCGCGGCCAACGTCGCGCTGGGCATCCCCGCCGGGGAGGTCGACCGGGAGCGGGTCATGCAGGCGCTCCGCGCGGCACAGCTCGGGGAGCTGGTCACCGGGCTGGCGAAAGGGATCGACACCCACGTCGGGGAGTGCGGCTGCCGCCTCTCGGGCGGACAGCGCCAGCGCATCGGCATCGCCCGTGCGCTCTACCGGCAGGCCGACGTGCTTTTCTTCGACGAGGCGACCTCGGCGCTCGACAGCCGCACCGAAGAGGAGATCAACCGCTCTATCGCCGGGCTCGCTGCACGGGATGCCGGGCTGACACTGGTCGTCATCGCCCACCGCGAAAGCTCGCTCGAATACTGTAACAGGATCATAACGATAGGAGAATAAAACATGGAATACCTCATAGCCGGCATACGCATCGACATCCCGCACCGGTTCACGACAGGCGCCTTCGGCATGGCGCTGGCACCGTTCGCGGCCGAAAACAAAACGGAAACGGACGCCGGCAGCAACCGTATGGCGGGCCCCGTGCCCGGAACGGCGACAACCGCAGCACCCTCCCCGTCGGAAACCCCGGGGACGGAAAGGAGTGCACCCCACCCTGCGACATCCCCGGCGGACACGGCACAACCAGACCTCATCCTGCACACGGGACTGCTCGCCGGCGACACGGCCGGCTATTGCGAACTCGACGCATTCGACTTCACCGACGCCGATGCCGACTGCCGTTTCGGCCGCGACACGGAGGGCTACCTGCTTACCATGACACCCCGCGACGGCAGCGCCCCGGCACGGTTTCACAAAGCCTTCGGCAGCCCCGACGCCACGAGCGACATCACCCCGGAGCACAATCCGGCGCTGTTCCGCTTCGGGCTGTGGACGATGTTCAACATCGCCGCGCTGGAACGCCGGGCGGTAGCCGTACACTCGTCGGTGATCAGCCTGGACGGGCGCGCCGTACTCTTCCTCGGCGAATCGGGCACGGGAAAGAGCACCCACACGCGCCTGTGGCGCGAGCATATCCCCGGGGCACGCCTGCTCAACGACGACAGCCCGATCATCCGGATCGCCCCGGAAGGGGCTGCCGAAGCGGCAAGCGCTCCCGCGGCAGATACGATTCCCGCCCTGCAAGGCGTTCTCGCCTGCGGGTCGCCGTGGAGCGGCAAAACCCCGTGTTACCGCAACGTAAGCCATCCGATAGCGGGCATCGTGCGGCTTTCGCAGGCACCGCAGAACCGCATCCGCCGCCTGCGTCCCATCGAAGCCATCGGGGCGCTGCTGCCTTCGTGCCCGCCGTCGTTCGCACACGACGAGCGGCTGGAAGACGCCATCTGCCGCCTCGTATCCCAAATCGTGGCGCAAGTCCCCGTCTACCACCTCGAATGCCTGCCCGATGCCGCGGCAGCCCGTCTCTCCTGCCGCACGGTATTCGGTGACGACGCCCCAAACACCCTCCGCTGATGCTGCTGACCAACCGCCTCTTCTTCGAACAGGTCGAAGCGATGCTCGCCGAAGGACACGAAGTCCAGATCCGCATGAAAGGGCACAGTATGCGGCCGCTGCTGCGCAACGAACGGGACATCGCCGTACTGACCCCGATTGCGAAATATGCCCCGGCACCTGTCCCGGCAGCCGGGGCACCTGCGGATCCCGTCCCCGAAACCCGCGCCGCCGACGGCAATGCCAGCACCGCCCGCCAGACCCGACTTTCCGGCGACACCCCCGGCACGGCACCCGACCTGCACACACCCGCCTGCGGCACCCGCCATCCGGCTCCGCCGCCGAGCGGCATCGGCGCCCTGCGGACGGGCGACGTCGTCCTGTTTCGCTGCGAAGGGCGCCATATCCTGCACCGCATCGTCGGGATCGAAACAGGCGTCCGCTGCGAAGGAAACCGTCCCGTATGCGCACCAGCCGCAGGGAATGCCCCGTCCCCTGCGGCATCCGCGGAAAACCCCGCAGAGAGGGATTCCGCCGCGGGGACACTCCGTTTCACCCTGTCCGGGGACGGTAATTACCGCACGACGGAGCATTGCCTCGGCAAGGATATCGTCGCCGTGATGACGGCTGTCATCCTGCCGTCGGGACGCATCGTCCGCACCAGCTCCCGCCGCTGGAAACGGCGGTCGCGCAGGTGGCTGGCACTCCCCCGGGGCGTGCGGCGTTTCGTCCTCCGGGTCATGTGGCGGCTCGGAATCCGGTAACCGGAGACCGGACGGCCGATAAATGCGGTTCCCGGGAAACGGCAGTCTGCAAAAAAGCACTCCAGACCGGCCAACGAAACAGCCGCACCGGAGTGCGTCTGTTTCCAGCACAAAGCGTTACGCTTCATCGAATTCCCGCAGCTCGCGGATACGCCGCTGCAGGTCACGGATACGCCCCCACTCATGATGTGTTATCACGATGCAGGCAACCGCCGTCAGCGAGAGCAGGGCGGCGACCGTCCACCACATGCCATGCGCCGTATAGTAGCCCGCCGCATACAGCAGCATGCCTGCAACGAACAGGATTACGACGACATACTGGAAAATATAATACGCTCCGGCAAAGGCCGCATAGCGGGTCATGCGGTGTTCACACTCGACGATATCGGCATCGCAGCGCGACACCCGCAGCAGCAACCACAGGGAAAAGAACGAAGGGAGCAGACATAAAAGGTAGCCCGCCACGACCCACCAGATGAAAATACCGGATACTCCGCGGAATTTGCCGATTGCGACACATAGCGGGACAACCGCCACACCCAACAGCAGCATGAGCTGTACATAGTGCAAGTACGAACCGACACGTCCCCGCAGCATACGTTCCATATCCTGCCGCCGGATCACCTGCTCCCGGTCGAGCCGTTCCGAGAGTACTTTCCATTTGAGTTTCAACTCTTCGAGTTCCATAATTCCTGAATTTTACCGGTTATACATTTTACGCAGTTTGCAGCGGATACGGGTCAGTTTCACGGCCACATTGCCGGGAGACAGGCCCGTGATGGCGGCGATCTCCCCGGCGGGACGTTCTTCGAGCCACAGCAGGATCAGCGCCCGGTCGAGCCGGCCCAAGCGTGAGATCACCGCATACAGCTCGTCGAGCTGCTCGCGGGCCTGCATATCGTCGTCGCACGCCAGGTCGACCGAAAGGCGCACGCTTTGCGGACGCCGCATCCGGCGGCGGACAAACGAAATGCAGGTATACAACGCGATGCGGTATACCCACGTGGCAGTTTTGCTCTCTCCCCGGAAATCGGGGAATCCCCGCCACAGAGCCAGCACGACCTCCTGAAAATAGTCGTCGATCTGCCCGCGCCCGGGTGCATAGACATAGCACACCTTGTAGATTATGCGTTTGTGATGCTCGATAAGTTCGATGAACCGCTGTTCCGTATCCATGTTTCAGCCTTTTACCCCAATAGTCGCCAGGGAGTGCAAAAAATTACGGCTGCCGATAAAAAAGGCCGAAACCCTCAAGAAGTTCCGGG
>ERZ1673693.1928-NODE-1928-length-13398-cov-3.935472_pt1 | contig 13398 bp, 8 predicted proteins | sample MGYA00580223_ERZ1673693 | MGnify/ENA primary metagenome ERZ1673693 (study PRJEB41218, sample SAMN15661741) | gut metagenome | host: Homo sapiens | place: Canada: London | collected 2015-08-20/2019-03-30 | study: EMG produced TPA metagenomics assembly of...
CAAGAGAGTTGTATTCAATGGAAATGGTTATTCCGATGAGTGGGTAGCAGAAGCTGAGAGAAGAGGACTTCCAAACATCAAGTCTATGGTAGATGCTATTCCGGCACTGATCACAGACAAGGCTGTAAAGCTGTTTGAAGAATTCGGCGTATTTACAAAGACCGAGCTGGAGTCCAGAGTAGAAGTTGAGTATGAAGGCTATGCAAAGGCTATCAACATCGAAGCAAAGACCATGATCGATATGGCTGGAAAGCAGATCATCCCGGCTGTTATCAAATACACAACTGCTCTTGCAGCTTCCATCTCCGCAGTAAAGAGTGCTTGCCCTGAAGCAGATGTAAGCACCCAGACAGAGCTTCTGTTAGAAACCTCTGATCTTCTGGCAGAAACCAAACTGGCTCTTGCAAAACTGACCGAAATTACTGAAAAGAGCGCAGCAATGGATGGCGGCAAGGACCAGGCAGTTGCTTACCATGAGGAAGTCGTTCCTGCAATGGCAGCATTAAGAACCCCGGTAGACAAACTGGAAATGCTGGTAGACAAAGACTTATGGCCAATGCCGAGCTACGGCGATCTGATCTTTGAGGTTTAATAAATCTTATAAAATAGAAGGTTCCGCCTGCGTCAGCAGGCAGATAAGCGCGAGAGTGCGGTGAACCTGAGTATTGGACGCAATTACATAAATAAAATGCCCTTCTGGTGATATATAACGTATCCCGGAAGGGTGTTTTTTTCGCGGTATGAGTGGCATTGTTTAACTTGCATTTTAAACCCAGTGTGCTATAATGTTCATATATTTTTGAAAAATAATAAAAATGAACATAAATATAAACATAAGCATAAGCAGGAAAAGGAGTTAAAGATCATATGAACCGACAGGCGCTGGTATGCAGAAATATACTGGAAAAACCGGATATTACACAGCGGGAAATGGCGAAAAACATGGACATATCCCTGGGTACAGTCAATGGGCTGGTGAAGGAATGTCTGGCAGAGGGATATATTGCAGAGGAAGAAAATGGGAAAGAAAAATATCTCATCCTTCTGGAAAAGGGAAAAGAACTGTTAAAGCCTTATAAAGTAGATGGGGCGCTGATCATTGCAGCCGGTTTCGGTTCCCGTTTTGTGCCTCTTACCTTCGAGACTCCAAAGGGTCTTTTAGAGGTCTTTGGAGAGCGCATGATCGAGCGTCAGATCAAACAGCTCCATGAAGTGGGGATCCACGACATTACCATTGCAGTAGGCTATTTAAAAGAAAAATTTGAATACCTGATCGATAAATACGATGTGAAATTATTATACAATCCGGAATACTCCTGCAAAAACACGCTGGCTACTGTATACAGAGCCAGAAAGTTCTTAAAAGGCCGGAACGTATACATTCTTTCATCAGATAACTGGATGCGGGAAAATATGTACCATTCCTATGAGTGCGGTGCCTGGTACAGCGCAGCCCACGAAGAAGGAGAGACCAAGGAATGGTGCCTTACCTTTAATAAAAAGGGCCGTATCAGCGATGTAAATGTAGGCGGAAAAGATGCGTGGTTTATGTACGGTCCCGTATATCTTTCCAGGGAGTTTTCCGCTAAATTCCTTCCTGTATTAGAGGCTTATTATCAGATCCCCGGAACAGAGCAGTTTTACTGGGAGCAGCCTTATGTGGACATGTTAAAGGGAGAGGCAAAACGCCGTCTGGAAAAAGAGGACAAGGAGCTGTTGAAACAGACAGAAGAAGCCTGCGGCATACCTGCGTCCAAATGGAACGAGATCGAGATGAATATCAACCGCCAGCCGGATAACCAGGTATACGAATTTGAAAATCTGGAAGAGCTGCGCCTCTTTGATACCCATTATCAGAACCACTCCGATAATGCGGCCATGGAGCTGGTAGCAGAGGTATTCCATGTGCCGGAGTTTCAGATCACAGACATCAAATGCTTAAAATCCGGCATGACCAATAAATCCTTCCTGTTCCGCACCGGAGATCATCACTGTATCTGCCGTATCCCCGGACCTGGCACAGAGCTTCTTATTAACAGAGAGCAGGAAAAAGAAGTTTATGATGCCGTCCGTCCTCTGGGCATTACAGAACATGTGTTGTATCTGAACCCGAAGACCGGTTATAAGATCTCTGAATACTATGAAAATACCCACAATGCCAGCGCAGACAACTGGGACGATATGAAGACCTGTATGGATATGGTGCGAAAGCTTCATGAAGCAGGTTTAAAAGTAGGCCACAGCTTTAATATCAGGGAGCGGATCAGCTTTTACGAGAAACTTTGCCTGGAACATGGCGGCATTCCTTTTGAAGACTACAGTCAGGTTCGTGAATGGGTAAATCAGTTGTTAGATGCCTTAGATAAAATGGATCTTCCACAATGTTTATGCCATATTGACGCAAATGTGGATAACTTTTTAATTTTCCCGGATCACAGTGCAAAACTTCTTGACTGGGAGTACGCAGGCATGTGCGACCCGTTAATGGACGTATCCATGTGTGCGATTTATTCCTATTATGAGGAAGAGCAGACCGAAAAATTACTGGAACTGTATTTACAGCGCAGACCAGATGACAAAGAGCGGTTCATCACCTATGCAGACGCAGCCTTAGGGGGCTTCCTCTGGTGCCTGTGGGCTGTATACAAGGCAAGTCTGGGAGATGAGTTTGGAGAGTACACCATTATTATGTACCGGTATGCGAAGCGGTACTATAAGAAGCTGATGAAGGAGTTACCACAGTTCTTTTAGAAACGCCCCATGATATGGGAACATACACAAATGCATTTCAAAACAGGTTTCAGAAAATTGTAATAAAAATGTTAATCATGGAAAGTTCTTTTGTGCTATACTTAATTAAAAGTGAAAAATAATTGTGCGATCAATGAAAAAGAGACGATACAACAGAACAGGAGGAGAAAATGGGACGTAAAAAATATTTCGCAGCCCTTGCAGCAGCTGGTATGATCGGCGCTATGGCGTTGGGATCTGCGTTTAATTCATACGCCGCAGATGGATGGACCAAGTCAAATGACCATTGGACCTACATCTACCAGGGCAAGACCTATACAGGTTGGCTGGAAACCAGTGATGGCAAATATTATATGGACCTTTCCGATGGACATATGACTACCGGATTTAAACAGATCGATGGAAAATGGTACTTCTTCCGTCCAAACGGTCTGATGGCTCAAAGCCGCTGGATCAATCCGGAATATGGCAAATGGTACTACTTCTTAGGTGACGGTACCATGGTTACCGGCTGGTTAAAGATCGGAAACGATTATTACTTTATGCGTGGTGACGGATCTATGGGAACCGGCTGGCGTCAGATGGACGGTGCCTGGTACTACTTCCAGAGCAGCGGCAAATGTGTAGTTAATTCCTGGGCACAGATCAAGGACAACTGGTATCTGTTTGGAACAGACGGAAAGATGATGACCGGCTGGGCAAAAGTTGACACCGACTACTATTATCTGAATACAGATGGGCGTATGCTTACAGGCTGGCTCACTGACAGCGAAGGCAATAAGTATTATATGAATCAGAGCAATGGCAAGATGAGTGTAGGCTGGAAGCAGATCGATAATGCCTGGTATTATTTCAATACCAATGGTCACATGATGACAGGCTGGATCCAGGTAGATAATAAGATCTACTACATGAATCCGACAAACGGCGGAAAGATGACAACAGGAACCTCCCTGGATATCAACGGAACTACCTACAACTTTGATGGAAGTGGTGTATGCCAGAATGCAAGCGGCGTATCTGCTCAGACACCATCTAGCAGCAGTACTTCTGCTTCCGGTGGTGTAACCGGTGAAAATGGCGGACCTGGTGTATCAAGAAATTCCAGCTCCAACAATGGTCCTTCCGGTGGTAACACTTCAAATAATACATCAAACAGTCCTTCCAATACCACATCCAGTTCTGACACCTTAACGGCAGGACGCACAGACGGACCAGGCTGATAGAAAACTTTTAAATTGCAGACTACATAATGGGGATGTCAGGAAAAAGACATCCCCTTTTTCAGGAGAACAGGCATGAATAACGCAGATAAGATCATAAAACGATGCCGGGCGCTGGCACTGGCAGGTATGATTGGGATCACCAGTCTTGGAAGTTCTCTTCCAGCCTTTGCTGCAGGTCCGGGGGATGACTCATCCCGGGTATCAGAGATTTCCACAGGAGGTCCTGGAGATCCGGGAAATACTAATTCTTCCAATTCTACAACAAACACAGGAAATTCAAATAATTCAAATAGTAACAATAATACTAATAACAGCAATAATACAAACAATACAAACAATTCCAATACATCATCCAACAATACTACCACAAATACCAATGCCTGGAAAAAGGTAAACGGTACGTACCAGATGTCAGATGGAAGCGCGATCCAGAATGTGCTCCATCGTGGTATTGATGTTTCCAGATGGCAGGGAGAGATCAACTGGAGCCAGGTGGCAAAGGATGATATTTCATTTGTTATGCTGGGAACCCGTTCCAAGGGAGCAGTAGATCCCTATTTCCACAAGAATATCCAGAACGCAACTGCCAATGGTGTTAAAGTAGGCGTTTATATTTATTCTCTGGCAACTACCACAGACATGGCAGTCCAGGAGGCAGATTTTGTATTAAACCTGATCACCGACTATCCGATCTCCTATCCGGTAGCATTTGATATGGAAGACTCTACTCAGGGAAATCTGTCAAAATCAGAGCTGGCGGCTATTGCAAACGCTTTCTGCAAGCGGATTTCTGCAGCCGGTTATTACCCGATCATCTATGCAAATGAGAACTGGCTGAACAATAAACTGGATATGAGCCAGATGAATTATCCAGTATGGGTGGCAAGATATTCTGCCCGATATACCTGGCAAAATCCGGTGATGTGGCAGGCTACAAGCAGCGGTTCTGTAAAAGGTATCAATGGCAACGTGGATATTGACTTCCAGTTTAAGGACTTTACCTCTGTGATCCCGGCAAACACCTGGCGCACCATTAACGGAAAGCGTTATTATTACGCAAATTACGAAAAACAGAAAAATGCATGGGCACAGGATGTAAATGACTGGTACTACATGGATAAAGACGGACTTGCATCTACCGGCTGGATCACAGTAGCAGATGCCCGTTATTATCTGGATACTACTACCGGAAAAATGCAGACTGGCTGGCAGTCAGAAAACGGAAAATGGTACTACCTTGGAAGCAGCGGTGCTGTAAAGAAAGGCTGGATCAGTGATAATGGTACCTGGTACTATACTGGCAATGACGGTGCTATGCAGACAGGCTGGATCGAAGTTAGCGGCAAACGCTACTATCTGGAAAATTCTGGGAAAATGGTTACTGGCTGGACGAACCAGAACGGCAAATGGTATTACCTTGGCAGTTCCGGAGATCTGTTAAAAGGCTGGATCAATGATGGTGGCACCTGGTATTATTCCAACAACGAAGGTGTGATGCAGACTGGATGGCTGACAGATGCAGGTGGAAAATATTATCTGAGAGGCTCCGGTGCCATGGCAATTGGCTGGAGACAGTTAGATGGTGCATGGTATTACTTTAACAGTGATGGCAGGATGGCAACAGGAATGATCGAGGTAGGCGGGCTTCGTTATTATATGGATCCTTCCGACGGTCGTATGGTATCTGGCAGAGCAGTAGAAATAAATGGCGTCACCTATCAGGCAGCCGCAGATGGACATTTAAGCCAGCAGGGTCAGGAAACAACAGGGGACCAGAGCAGCCAGAATTCCGGAAATAATGCTTCAGGCAGCAATACAGGAAATAATAACACAGGAAACAACGTTCAGATCACTCCTGCAAACTCTACCACAGGTTCCTCTGACAACAGTACTTCCAACTCCTCTTCTGATGATCAGAAAGTAACAGGCGTAAATGGAGGCCCGGGAGTAAAGAAGGACTCTGCAAATAATGGAAACAATGATAAGGTAGTAACAGGTCAGGCACCAGGCTGATGAAATAACTATTTAAATCCGCTTTTGGCAGAATGGGAAATCTGCTTCAAAGGCGGATTTTTTTGCGTATTCCCGCATAAAATAAACAGATACCATTCATCAGGTGAACCGTGCATAACAGGTATATAAAATATTTCGTCTTTCTTCTGTTTACAGCAGATCTGGTCTTATCCGCTATTTTCCTGAAAAATGATCACAGGGATATAGAAAAAATATTTTCACTTCCTGCACTTTCAAAAGTTGCCGGCCAGCCCGGGTATATAGCCCTCACTTTTGATGATGGTCCGGACCGGAAATGTACCCCGCTTCTTTTAGACGGACTGAAAGAACGGGGAGTCCATGCTACCTTTTTTCTTATGGGAAGCAATATAGAAGGAAAAGAAGATATTGTAAAGCGTATGAGCGAAGAAGGACATCTTATTGGCAATCACAGTTATGAACATATCCAGCTGACAAAAGCGGGAGCGGAGGCAGTCTGTGAAGCAGTAGAACATACCCAGGAACAGATCGAAGCCATTACCGGAAAGCGCCCGGAATATATACGTCCGCCCTATGGTGACTGGAACGAAGAACTGGAAGAAGAGATTGGAATGAGCCCGGTCCTCTGGTCTGTAGACTCTTTAGACTGGAAACTAAAAGATAAAGGAAAGATCGTCCGGCGGGTCTTGAAAGATGTAAAAGATGGGGATATTATATTAATGCATGATATATTTCCTTCCTCTGTAGAGGCAGCCCTGGAGCTGATCGATATACTGCAGAAGGAAGGTTATGTTTTTGTAACGGCTGATGAATTGTTGATCGAATGAGATCAAAAGAAAAATGGAGAAATTAAATGGATCTATTTGATTATATGAGAGAAAATACGATGGAGAAGGAGTCTCCTCTGGCTTCCAGACTTCGTCCGCGCACACTGGATGAGGTAGTGGGGCAGCAGCATATCATTGGAAAAGATAAGCTGCTCTACCGGGCGATCAAGGCGGATAAACTGGGATCTGTGATCTTCTATGGACCTCCGGGAACAGGAAAAACCACCCTTGCCAAGGTGATCGCAAACACCACTCAGGCAGATTTTAAGCAGATCAATGCCACTGTGGCGGGTAAAAAAGACATGGAAGAAGTGGTCACAGAGGCAAAAAACAATATGGGAATGTATGGACGGCGGACCATTCTTTTTGTAGATGAGATCCACCGTTTTAATAAGGGCCAGCAGGTTTATCTTCTTCCTTTTGTAGAAGACGGTACACTGACACTGATCGGTGCTACTACGGAAAATCCTTATTTTGAGGTAAACGGGGCGCTTCTTTCCAGATCCCGTATTTTTGAGTTAAAGCCACTGGAGAAAGATGACATTAAACAGCTGATCTACCGGGCGGTAACCGACTCAGAACGTGGAATGGGAACTTACCGGGTAAAGATCGAGGAAGATGCCGCAGATTTTCTGGCAGATACAGCCAATGGGGACGCCAGAGCAGCCTTAAATGCAGTAGAACTGGGAGTTCTCACGACAGAACGCAGCGAAGACGGATTGATACATATTGACCTTGCTGCTGCCCAGGAATGTATCCAGAAACGGGCCGTGCGTTATGACAAAGATGGAGACAACCACTATGATACCATCTCTGCTTTTATTAAAAGTATGCGGGGATCTGACCCGGATGCGGCCGTGTATTATCTGGCACGTATGCTGTATGCAGGAGAAGATATTAAATTTATTGCCCGCCGTATTATGATCTGTGCTTCTGAAGACGTTGGAAATGCAGATCCACAGGCGTTAAATGTAGCAGTAAGCGCAGCTCTTGCAGCAGAGCGCATTGGACTTCCGGAAGCTCAGATCATCCTTTCCCAGGCAGCTTCCTATGTGGCATGTGCCCCTAAAAGCAATGCAGCCTATGTTGCCATACAGAATGCCATGGAAAATGTAAAGACCACCCGTACCATGCCGGTGCCGGTACATCTTCAGGACCGTCATTACAAAGGTGCAGCGAAATTAGGACATGGTGAAGGCTATAAATATGCCCATGATTACCCGAAACATTATGTTAAGCAGCAGTATCTTCCAGATGGAATGGAGGGTACAGTATTCTATGAACCATCAGATAATGGCTATGAAAAGCAGATAAAAGCCTATATGAAATGGTTGAAAGATTAACAATGGCAATGTATAATAAAAAATGATAAAAATAATTTTACGTGGATCCCAAGGCAGAAATTCTCACTCTGCCTGTCGGATCTGTCTATAAAAGGAACTTCCCAAAATCTGGAAAAATCCCGTATTTTACAAAGACAGGCAAACTGAATAATTCAGATAACAGATGCATAATAGATAGGAGAGTAGTATGCGCGAAAAATTAGAGACAAGGTCCCTTGCCGAACTGAAAGAGATGGCAAAAAATGTGGGACTGAAAGGGATCAGCGGCCTTCGTAAGGCAGAGCTTATTGACCTTTTATGTGCCCAGGAAGAGAAAAGTCAGAAAAACACAGCAGAAACAGTAACAGTGAAACCTCACAGCAGCCGTGTAAATGCTGAGAAAACAGTGCGGGAGAAACCAGTCCAGGAAACCCGCAGTCAGGAGACCCGCCCACAGGAGAACCGGGTGCAGGAAAGTCGTGTGCAGGAAAATCGCAGCCAGGAAAACCGTGTGCAGGAGACCCGCCCACAGGAAAACAGATATCAGGAAAAGCGTTCCCAGGACAACCGGAATAATCAGAGAAATAACCGTACATACGAAAGATTTAACCAGACCCGTCCGCAGATCCGTACATATGGGAACAACAATTATAACAATAACAACAATAGTTACAGCACTCCGGCAGCTGCCCCTGTTCAGCAGGCGGCTCCCGTCAGCCAGACTTACTCTACCCAGAACCAGACTTATGTCCAGAATGTGGACAACCAGGAGCGTGTGGCAAGACCGGAATACAGAAATGACGCCATGGGACTTTCCACACAGGATATGGCAGAATTAGACAGCGGCATTGAGGCAAACGGTATCTTAGAGGTTATGCCGGACGGTTTCGGCTTTATCCGCTGTGAAAACTTCCTTCCAGGTGAAAATGATGTCTATGTTGCACCGTCCCAGATCCGCCGTTTCAACTTAAAGACCGGTGATATCATTGTGGGAAACAGAAGAGTAAAAGCAGCTACAGAAAAATTCGCTGCACTTCTCTATATTAAAACAGTGAACGGCTATCCATTAAGTGCTACTGAGACAAGACCAAACTTTGAGGATCTGACCCCGATCTTCCCAAATCAGCGTCTCCACATGGAAAATCCAAGAGAGAAAACTTCTGTTGCCATGCGAGTATTAGACCTGCTGGCACCCATCGGTAAAGGACAGCGTGGTATGATCGTTTCCCCGCCAAAAGCTGGTAAGACCACTCTCTTAAAACAGGTGGCAAAAGCTATTACCACCAATCATCCGGACATGCATCTGATGATCCTTTTGATCGATGAGCGTCCTGAGGAAGTAACTGACATCAAAGAAGCCATTGTAGGGCCAAATGTAGAAGTTATCTATTCCACCTTTGATGAGCTTCCGGAGCGCCACAAACGTGTATCTGAAATGGTTATTGAACGTGCAAAACGTCTGGTAGAACATGGAAGAGATGTTATCATCCTTTTAGACAGTATCACCCGTCTGGCAAGAGCTTACAATCTGACCGTTGCCCCAAGCGGCCGTACCCTTTCCGGTGGTCTTGATCCGGCAGCACTGCATATGCCAAAGCGTTTCTTCGGTGCTGCAAGAAATATGCGTGAAAAGGGCAGTCTGACCATTCTTGCAACAGCATTGGTAGATACAGGAAGCCGTATGGATGATGTGGTTTACGAGGAATTTAAGGGTACCGGCAACATGGAACTGGTGCTGGACCGTAAACTGTCTGAAAAACGTATCTTCCCGGCTATTGACATTTTAAAATCCGGTACCAGAAGAGATGATCTGCTCCTTACAAAAGAAGAGGCAGAGGCAGTAGATATTATCCGCAAAGCCACCAATTCCTTAAAGCCGGATGAGGCAGTAGAGAAGATCTTAGATCTCTTTTCAAAGACCAGAAATAACCGTGAATTTGTAGAGATGGTAAAGAAGATTCGCTTCTTCTAAGACTTCCTTTTTCTGACATGATATAGTATAATTAAAAGCATGAATCAGGGGGCTGTCAAAAGACCTTTTGACTCCAAAATTTAATTTAGGAGGGAGTATGTTATAATGAAAGATTACATGAAGATATACCAGGAATGGTTATCAAATCCTTACTTTGATGAGGCTACAAAGGAAGAACTGCGCGCCATTGAGGGCAATGAAAACGAGATCAAAGAGCGTTTCTATATGGACCTTGAGTTCGGAACCGCTGGTTTAAGAGGTATCATCGGCGCAGGTATCAACCGTATGAATATTTACGTTGTAAGACGTGCTACCCAGGGACTTGCAAATTATATTATCAAGCAGGGAGCAGCTAACAAGGGCGTAGCAATTGCATACGACTCCCGTCATATGTCCCCGGAATTTGCTATGGAAGCAGCTATGACTTTAGCAGCAAATGGCATCAAGGCATATAAGTTTGAGTCTCTTCGTCCAACACCAGAGCTGTCCTTTGCAGTACGTGAGTTGGGCTGCGTAGCAGGTATCAATATCACTGCAAGCCACAACCCGCCGGAATACAATGGTTACAAGGTATACTGGGAAGATGGCGCACAGTTTACACCTCCTCATGATAAAGGTGTTACAGAAGAAGTTCTGGCAATCGAAGATCTGTCTACAGTAAAGACTACAGATGAGGCTTCTGCAACAGCAGCAGGTCTGTATCAGGTAATTGGACAGGAGATTGATGATAAATACATCGCTCAGGTAAAGGCTCAGGTAGTAAACCAGAAGGCCATTGATGAGATGCAGGATCAGATCACTATCGTATACACACCTCTTCACGGAACAGGAAATATCCCTGCAAGAAGAGTTATGAAAGAGATCGGATTTACCCATGTATACGTAGTTCCGGAGCAGGAACTGCCAAATGGCGATTTCCCAACTGTAAGCTATCCAAACCCGGAAGCAAAAGAAGCATTTGAACTGGGCTTAAAGCTGGCAAAAGAGAAAGATGCAGACCTGGTACTGGCAACTGACCCGGATGCAGACCGTCTTGGTGTATATGTAAAAGATACCAAGTCCGGCGAATATATTCCACTGACTGGAAATATGTCCGGATCCCTTCTGTGTGAGTACGTACTCAGCCAGAAGCAGGCAGCTGGAAAGATCCCGGCAGACGGACAGGTTGTTAAATCCATCGTTTCCACCAACCTGATCGATGCAGTAGCAAAATCATACGGCGCAGAACTGATCGAGGTTCTGACCGGATTTAAGTGGATCGGAAAGCAGATCTTAAAGAATGAGACTACCGGACATGGTACATACCTTTTCGGAATGGAAGAGAGCTATGGATGCCTGATCGGAACCTATGCCCGTGATAAGGACGCTATTTCCGCAACAGCCGCTCTCTGCGAGGCAGCTGCATACTACAAGCAGAAAGGCATGACCTTATGGGATGCAATGATCGCTATGTATGAGAAATACGGCTACTATAAAGATGCTGTAAAGGCAATCGGTTTATCCGGTATTGAAGGACTTGCAAAGATCCAGTCCATTATGGAGACACTGAGAAATAATACTCCAACCGAAGTTGGCGGCTACAAAGTAACCTCCGCAAGAGACTACAAGTTAGACACCATCAAAAATATGGCAACCGGCGAAGTAAAGCCTACCGGACTTCCTTCTTCCAACGTTCTCTACTATGACCTGGAAGACGGCGCATGGATCTGCGTAAGACCATCCGGCACCGAACCAAAGATCAAATTCTACTTCGGCGTAAAGGGAACTTCCCTGAAAGACGCAGAAGAGAAAGAGAATGCACTTGGCGCAGCTGTAATGGCTATGGTTGATAAGATGATGTAATGAGTCCAAAAGAAATCTTCGAATGCGTCACAGGCGCATTCTCGATATGCATGGCAAAACAAGCGGCTGCGAAGCAGACATTTGTTTTTCTTGGACCATTAACGAATGAACCGTCTGCGTAAGCAGACAGTAGAGCGCGTCAGCGCGGGGTTCATGAGTGGATACCTGGCAAACGTAAACACCCCTGGGAAAGAAAATTTCAATCCCAGGGGTATTTTTGTGTTTGCTCTGCCAAGACATCTCCCCGCCATCGGCGGGAAGATAATACCCAGCATATATCCCCGCATCAGCGGGGACATAAACGCTTACTATTTATTTCTCTTCTCAGTCGCTTCCCTCAATTCCTTCAAAGCCGCTGCAAACTTCATAGAAGATGCAGATGGATTTCCACGTAAAATACTTCTGCGGTAGAAATTCATATGTTTCATCATATCCTGACGTTTCTTTGTTAATTCCGTCATACGGCTGTTCATTGCTGCGATACGTTCATTACGGTTGGCAGTCATAGCAGCTTTTACATTCTTGGCAGCTTCGATCTTTGCAGCCGCCTCTTCACGGTACTGAGCTGCTTTCTCATCTGCATGTTCCTTTAACTGAGCCGCTTTTAATGCAGCCTCAAGCCGCAGTTTTGCCGTACGCTCCGTTGTCTCATATTTTAACTGGGCTGCACGTTCTGCAGTTTCATTTCGCAGCTGCGCAGCTTTACCGGCTGCTTCCACACGCAAAGTTTCCAGCTTCACAGCCGTATCTTCCTTTGCTTCTTCCAGTTTCTGTTCTGTTTCTGCCTTCAATAATGCCAGCTGAACCTGAACATCGTCCAGTTCTGCCTTCATCTTTGTCATGGCATCAAGCACCTTGGCAAGATCCAGAGCAGTACGTACAGACTCTGCTGTATCAATAATGAAAACAACAGTGATTACGGATAAACAGGGAATACCGATCATAGTTGGAACATGAAGCACCCACCGTTCAATAGGCTTGTGGATCACCTCTGTGAGGAAGATCGTCAAAAAGCCCCATGCAACAGAAGAAGTCAGGCAGATATATCCGTTTAAATTAAAACGCTGGTTGCTGTAATCCCAGTATTTCATTTTAAACAGCCGCTCCATTCCCCAACCCGTCACATATTCCAGGATCGTAGCACCGATTACACCGGAGATGTAAACCATGACCAGACTGCTCTTAAATGGAAGAGATACCCATAACATCATCACAGCTCCCGTACCATAAAGAGGCAGCATGGGAAGTCGCAGAAAGCCGCGGTTTACAAAACGGTGCTGTTTCAAAGATACATAGGTAGACTCAAAGATCCATCCGAAAAAACAATATATATAGAAGAAACTCAGCCATTGATACCAGGTGTATTCGTACATAGGTTGTCCATCCTTTGTTTTAATGATATGATACCAGGGTCAAAAGGCCGGAAATCCGACGCAAGCTTGCTTGCAGGAAAATTTTTGAACTTG
>ERZ1673693.1936-NODE-1936-length-13363-cov-4.927112_pt1 | contig 13363 bp, 12 predicted proteins | sample MGYA00580223_ERZ1673693 | MGnify/ENA primary metagenome ERZ1673693 (study PRJEB41218, sample SAMN15661741) | gut metagenome | host: Homo sapiens | place: Canada: London | collected 2015-08-20/2019-03-30 | study: EMG produced TPA metagenomics assembly of...
TCACTGATGCTTGTCACACAGAAAGGAGCTATCATGAATATCGAAATGGTCAAGATCGACACGGCAGAAATCCAGCTCGACCAGTTCCTCAAATGGGCTGGCGTCCTGCCTTCCTGCGGAGAAACGAAAATGCTCATCGCACAGCGCCGCATCCGGCGCAACGGTGAAGTGGAAAGTGCCCGCCGCCGCAAACTCCATGACGGGGATGTCATCGAGATCGAGGGACTGGGTGCCTGGAAGGTCGTCCACGAAGAAGGATAAAAGAATGCATGTTCGTTCTATCAAACTGAGAAATTATCGGAACTATTATGAGCTGGACCTAGCGCTTTCTCCTGGTATCAATATCTTTCTCGGAGCCAATGCCCAGGGCAAGACGAATATCGTGGAAGCCGTCTGTTACGCATCGCTTGGCCGTTCACACCGGACACATGCCGATGCGGACCTCATCCGCTGGCAGGAAGAACAGGCCAGCCTTGAGCTGGCGTTTGAACGCCGCGGTGTCGTCAACAAGCTGGCCTTCGAGTTCTGTCGCAGCAAACGCCGCCGCATCCTCCTCAATGGGCAGCCCATCCCCTTGAAGGAACTCGTCGGCAATCTCAACACAGTCCTCTTTTCTCCAGAGGATCTCTTTCTCATCAAGGGAGCGCCGGCTGGCCGCCGGCGTTTTTTAGACGGTGAGATCTCGCAGGCAAGCCCTGCGTATTACCATGAACTCCTGCAGTACAACCGCATCCTCTCGCAGCGCAATACGCTCCTGAAGCGCATCCGCGAACGCCGGGCCGATGCTTCCATGCTGGAACTCTGGGACGTGCAGCTGGCAGCCAGTGCGGAGAAAATCACGCGAAAGCGACAGGAGGCTGTACGGAAGCTCAACATGCTCGCCAATCTCATGCAGCGGCGCATCTCGGGCGATCGGGAGAACCTGTCCGTGACTTATGGACTCAGCGGGCTGGAGCAGGAAAATATGACAAAGCCTCTCGCTTCATGGTATAATGAAATGCTGGAGAAAAGCCGCAGTGCGGATATCCTGCGCGGTTCGACAAGCATTGGCCCGCATCATGATGATGTACTCCTGTTTGTCAACGGCATCAATCTGCGGACGTTTGGTTCGCAGGGACAGCAGCGCACTGGCGTCCTCTCCTTGAAACTGGCTGAACTTGAATTCCTGCGCTCGGAAACGGGAGAATATCCTATCCTGCTGCTCGATGATGTCATGAGCGAACTCGACGCCCAGCGCCGTCATCAGCTCCTGGAGTTCATCCGGCGCGAACGCATCCAGACGCTCATCACAGCCACGGATGCGGCCTACTTCCCACAGGAGCGTTTCGGCACGTACTATCAAGTGAAACAGGGAACCGTCTCGAGGTGATTGCATGGCAAGACGCACGCCGGGACTGGAGCATACGGCGACCATCATCCCGAAAGCCATCCATGCTCTTGGCCCCAAACAGGAAAAAGAGTTTTACATACACTGGGCGCTCTGGCACTGGGTGGATATCGCGGGCGATGCCATCGCCCGTCACATCCAGGTGATGGGTATCCGCAACAAGGTGCTGTACGTCGCCTGCGATGACGCAGTCTGGGCGCAGGAAATCCGCATGATGATGCCAAGGATCGTCCAGACGGTCAACAATTATGCCGGGCAGGCACTCATAAAAGAACTGCACTTCGTCAAGAAGTGGGCGAAACCGGCCGTGCCGGACCGTTCCAGCGGTGGTGTCTGGCTGGCTTCTGATGCCGGCGAAGACGAGCTGGATGTGGGCAGGGAACGACGCAAGATGCCTCTGACACAGCGTGACGAGGAATCCGTGCAGAGCATGTCTGCAGGCCTGGAGGACGAAGAACTGGCCATGACGGTGCGCGCTCTTTACCGCAAGCAGCGTCAGCTGGATCAGCTGCGCGTCCGGGAGCATTGGCATCCCTGCGCTGCCTGCGGGCGGCTCTGTGCGCCGGAGCGGCCGCTTTGCCCAGCCTGCTGGCAGAAAGAGCAGGAAACGCTGCGTGCCAGGATACGCGGCGTACTCCGGGATATCCCCTGGGCCCGCTATGCCGAAGTCTCTGAATACGTGCCGGACTGCACGACGAAGCTCCTCAATGAACAGCGCGCCCTTTTGGTGCAGCAGATGGCAGCCAACATCGATGTCACGGATACAAAGAGCATCGAGGCCAAGAACCTCGTCATGCTGTACCGCTGCCTGCCGCCGGAGCGCTTGACGGAGGAGGTCATGAAGCGTGCCATGTACGAATTGCGTTTCAACTTGCGTCGCCCGAAAGATTACAAGGCCCCGAAACGCTATGAGGTGATCCCGCTGCGCCATGCGAGTCATGGCAGGAAAGCCGGGGCTGCATCCAGGGGACAGGCATCCCGGGAGCAGGAAGACGTGTAAGGACAGAAAGGATGAGCGCCATGTTCCTGCATCTTGGCAATGGTGCATCGGTACGCACCAGGGATATCATCGCCATCTACGATTACGGCATGTTCCGTGAGGGCGACAATGCGCGGTTCCTCGACAGGTGCCGCCGGGAGGGTCGCGTCTTCAGGGCTGATGCGACCAGAGAAATGATCAAGTCCCTGGTCATCACACCGGATAAAATGTATCTGTCCGTCATATCGCCGGCAACTCTGAAACGGCGTTCGCGGCAGATTTTCGATATGGATACTTCTGAATGATTGGAGCGTAGAAGATTTTATGGCAAACGACAACGATAAGAAAACAATCGACCTGACGCCGAGTCAGCCTGCTGTTCAGGATGTTCAGGAAGATTTGACGGATAAGGACCTCGACACGACAGGCGTCGAGATCCACCGTGATGAATCGAGTGCAGAAGTCACGGCTGTGGATGCGGATTACGGTGCGGAGCAGATCCAGATCCTTGAGGGCCTGGAAGCTGTCCGCATGCGTCCAGGCATGTATATCGGCAGCACCTCGGAGCGAGGATTGCACCATCTCGTCTATGAAGTCGTCGACAACTCCATCGATGAGGCTCTGGCCGGCTACTGCGACCACATCGAAGTAACGATTGAGCAGGACAACAGCATCACGGTCGTCGACAACGGCCGCGGGATCCCCGTTGACATGCATGAGAGCGGCAAGCCGGCTGTCGAAGTCGTACTGACGGTCCTGCATGCGGGCGGAAAGTTCGGCGGCGACGGCTACAAGGTCTCGGGCGGCCTGCACGGCGTTGGCGTTTCCGTCGTCAACGCTCTCTCGACGAGCATGGAAGTCCAGGTCAAGCGCGACGGCAAGATCTACGAGATTGCTTTTCAGCGCGGCGTTACCGTCAAACCGCTGACGGTGGTCGGCACGACGGAAGAAACCGGGACGCGCGTCCATTTCGTACCGGATCCGGAAATCTTCTCGGTCACGACGTACAGTTACGAGACGCTGCGCCATCGCCTGCGTGAACTCGCTTTCTTGAATCACGGCATCACGATCACACTCACAGACGACCGCGTCGACCCAGTCAAGGCCGAGACGTTCCACTTCGAAGGCGGCATCAGCTCCTTCGTTGAGCATCTCAACCGCAAGAAAGAGAAACTCAATCCGGAGCCCATCTACTTCAACGGCGTCAAGGATGATACGGTTGTCGAGATCGCCATGCAGTACAATGACAGCTATCAGGAGAACATCTACTCCTTCGTCAACAACATCAACACCGAAGAAGGCGGCACGCATCTCGCGGGCTTCAAGCTTGCGCTGACGCGCGCGGCCAATGATTTTGCGCGCAAGCAGGGCATCCTCAAGGACAAGGATGCCAACCTTTCGGGCGATGATGTCCGCGAGGGCCTGACCTGCGTCATCAGCCTCAAGATCCGCGAGCCGCAGTTCGAGGGGCAGACCAAGACGAAGCTCGGCAACTCCGAAGTGCGCGGCATCGTCGATTCCATCGTCACCGAGGGACTCTCCGAGTATTTCGAGGAGAACCCGGTCATCACGAAGAAGATCATCGAGAAAGCCATCATGGCTGCCCGCGCCCGTGAAGCCGCCCGCAAGGCCCGTGAACTCACGCGCCGCAAGAATGCCCTGGAGGTCTCGAGCCTGCCGGGCAAACTCGCGGACTGCTCCATCAAGGATCCAGAGCAGGCTGAGATCTACCTGGTCGAGGGTGATTCTGCAGGCGGCTCGGCCAAGCAGGGACGCGACCGCCGCTTCCAGGCCATCCTGCCGCTGCGCGGCAAGATCCTCAACGTGGAGAAAGCGCGTCTCGACAAGATTTTCGCGAATGCCGAGATCCGCACGATGATCACGGCTTTCGGCACGGGCATCAGCGAGGACTTCGACCTCTCGAAACGCCGCTACGGCAAAATCATCATCATGACGGATGCCGATGTCGATGGTGCCCATATCCGCACGCTGCTCCTGACTTTCCTCTACCGCTACATGAAGCCGCTTATCGAGCACGGCCACGTCTACATCGCCCAGCCGCCGCTCTACCAGATCCGCAAGGGCAAGAAGCACTGGTATACCTACAGCGACGACGAGCTGGCAAGGAAGCTCGATGAAGTCGGCCGCGATGGCGTGAACGTCCAGCGCTACAAAGGTCTGGGCGAGATGAACCCGGAGCAGCTCTGGGAAACGACCATGGATCCCGAGGGACGCACGATGCTGCGCGTCGAGATGGAGGATGCCGAAGCAGCCGATGAACTCTTCACCATCCTCATGGGCGACAAGGTAGAGCCGCGCCGTCAGTTCATCGAGGAGAATGCCAAACTCGTGCGCAATCTCGATATCTGATTTTTTGACTTTTACTTGCCAAAACCGTTGAATTGTGCTATATTGGAATCATGAAATATGCATACTTCCAACAGGGGGAGTAGCTGAACGACCAACATCGTCAATACGGACATGAGCTGTCCCGGTGTGGCCGGCGCAAGTAAGCAAGACCCTGCCCTATCCAACCGCTCGGCGGCAGGTAGGGCAGGGTTTTTCGTATATTTCGTCCATCTTAGGGGAGTGATATCGTTGGATAATCTGTTTGCGGGCATGTTCTCGCCGGAGTGGCTTGCAGCGCTCTCGGGCATCTTGCTCCTGGATCTGCTGCTCTCTGGCGACAACGCCATCCTCATTGCGCTGGCCTGCAAGAACCTGCCGCATCACAACCGGCGCAAGGCCATCCTGGTGGGCGGCCTCGGTGCCGTGGCCATCCGCATCGTCTGCACGCTGTTCGCGACGGGGCTGCTCGCCTCGCCGTATGTCGAATTCGTCGGCGGCGCCGCGCTGCTGTTCATCGCTGTGCGTCTCCTGACAGACCATCACGACGAGAAGCCTGGTGAGGGCAAAAAGCAGCCGGCCACCTTCGGTGAGGCCGTGCGCACCATCCTCATCGCGGATTTCATCATGAGCATCGACAATATCCTCTCGCTGGCCGGCGTCGCGAATACCGTGCCGCATGGCAAATGGAGCCTCATCATCTGCGGGCTCATGATCTCCATCCCCATCGTGCTGTTCGGCGCGCAGCTTTTCCTGATGATCATGCTGAAAGTGCCTGCACTCATCTATCTCGGTGCCGGCATCCTTGGCTGGACTTCGGCAGAACTCATGACGGAAGATCCTGCCGTGGGCTCCAGCCTCGCCCCCTATGCACTCCCGCTCAAGATCGCTTTTGTTATCCTCGTACTCGCTGCGGGGTATTATCTCAACCGCCGTGCCGCGCAGAAGCAAGGCTGACGGCTGTCTTATCTTTTCGCCTTTGAAGGAGGCATCTTTATGAATAACCTCAAGACCTTATTCCTCATGGTACTCATGGCCGCATTGATGATCTTCATCGGCGGTCTCGTGGGCGGCCGCAGCGGCATGATGATCATGCTCGTCATCTCGCTGGCCATGAATGCCTATACGTACTGGTGCAGCGATTCCCTCGTGCTGCGTTCCACCGGAGCCCAGGAAGTGACGCGTGAAGAAGCTCCGCAGCTCTATGCACTCGTTGAGCGCCTGGCTGAGCGTGCGGGCCTGCCGATGCCGCGCGTCTGCATCATCGATACGGATGTGCCGAACGCCTTTGCGACGGGCCGCGACCCCTCGCATGCTGCCGTAGCCGTCACGACGGGCATCATGCGCGTCCTCGACTACAATGAAATCTCGGGCGTCCTCGCGCACGAACTCTCCCATGTCAAGAACCGCGATATCCTGACTTCGACTATTGTTGCCATGATGGCCACGGTCATCAGCTACGTGGCTCAGTTCTTTGCTTTCTTTGGCGGTGGCAGCGATGAGGAAGAAGGCAGCGGCAATATCCTCGTGAGCCTGGCCGTGATCTTGCTGGCTCCATTGGCAGCACTGCTCATCCAGATGGCCATCTCGCGCTCGCGTGAATACGAAGCCGACAAGGATGGCGGCGAGATCTGCGGCAACCCGAACTACCTTGCCGATGCCCTGCAGAAAATCGATTATTACGCGACGCACGCCGCTCCGATGCCGGAAGCACAGCCTGCCACGGCACACATGTACATCATCAATCCGTTCGAAGGCACCGGCAAAGCCATCACCAAGCTGTTCAGCACGCATCCCGACACCGCTGACCGCATCGAACGTCTCCACGAACAAGCCCGCGAAATGCGCGTCCGTTAAGCCATCCCCTGCGGTGTCCATATCTTCTACGAAGGGCAGGCTCCTAAGCCTTCTCCCGCAGAGCCGGAAGGGGTACGCAGCGGCATGGTCATAGCTGCTCGGTGAAAATCAAACCAATCAAAAAGCCTTGCTGCTGGCAACTGCCAGCGGCAAGGCTTTTTGCATATGAGGACTCAAAGCAGCGTAAACGCCAATGCACTCAGCGTGAAATAGGGACCGTACGCGAAATAATCTTGACGCCCCTTCTTCTTCGTCACGAGCATGATGATGGCGGCAATCCCTGCCAGCACCACACCGGAAATCACGATCGTGAGCAGCATATCCGTGCCGAGCCACAGCCCGAGTACGGCAATGAGCTTGATATCACCGCCGCCGATGCCGCCGTGCGTCACGATGGCCAGCAGCAGGAACACGATGCCGCCGACGGCTGCCGCCTCCAGATGATCGGTCACGACGCGATCGAGCACCGGCAGCGAGATCGCGCCGAGTACGGCAAACGGGATCATCATGCGGTCAAAGATGACATGCTGCTCAATATCGGTCCAGGTGTAAAGCAGCAGGAAATATTGGAACACGAGCAAAAAGGCGAGGCGCACCGGATGCAGATGGTGCATCGTGATGAGCGTGAACGCGAAGAGCAGGAACAGCGTCGGGATGAACTCCCGCGGGCGGCGCGCCTGCTGGGCAGCCACCTTATCCGGAAAGCTCAGTATGGCCGTGGACTTCTGGTAAAGATCATCCATCCAGCGGCAGCCGAGCAGGCCGCTGCCGGCCGCAAGGAATCCGGCCAATACGCATTTCATCAGAATGAGCATGATAACCCCCCAAGAGTATCAGATCAGGAATATCTTTCCCCTATCCTAACAAAATCCTCTGGAATCGTCAAAAAAGTTGAACCAAATGATAGCGGATATGGTATACTGAAAATCAAAGAATGGGGAGAATTGCACTCTCGAAGGAAGAACAGGACACACAGCATGCATCGTCAATCGCTTCAACCAGCGATTACGGAATAACGATTACAGAAGGAATGACAGTATGGCAAATCGTATGAAATTTGCGGAGCGCATCCGCGGATTCCTGGACAAAATCACATATCGTCAATGGGTCGCCGCAGCGGCTGTCGTGAGCTGCCTGCTCGGCGTCATGGTCTATTTGGCGATGTCCGGCTCCGATGAGAAGCCGACCGCGAAAGCCCCATCGAACCTTGTACAGGTCGTCGCGGCCAAACAGGACATCCCTGAACGTACCGTCGTGAAGGAAGATATGCTGAAGGTCGTCGAAGTCCCGAGTGATATGGTGCCCGAGGGCGCTTTCCACGATGTGGCGGATGCTGTTGACCATCCGGCCAGCACAGCCATCCAGCAGGGTGACATCGTGACCTCGCGCAAGGTCTACAGCGACATCCGCATGGCTGGCTTCACCGGCATCATCCCGCCGGACTGCCGTGCTGTCACGATACCCATCTCCGATGTTACCGGCGTCTCAGGCTTTGCGCATCCCGGTGACTACGTGGACATCATGGTCATCACGGGTTCCAAGGAAAACGGCATGAACGGCCGCATCATCCTGCAGAATGTCCTCTTGCTCGGCATCAACAGGAATGCCGACCTGCCAGCTGCCGGCACCGATGCCAATGGCAACACCAGCACGAGTACCAAGGCAGCATCCGACAGCATGGCGACAGCCACCGTGGCCCTGAAGCCTTCCGAAGCCTTGAAGCTGGCGGTGGCTTCGCAGGAAGGCACGCTCTACCTGGATTTGCGTCCGTTCAAGCCACGCGACATGTACACCTTTGATACCGATTACACGGGGATCCCGCAGGGATCGGGCAATGCGCAAAATCAGCCTGCTCCACCAGCAGCTTCTGCCCCGGCACCGTCTTACAGTTACTCTGGACCGGCGTCATCATCTGCTCCTGCCCCCTCGGCACCGGCAGCAAACTCTGGCTCTGCGGGCGGCTCTGTCCCCGTCCTCGGGCATACCATCGAAGTCATCCGCGGCGTGACCGCGACGAGGGAGGGAGTCAAATGAGAACCATCCTATCCGGACTGACGGCAAGTGCCATTGCTGCCGCGGTCCTTATGGCTCCTGCCCCTGCCTGCGCGCAGTACACGCCGGTTGCCATCGACCTCAACCAGTCATACTATCTCAATACGGGGCGCAGCATCACGCGCGTGGCCATCGCCAATCCGAAGATTGCCGATGTCAGCCTCGTCGACCGCTCTTCGCTCAACATCATCGGCATTTCGCCGGGCACGACGACCCTGAACGTCTGGGCATCGAACGGCTACCGCTACGAATACCGTGTCACCGTCTCCAATCAGGACTCGGGTCTCGCCAAGATCGTGCAGGAAGCCATTGACCTGCCGGGCGTCCGTGTCCAGATGATCGGCGGCAAGATCCTCCTGCGCGGTGCTGTCAAGAACCAGTACGAGCGCGACCTGGCCTACAAGATCGCCAAACTCTATGCGGGGACGGGCGGCAGCTCGGGTACCGCGTCTTCCGGCAAGAGCCAGAGCAGTTCCTCGTCCTCGGGCGGCAGCTCGCTGCAGTCGCTCGGTTCGAGCCTGGGCTCCTCGGACGATGCGCGTGGCGACATCGACGATTCTGTCGTCAACATGCTCGAGATGACGAACCCAGACCAGATCAACATTGAGGCCATGTTCGTCGAATTGAGTTCGAACGATGCCAGGAAGCTCGGCATCAACTATACTTCGCAGGACATGAGTGACACTGGCAGCAACAGCGGCATCACCATGAACGATGCCGGCACCTTCTACGCCGGTGAATCGTACGGCAGCCAGCGCAGCGGCGGCAGTCACTGGTACAATCGCAACTGGCTCTTCACCCATTTCTCGAAAATCAATGCCGAGATCCATGCGCTTATCGAGAATGGCAAAGCCCGTGTCGTCTCGCGTCCGAATGTCACGACCATGAGCGGCAAGGACGCCAAGATCCTTATCGGCGGCGAGATCCCGTATGAGTCCTCGAACGGCTTCGGCTCGACGACGACGGAATACAAGGAATACGGCATCGGCCTTGACCTCAAGGCTCCGACCGTGGACCAGGACGGCAACATCACGACTGAACTCGAGACGCAGGTCAGCCGTCTCGACTGGAACAACGCCGTCACGAAGGACGGTTACCGCATGCCGGGCATCGCGACGCGCTCCGCTTATACGACCGTCAACATTCCCTCCGGCATGACCATGGTCATCGGCGGACTCCTGAACTCCGACGATGCCAAGACCATCCAGAAAGTGCCGCTGCTCGGCAGCATCCCGCTACTCGGCGAACTCTTCAAGTATCACAATAATTCGCATACGCGCACCGAGATCGTCGTATTGATCACGCCGCGCATCGTCAGCGAAGAAACTCCGGCTCGCATGTCGGCAGACATGGAGGACACCTACAACGACAGCCGCCGCGAAGATCGCAGCATGAAGCAGGTCGACCTCAACGGCGACATCCCCGAGAAATCCAACGAGCAGCTGGCAAAAGAAGCCAAAGCCGCGGAAAAAGCCGCCAAGAAGAACGCCGCAGCCAACCAGCACTCCTCCGCCCTGACCACCCGGGTCGAGACAGGCAGCAGCGAAGCCCCCGGCAACCGCATCAAAGCCACCGCCCGCGAGATCTTGAGCCGCATGGATAAATAAAGCCTTCCCTGACGGACAGGCGAGAACGCTTCCCAAAAGGGGACGCCAAGCCAGGAAGCAATCATCAACGAAAGGAAAGATGCCTATGTCAACAGAAAACCGGCCGACGCCTGTCAACGGCATCGTCATCACCTTCTTCAGCACAGCTTCCGCCGTCGGCAAAACCCTCGTCGCCTGCAATATGGCCTCGGAGCTTGCCCGCGAAGGCTACCGCGTCTGCCTTGCTGACTTCGACCTGCAGTTCGGCGACGTCTGCAATTACCTTCATCTCGAGCCACTGCGGACCTTGGCCGACGTACAGCGCACTATGCAGGTCGAAGGCGACTCCTGCCGCGTCCAGGACTTTCTGACGCCCTACCAGAATGGTGATGTGTCTTTCTCCGTGCTGGCTGCGCCCAAGGCTCTCGAAGAAGCCTACAATATCCACCATGATTACGCCGTGCGGGTCATACGCAAACTCCAGACCCAATACGACTACATCCTCATCGACATGGCCTCGATGTTCAGCACCCTGAACCTCGCCATGCTCGACCTCTCCACCATCGTCACATTCCTCGGCATCGTCGACTTCATCCCGACCATAAAAAATATGAAAATTGGTATGGACACATTGAAGATGCTGGGCTATGATAAGAACAAAATAAGACTGGTGCTGAACCGCAGCGATGCCAAGACCCGCATCAGCCTGTCCGACGTGCAGAAGCTCCTCGGCGAGCCCTTCTACCACGTCCTGCCCAACGACTTCCGCGCCGCCAGCCAGTCCCTGCGCGAGGGGATCCCCCTCGTACTCGCCAAAGATCACACCGACCTCGGCGACGCACTCAAAGCCCTCGTGGCTCGTTACACCAACCACACCACAGCCCCCGCTGAAACTGCGAAAGCTCAAGAGGAATCCTCCTGGCTCAGCCGCATCTTCAGCTGATCCTCAAAAGCTTCCCCCAAGGGGACGCCGGACGCCAAGCCTTCCCCTCTGGGGAAGGTGTCAGCGCAGCTGACGGATGAGGTTGCCTTCCCCGCGCACGGGCGAGACCAGCTTCCCATTTCGGGGAAGGTGGCCCGAAGTGCGGAAGAGGTTTGTTCCAAATCAACTTGAGAAAGGAGGTATTTTCATGGATTACCGCGTCATGATGGTCGAAAAAGACCGCCTCATGCTGCAAAAACTCGCAGCCGTCATCGACCGTACTCCGGGCTTCACGATGGCCGTACGCTACCAGGACGCCAGCGACGCCCTCGGACAGGGCAAGATGTTCACGCCGAACCTCATCCTGCTCGACATCGACCATGAAAACGCCATCCCGCTCATCGAATCCTTCCACCAGGCCTATCCGCACGCTGAACTCCTCTGCATGGCCGAAGAATGGCAGCCCGAAAGCGCGAGCCACCTCGTCGCGGCCGGAGCCCGCGGCTGCATCATCAAACCCTTCACGGGCGTTGAACTCCAGGAAGCCGTCAAAGAATTTGCCCAGGCTGGTCTTGAAAAAGACTGTGAAACGCTCGTCTTCTTCAGTCCCAAGGGCAAGAGCGGCAAGACCACGCTGATCGCGAACCTCGCCGAAGCCCTGGCTCGCCGCACGCACGAGCAAGTCGGCATCATCGACGCCGACCTCCAGTTTGGCGATATGGCCGTCTTCTTCAACCTCACGCCTCAATCGACCATCGTTGAAGCCGCGCGCGACATCCGCTTCCTTTCGCCGGTCACACTCAAACGCTACTTCGTGCCCGTCTCGGAACGCGTCCACGTCCTCTGCGGCACGACGCGTCCCAACTACATCGACAAGGTATCGATACCGGCGCTCGAGAACCTCATCCGCATGTCGAGGAGCCTGTTCCGCTACCTGCTGATCGATGTCCCGCCCGGCTTCAATCCCACGTCGATTGCCGCCGCAGAAGTCTCGACGACGACATACTTATGTGCTATGATAAACGGGGCATACGAAATCGACCACATGCGCAAGGCTCTCGAGATCTTCAAGGACTGGCCGGACGTCGAGACGCGTGCCAAAGTCATCTTCACGCGCGTTTCCCCCTGCACGGAGGACATGCGCCGCAAGCTTGAGACGCAGCTCGGCTACCCCGTCACGGCCATTATCCCGAACGAATACCTCGTGGTCTCCCACGCGGCGGACAATGGCCAGATGGCAACGGAAATCCAGCCGGATAATCCGCTGGCCAAGAGCGTCGACCGTCTGGCTGAGCAGATTGCCGGCCATCGCGTGCCAGCGAGGTGGTCCTCATGAAGGCACTCCTGGCCATCCTTATCGCCGTTTTTTGCTTCAGCCTGCTGCTGATGCTGCTGTCCCTGCGCTCGCGTTCCCGCGAGGATAAGACGCTGACGGCACGCATGAATTACTTCGCAGGGGTCAGCACCGAGCAGACGCAGCAGGCAAGGGGCGCGAGTCCCAAGGAAATGCTCGTCCATCTCGTCGAGAGCATCTCCACAGGGCTCGGACGCCTCCAGAAAGGGCAGCGCATCGAACTCCTCATGCAGCAGGCTGACTGGCCGCTGCACGGCACGGAGTTTGAAGCCATCCTGCTGCTCTGGGGTCTGCTCGTGGGCTTCGTCACGTTCCTCGTGACGCTCAAGGGCGTGATGTTCTTCGTCGGTGCCATCGTCGCCATCCTGCTCGGCTTCCTGCTGCTCGCCCTGCGCATCCGCAGGCGACGCAAGAAATTCACGAACCAGCTCGGCGACATGCTGACGATGGTCGCGAACGCCCTGCGTGCTGGTTTCAGCTTCATGCAGGCTTTCGAACTCATCTCCCGCGAGATGGACGCCCCGATGGGCAAGGAAGTCAAGCTTGTCGTCAACGAAGTCAACCTCGGCAACACCATCGAGTCCGCACTCAATAACATGCAGCAGCGCGTCGCTAGCCCCGACTTCGAGCTCGTCGTCACCGCCGTGCTGATCCAAAGGCAGGTGGGCGGCGACCTCGCTCAGATTCTTGATACAATTGGTGAGACGATTCAAGAGAGAATCCGGATGCGGCGGGAAGTTATGACATTGACGGCACAAGGTCGCCTGTCAGGTATTATATTGGCTGTTTTGCCTTTTGCAATGGCAGGTATATTGACTTTTATTAAACCTGACTATTTGAAACCTTTGCTGGAAGATGATTTGGGGCGTATAATTATAGC
>ERZ1673693.1948-NODE-1948-length-13299-cov-12.100423_pt1 | contig 13299 bp, 10 predicted proteins | sample MGYA00580223_ERZ1673693 | MGnify/ENA primary metagenome ERZ1673693 (study PRJEB41218, sample SAMN15661741) | gut metagenome | host: Homo sapiens | place: Canada: London | collected 2015-08-20/2019-03-30 | study: EMG produced TPA metagenomics assembly of...
GTCTGGACAAGGGCCAGGGCCCCATCGCCACCATTCTGGTGCAGAACGGCACCCTCCATTCCGGCGACGTCATCATCGCCGGTACCGCTGTGGGCCGTGTGCGTACCATGCGCAGCGACAAGGGCATTCTGCTGAACGACGCCGGCCCCTCCACTCCTGTGGAGATCACCGGTCTGACCGCTGTGCCTGAGGCCGGCGACCTGTTCGAGGCCGTCGAGGACGAGCGTCTGGCCCGTGAGCTGGCCGAGCAGCGCATCGCTGCCGCCAAGGAGAAGCAGTTCTCCTCCTTCCAGAAGGTCACGCTGGATAACCTGTTCAGCCAGATGGCACAGAACGACATGAAGGAGCTGGCCATCGTCGTTAAGGCGGATGTGCAGGGTTCCGCCGAGGCCGTCAAGCAGAGCCTCGAGAAGATCTCCAACGACGAGGTCCGCGTCCGCGTCATCCACGCCGGTGTCGGTGCCATCAGCAAGTCCGACGTTGACCTGGCCGACGCATCCAACGCCATCATCATCGGCTTCAACGTCCGCCCCGACAACGTGGCGAAGGAAGAGGCCGCTGCCACCAAGGTCGAGATGCGTATGTACCGCGTCATCTACGACGCCATCAACGACGTCACCGACGCTATGAAGGGTATGCTGGCTCCCAAGTTCCGCGAGGTGTCTCTGGGCGAGCTGCAGGTCCGTCAGGTCTACAAGATCTCCAACGTCGGCACCGTCGCAGGCTGCCGTGTCACCAGCGGCAAGATCACCCGCGACAGCAAGGTGCGTGTCGTCCGTGACGGCATCGTCATCACGGAGGACGAGATCGCATCTCTGAAGCGCTTCAAGGACGACGCCAAGGAAGTGGCCGAGGGCTACGAGTGCGGCGTCACTCTGGCAAAGTTTGCCGACGTCAAGGAAGGCGACGTCTACGAGGCCTTCAAGATGGAAGAATACCGCGACTAAGAGAATAACCTCTCAGTCTGCCTTCGCTCGACAAGGCCGGGTTGCGGCACCCAGCATCCGCAGCACTTCGTTTGCGTCTTGCTGGCCGCTGCCCCAACAGCGACTCCCTGTTTCCGCCACTGGCGGCGGTCGTCGTTGTTGCCCCTACCGAGGGGAGCCTCTGGCGAAGAGGTGAAGCTTTACGAAATGCCAAGGCCTCTCCTCGATAGGAGAGGTGGCATTGCGAAGCAATGACGGAGAGGTTTATTTTAGAGGAGAAACTATGTCTCAGAAAAATATGGGCCGTCTGGCGCAGGACATGAAGCGTGAGCTCATCGCCATCATCGGACGGCTGAAAGACCCGCGGCTGGAGGGCGGTCTGCTGACCGTCACCCGGCTGGATGTGACGCCTGACCTGGACGTGGCGAAGGTCTATGTGAGCGTGATGGGCCGTGAGGACGGCCCCAAGCCCGCTATCGAGGCCCTGAACCGCGCCGCAGGCCATGTGCGCACCGAAGTGAGCAAGAAAATGCACATCCGCAAGGCACCCCGCTTCATCTTTGTGGAGGACGACGGTGCCGCCTATGCAGCCCACATCAATGAGCTGCTCCGCACGCTGAATGTGAACGGCGATGCTGAGGACTCTCAGCCCGCCGAGACTGAGGAATAAATCCAGCGCTGCGGAAAGGATGGATCCATCAAATGACAGAACAGCTCAATGTGCAGCAGATGGCCGAGCGCCTCTGTGCTGCGGACAACATTCTGGTCCTGTGTCATAAAAACCCGGACGGCGACACCATCGGCTGCGGCAGCGCCCTCTGCCACGCGCTCAAGGCGCTGGGCAAGACGGCAGCTGTCCTCTGCTCCGATGCAGTGCCTTCCCGCTACAGCTTTACCGCACCGGTGCCGTTCCGGGGCGAGTTTGAGCCCAAGACCGTTGTGGCCGTGGATGTTGCCAGCGTGCAGCTCTTTGGTGAAAACAACGGTGTGCCGCAGTATACCCGCCACGTCGATCTCTGCATCGACCACCACACGGGCAACAGCGGCTATGCGGATTTCACCCTGCTGGACGGCAACGCGGCCGCAGCGGCAGAGCTTCTGTATGAGGTCATCAGCGAGATGGGCGTGGAGATCACTCCCCTCATCGCCAACTGCCTCTACACCGGCCTCGCTACTGACACCGGCTGCTTCCGGTTCTCTTCCACCACTGCCAACACCCACCTCGTGGCTGCAAAGCTCATTCTGGCCGGTGCGCAGGTGGAGGAGCTGAACACCCTGCTCTTCGACACCAAACCCCGGGAGCGGATGGAGGCGGAGCGTATCGCCCGCAACCATCTGGAATATCATCTTGAGGGCCGCTGCGCCCTGATGTATCTGACCCGGGACGAGATAGAGCAGAGCGGTGTGGACCCGGCTGACCTGGAAGAGCTGACCAGCCTGCCCATCAGCATCGAGGGGGTCAAAGTGGGCCTGCTGCTCCGTCAGCAGCCCGGCGGCAGCTACCGCATCAGTGTGCGCGCCGCCAAGGGCGTGGACGCCTGCGCCATCGCACGGCGTCTGGGCGGCGGCGGCCACACCCGCGCAGCGGGCTGTGAGCTGCTGGGCAACCTCGACAACGCCAAGAGCGCCATTCTGGCCGAAGTGGAGGCGGAACTCGACCGCCCCGAGACGCAGGAGGAAAGCTGATGCAGGGCATCCTTATCGTAGATAAGCCGATGGAGTGGACCAGCTTTGACGTCATCGCCAAGCTGCGCGGCATCCTCGGTACCCGCAAGCTGGGTCACAGCGGTACGCTGGACCCCATGGCCACCGGCGTTCTGCCGGTGTTCTGCGGCGGGGCCAGCAAGGCTGTGGACCTTCAGCTCGACCACACCAAGACCTACTGCGCCCGGCTGCGGCTGGGGATGCAGACCGACACCGGCGACATCACCGGCACCGTGCTGGAAACAGCCCCGGTGACGGCGGGGGAGAAGGAACTGCTGGCTGTTCTGCCCCGGTTCCTCGGCCCCCAGATGCAGACGCCGCCCATGTACTCGGCTGTCAAGATCAACGGCCAGCCCCTCTATAAGCTGGCCCGCGAGGGCGTCACGGTGGAGCGGAAGGCCCGTCCCATCGAGATACTGGACATCCGGTACGGCGGCAGCCCGGTGGAGAACGAATACGTCCTCACCGTCCGCTGCTCCAAGGGAACGTATATCCGCACTCTGTTGGAGGACATTGCCGCCGCTATGGGCCAGAAAGGCACCATGAGCGCTTTGCGCCGCACGACGGCGGGTGTCTACACCGAGGCCGACGCCCACACGCTGGAAGAGATACAGGAGGCAAAGGACGCAGGCCCCGAGGCACTGCAGGCTTTGATGCTGCCAGTGGAGAGCGTGTTTGAGAGCCTGCCTCTGCTGGTGGCAGAGCCAAGGGTGGAGCAGCACCTGTACAACGGCTGCCCCACCAGCCGCTACCCGGCGGCAGATGGCCGTTACCGTGTCCGCAATGCCGAGGGCCAGTTCCTGGGCCTTGCGAACATCACCGGCGGCGTGCTCAAGGTCGAAAAACTCTTTGTAGAGAGGAATTAAAGAACATTCATGCAGATCTATTCACAGCTTGCGCCGCTTGCGCTGGGCGGTGCCCACGGCTCTGCTGTGGCAATGGGCTTTTTTGACGGCATCCACATCGGCCACCGCGTGGTCATCAATGGCGCAGTGGAGTGGGCCAGGGCCCATGGCGCGGCACCGGCGGTGTTCACCTTCCGCCTGCCCACCGAAAACAAGATGAAGGGCAAGCGCCTGCTCTCCACCGAGGACAAGCACGCCCTCATCGCCAGCCTCGGCGTGGAGCACTATCTCTGCCCTGATTTCGAGGAGATCAAGGCCATGACGGCGGAGCAGTTCGTGCTGGGCATCATCCGGGACTGCAACGCCCGGGCGCTGTTCTGCGGCGAGAACTTCACCTTCGGTGCCAGGGCGGCAGGCACACCGGAGCTGCTGCGTCAGCTCTGCGCGCCGCTGGGCGTGGAGGTAGTCGTCCTGCCGATGGCACAGTTTGAGGAGAAGCCTGTTTCCTCCACCCGCATCCGCACCGCGCTGGAAGGCGGTGACATCCCGGCGGCCAATGCCATGCTGGGGATGCCCTACGCCATCCGCTTCACGGTGCATCACGGGGCGGGCCTTGGCCGGACGCTGGGCGTGCCGACCATCAACCAGCTCTATCCGCAGGGCTTCCAGCTGCCCCGGTACGGCATCTATATCACCCGTACCAGAATAGGAGACAGGTGGTACCCCTCGGCCACCGGCCTTGGCACCCGGCCCACCGTCAACAGCGACGAGAGCAAGGTGACCTGCGAGACCTTCATCCCGGGCTTTACCGGCGACCTTTACGGCACCGATCCGGTGGTGGAGTTCCACGCCTACCTCAGTCCCAGCAAAAAGTTCGACACGCTGGATGAGCTGCGCGAGTGCATCGACCACGCAGCCCAGCGCGCGCAGGAATACTTTGCGGAGTGAACTTTATGAAAAAAACAAAACAGAAATGGTGCCTGCGCATCCTGGTCTGGCTGGTGGCGCTGCTGGTCCTTCTGGGGGTGGCAGACTCCTGCCGTGTTCAGGAAGACCCCCACCGCACACTGGTGCAGGGCAGTCTGCAGGAACTGAACGACAGCTGGACGCTGGAAACAGACCAGCAGGCCGTGTATGACATTCCGGAAAGCATGGGGGAAAGCCTGATGCTGAGCATCCGCAGCACGAAACAGAAGTTCAGCCTCGGGCTGCGGGCGGCGGACGGTCAGGAGACGGCGTTCTATACCTACGACCCGGGCAGCGGCCCGGCAGAGATGCGGCTCTTTGCTGCTCTGCCGGAGGGCGCGGCCGGAAAGACGCTGGTGCTTCGCTGTGCGGAGCCGTCGGCCCTCAGCGCGATGCTGAGCAGCGAGTCGGTGCTGGCCACCCAGACGAAACTGAGCAGCTATTATTTCAGGCGCAGCCTTTACGCGCTGCTCTTCTTCCTTTTCTGCGCCTTCTGTGCGGCAGAGCTTGGCCTGCTGCTGCTCTCGATGCGCAGGATCTTCCGGCCGGAAGTCCGGTATCAGATCTGCATCATGTTCGGGCTGGTGCTGGATGCGGGCGTCTGGGTCCTGACGGATTCAGACCTGCTGACCCTCTTTACCGATAAGGCAAGTTTCGTCACCTTCTTGTCCCTGCTCGGCTTCGGCCTCATCGTCCCCCTTACGCTGGAGTTTATCCGCTGTACCTTAAAAGAGGAGTGCAGGAACCTGCGGCTCTTGCAGCAAGTACAGATGCTCCTGCTGACGGCAAATATTCTGGGCTGGCTGCTGCGGGGCTGGGCGATGTTCTGGCTGCTGCCCCTCATGCACCTGACCATCCTTGCAAGCATCCCGCTGACTCTCCGCGACCTCTTTGCAGCGTATAAAAAGACCCGAAGCGAGGACGTGCGGGATATTCTGGTCGGCTTTGGTGCATTGGCAGTCTGTGCCGCAGCGGCACTGGTGTTCTTTTATGGAGACCATGCCGGGTGGCAGTACGCGGTGTTTTACTGCGTGGGCCTGCTTTGCTTTTTGTTGCAGCTGGGCCGCATCGTGCTCCACCGCATCCGGCAGGCCAGCGACGAACAGGCCCAGCTGGAAAACTACAAAAATCTGGCCTACGTCGACTCGCTGACCGGGCTTTTCAACTATACGGCCTTCAAATATATGAAGTCCCGCTGGCCCGAGCGCACGGACTGGACCTACATCGTTATGGACGTCAACTGGCTCAAGCAGACCAACGACCAATACGGCCACCGTGCCGGTGACGAACTGCTCTGCTGTGCGGCCCGCTGCATCCGGGAGGCCTTTTACCGGGCCGAGGACTGCTTCCGCATCGGCGGCGATGAGTTCGCGGTCATTGCGGCTGCGGCGGATGAGGACGCTGTGAAAGCAGCAGTCGAAACGCTCCGGCGGCTGTGCGCGGAGTGGGATGCGAAGGAAGAGTATCCCGTCTCCATCGCAGTGGGCTATGCCATGCAGGCAGGCCGCACCATGACGGCGGACGAGCTGTTCATGGAGGCCGATGCTGCGATGTATCAGAACAAAGCCGAGATCAAAAAGGTTGTGGGCGGCATCAGCCGCTGAATAAAACAAGAACGCACCTCACCGATGAAAGCGATCGGTGAGGTGCGTTTTTGCTTCGTCAGAAAGAGAAACCGGAAAAATAGAGGTGCTCCACCGTTTCCTTTTCGGCGGCGGAGAGGGACGTGTCTGCGGCCATGGCGGCACGGATACTTTCCTGGGTATCCGGGTAGGAGTTGAAGGTGATGCAGGCTGTTTCGCTGTCGGCATCGAAGTGGAGGGCGTCGCGGTCTTGCGGCGTCCAGACGTCCCAGCCCGGGGAGCCGCTGGTCATGAAGCCGGCAAGCGCCTGCTTCAGCTGGGCCGAAAGGGCCTGCGCACCTGCCGAAGACAAATCAGCACAGGCAGAATAGCTGCTTTCGGACGAGAAGAGCGCCAGCGGTAGGCCGTGGAAAGAGCCGAGGCCCGGGATAGTCGTCTGACTGTCGGTCCCGCCGTAGTCGATGAGGCCAAGCCAGACCGGAGCACTGCCGCCCAGCGCTTCGGCGACGGCTTCGGTGCTGCTCCAGCGGCAGAGGGCTGAGCCGTATTTTACGGCATAGGCCCGGGCCGCGCTGGAAGCGGGCCGCAGGTCGTCCCGGACAAAGCCGCTGAATTCGGTGGCGCTGCTGAGCAGCAGGAGGGGGACGGCACTCCGGGCGCCCCGGGAGAGCACCACATCGTCTGCGTAAAGAATGGCTGGTTTGCCGAGGGCCGCAATGCGGGCCGGTTCGAGGCCGCAGAGCCATTCCCGGACGTCCGCCCCCGGCGTCAGCAGCCATTCGGCGGCGGAAGCCGTGTCAGCGAACCGCCCGTCTTCCACGGCCAGCGGTGCGAAATTTTCAGCCAGCTTCTGGGCGGCGGCGTCCGGGTCGGCGAGGGACAGCCCGCCGGAGATGGCGACGGCCTTCTGGAAGCGCCCACGGAAGAGCGGGCTGCCCGCAAGGGCCGCTGCCATCCGCCCGCCGTCAGAGAAGCCGCAGAGGGTGATGTTGTCGGCGTCGCCGCCAAAGCGGCGGATGTTGTCCCGCACCCAGTCCAGCGCCCGGGCGATGTCCAGCAGGGCAAAGTTTCCGGTGGCGTCGGAGCCGGAAGTAAGAGCGGGCAGACAGTTCCACCCGAACAGCCCCAGCCGGTAGTTGAGCGCGACAAAGACGCAGCCCGCGTCCCGCACGAGCTCGCAGCCGGGCAGCTCGAGAGATGAGCCTGTGGCGGCGCTGCCGTGCAGATAGACGAGGACGGGCCGCTTTTTGGCCTCGGCGGAAGAATAAATGTCCAGTGTCAGGCAGTCCTCGGTGCCGAGGGGGAACGTGGTGTACTGGTAGGCCGCCGGGGCGGGGCTGGTGCAGTCCCGCACTGCGTGCCAGCGGGCGGGCTCCTGCGGCGCTGTCCAGCGGCTTTCGCCCGTGGGGGCAGCGCCATAGGGGATGCCGTACCAGCAGAGCAGACCGTTTTCGCCCTCTCGGCCCTTCACCGGGCCGTACTGGGTCTGGCAGAGAGCAGAGACAGGGGAGAACAGGCCGTTTTCGGTTTCAGAAAAAGCTGCATCAGCCGGGAGGAGCGGGCTGGTGAGGGCCGCTGCGGCGGCTGCGCTTCCTTTGAGGAAGCTGCGGCGGGAAAAGCAATGTGTCATTTGATCTACCTCTTTATTACAATAGACAGATTATAACATGATTTGACAGGAAAACAACATCCTCATTTTTGCGGATCTGTAAAAATTTTTCTTGCTTTTTACGTTGGTTTCTGTTATACTAGCCCTGTTACCGCGATACGGGGCTGGGAGTATGCCCACTCGGGAGTACCGTTTTCCCGCTGCTGTGTCGCTGGCAAATAAAAATTTTATAAAGAGGTACTGTTACTATGAACAAGCAGGAAGTTATGGCCAAAGTCGCTCTGACCGAGAAGGACACTGGCTCCCCCGAGGTTCAGGTCGCTCTGCTGACCGCTCACATCAACGAGCTGAACGAGCACCTGAAGAAGAACCCTAACGATCACCACAGCCGCCGTGGTCTGATGAAGATGGTTGGCCGCCGCCGCAATCTGCTGGCCTACCTCCAGAAGAAGGACATCGAGCGTTACCGTGCTCTGATCGCAACTCTGGGTCTGCGTAAGTAATAGAAAACAGAGGGCAGGTACCGCAAATGGTGCCTGCCCTTTGCTCTTTTATGTTGGATTTTCCCTTGTATCCCAGGCACTGGAACAAATAGGCCGCTGCTGCGTGTTGCAGCAGTAAATCGAACGCCTGTGTGAAGCGGCACGGACGCTGGATTTATTGCTATGATGCGCGGCGGGCAGCCTTTTGGAATATCAAACGGACATAAGGAGGCAAACCAAATGGCAATCGAATTTGGTTCCCGCAAAGAAAACTTTGACAACTTCAAAGTTTACGAGACTACGCTGGCAGGCCGCCCCTTCAAGGTGGAGATGGGCAAGATGTGCGGCTTGTCCAACGCAAGCGCCCTCATCCGCTACGGCGAGACCTGCGTGATGTGCAACGTGGTCATGAGCCCCAAGCCCCGCGAGGGCGTCGATTTCTTCCCCCTGAACGTGGAGTACGAGGAAAAGCTCTACGCCGCAGGCCGCATCCCCGGCAGCTTCATGCGCCGTGAGGGCCGCCCCGGCGAGCGCGCCATCCTGACCAGCCGCGTCGTGGACCGTCCCATGCGCCCGCTGTTCCCGAAGGAGATGCGCAACGACGTCTGCATCACCATGACCGTCATGAGCCTTGACCCCGACTGCAGCCCTGAGATCGCCGGCATGATCGGCGCTTCTCTGGTCACCGCTGTGTCCGAGATCCCCTGGAACGGCCCCATCGGCGGCGTGCAGGTGGGTCTGGTGGACGGCGAGATCGTCCTGAACCCCACTCAGGAGCAGCGCAAGAAGAGCGACCTGGCCCTGACCGTCGCCGCCACCATGGACAAGATCGTCATGATCGAGGCCGGTGCCAATGAGGTCGATGAGGACACCATGCTGAACGCCATCAAGGCCGCTCACGTGGAGATCAAGAAGATCATCACCTTCATCAACAGCATCGTGGCCGAGCGCGGCAAGCCGAAGATCGATTTCCAGGTCGTGGGCCTCGATATGGACGTGTTCCACGCTATCAAGGAAAAGTATCTCGACGACTTCAAGGCCGCTATGGATACCGACGACAAGAATGTGCGTGATGCTGCTCTGCTGCCCATCATGGACAAGATCGCTGAGGAGTACCCCGACCTGACCGAGGCCGACCTCGACCTCGTCAGCTACAAGATGCAGAAGTACGTCGTCCGCCGCTGGCTGCTGGACGAGGGCAAGCGCGTGGATGGCCGCGGCATCAACGAGATCCGCCCGCTGGCCGCAGAAGTCGGCATCCTGCCCCGTGTGCATGGCTCCGGTATGTTCACCCGCGGCCAGACTCAGGTGCTCACCACCTGCACCCTCGGCGGCACCAAGGACAACCAGCTCATGGATGACCTGACCGACGAGCAGACCAAGCGCTACATCCATCACTACAATTTCCCGCCGTACTCCGTCGGCGAGGCCCGCGCACCCCGCAGCCCCGGCCGCCGCGAGATCGGCCACGGCGCACTGGCTGAGCGCGCTCTCGTGCCTGTGCTGCCCTCTCTGGAAGAGTTCCCCTACACCATCCGCTGCGTGTCTGAGGTCCTGAGCTCCAACGGCTCCACCTCTCAGGCTTCCATCTGCGGCTCCACGCTGGCTCTGATGGACGCAGGCGTCCCCATCAAGGCTCCCGTCGCCGGTATCTCCTGCGGCCTTATCACTGAGGGCGACCGCTGGATGACCATGCTGGACATTCAGGGCGTCGAGGACTTCCACGGCGATATGGACTTCAAGGTGGGCGGCACCCGCAAGGGCATCACCGCCATCCAGATGGATATTAAGATCGACGGCCTGACCTACGACATCATCGCCGAGGCCTTCGAGAAGTGCCGCAAGGGCCGTCTGTACATCCTCGATGAGATCATCAAGCCCGTCATCGCAGAGCCTCGCCATGAGCTGAGCCGCTGGGCCCCCAAGATGTTCAGCATGATGATCCCCACCGATAAGATCAAGGACGTCATCGGCAAGGGCGGCAAGGTCATTCAGGACATCTGCGCCACCTGCAACTGCAAGATCGACGTGCAGGAGGACGGTCATGTCTTCGTCTCCGCTGTGGACCAGGAGGACGCAAAGCGCGCCATCTTCACCATCAGGACCATCGTGGAAGACCCCGAGATCGGTGCTATCTACAAGGGCAAGGTCACCCGTCTGATGAACTTCGGTGCCTTCGTCGAGATTGCTCCGGGCAAGGAGGGCCTCGTCCACATCTCCAAGCTGGACACCAAGCGTGTCGAGCGCGTGGAAGATGTTGTTGCTGTGGGTGATGCCATCGTCGTCAAGGTGACGGACATCGACCAGCAGGGCCGCATCAACCTGAGCCGCCGCGACGCCATTCTGGCTCTCGAAGCCAAGAAGGCACAGCAGGAACAGGGCTGATAGATAGCTTCTGAATATGCCCCCGTGCGTACAGCGCGGGGGCATATTTTGTCTCATGGGCAAAGGATCTTCAATTCCCTACTAAAAAAGTTTGTTTTAGGGGGTTGACAAATCCCGTCGAGGCGAGTACAATAAACGCAATATCACTAAAATGGCTGTGAAGAGAAGAGTAAGCTTTCGCATGAGCCTTACCAGAGAGCCCGGCAGGTGGAAAAGGGCAGGAAACAGGGAGCTGAAAATGGTCTCGGAGCTGCGCGGACGAAGAGCAAGAGCACTAGTCCGCGACGGGTGCGCCCGTTAAAGCGTCCGGCTGTAAGCAGAAAAAATTCTGCCGCAGTTTTGAGGCAGTGTCCGCGAGGATGCTGTGAACCAAGGTGGTACCACGGAAGTTTCAGGCCTCCGTCCTTGTGCAGCGCATGGCTGGCAGGGACGGAGGCTTTTTTGATGCTTCCGCTCAAGGCGGGCGCGGACTGTGCCGCGCCGCCGCTGTACATTATATCCAATAATAGAGAGGGAAAAACTATGATTACTCGTCGTGATTTTCTGAAAGTTACCGGTGTCGCAGCAGCTGCTGCTGCCCTGACTGCCTGCGGCGGCTCTTCTTCCACCGCAAGCTCTGCTGCTTCCAGCACTGCCGCTTCTTCTGAGGCTGCTTCCGCTGTGGCAAAGCTGGACAAGGTGAAGGTCGCTGTCCCCAACGACACCACCAACGAGGCCCGCGCTCTGACCCTGCTGGAGAAGAACGGCTTCTTCAAGCTGAAGGCAGATGCAGGCCTGACCGCCACCAAGAACGACATCGAAGAGAACCCCCTGAACGTCAATGTGGACGAGGTCGAGGCTGCTCAGGTGCCCAACGTCCTGCAGGATGAGGACTACGCTGTCATCAACTCCAACTACGCCATCTCCGCTGGTCTGGACCCCATGACCGACGCTCTGGCCATGGAGGACGGCTCTTCTGCTTACGTCAATGTTCTGGTCTGCAAGGAGGGCAATGAGAACGAGCCCAAGATCAAGGCCCTCGTCGCCGCTCTGCAGAGCCAGCAGGTCAAGGACTTCATGGATGAGAACTACAAGGGCGCTGTCGTCTCCGTCGTCGAGAACCCGACCGATGGCTATGACGCTTCCATCGACTACGATGCACTGAACGGCGAGACCGTCAGCTGCGCTGCAACTCCCGCTCCCCACTGCGAGGTCTTGGAGGTCTGCAAGGACATTCTGGCCGCTAAGGGCATCACTCTGGACATTCAGGAGTACGACGACTATGTGATCCCCAACACCATTGTCGAGGACGGCCAGTGCGACACCAACTACTTCCAGCATCAGCCGTATCTGGACAACTTCAACGAGGAGAAGGGTACCCATCTGGTGACCGTCGCCGGCATCCACGTCGAGCCCATGGGCATCTACGGCGGCAAGCAGGACAGCCTGGCACCCATCGTGGGCTGAGCTTTACCAACTAAGGAGTAAATCGTGATCGAGATCAAACACCTTTCCAAGACCTTCCAGATGAAGGACGGCGCGGTGAATGCGCTGAAGAACATCGACCTGACCATCCCCGATGGCTCCATCTACGGCATCATCGGTATGTCGGGCGCGGGCAAATCCACGCTGGTGCGCTGCATCAACCTGTTGGAGCGCCCCACCGAGGGCAGTGTCGTCATCGACGGCACCGCGATGGAGACCCTGTCCCCCGCAGCCCTGCGTGAGCGCCGCCGCGACATCACCATGATCTTCCAGCAGTTCAATCTGCTGATGCAGCGCAGCTGCCTGAAGAACATCTGCTTCCCGATGGAGCTTGCGGGCGTGAAGAAGGCCGATGCCGAAAAGCGCGCCAGGGAGCTGCTGGAAATGGTGGGCCTGCCCGATAAGGCAAATGCCTACCCGGCCCAGCTCTCCGGCGGCCAGAAGCAGCGCATCGCCATTGCCCGTGCGCTGGCCACCAACCCCAAAGTCCTGCTCTGCGATGAGGCCACCAGTGCGCTGGACCCCAACACGACCCACGCCATCCTGACCCTCATCAAGGACATCAACAAGAAGCTGGGCATCACCGTGGTGGTCATCACCCACCAGATGAGCGTCGTGGAAGAGATTTGCGACTCCGTCGCCATTCTGGACGGCGGCGTGGTCGTGGAGCAGGGTGAGGTGCGCGAGATCTTCGCGAATCCCAAGACGGCTGCGGCCAGGCGCCTCGTCGCCCCCAACGGCGGCAGCGCAGCCCGCGACCTCTCGAGCTTTGCGCCCGACGATCATGTGGTCCGTGTTACTTTCAATGGTTCGTCCGCCGCAAAGCCGCTGGTGGCGAGCCTCGCTGCGGAGAAGGGCATCCTCGTGTCTGTGCTCAGCGCCGACACCCGCGATCTGAGCGGCCAGTGCTACGGCTCCATGCTGCTCAAACTTCCCCGCGATACCGAACAGGCAAAGCAGGCTGCGGCCTATATGCGCAGCCAGAATGGTGTGACCGTTGAGGAGGTGACCGGAGAATGAGCTTTGCAGATTATGGCTTCGCCATTTGGGAGACGTTCTACGTGACCGTCCTCTCCACGGCATTTTCTCTGGTCCTGGGCCTGCCGCTGGGCGTTCTGCTGGTGGCTGGCGATAAGGACGGCGTCCTGCCCCTGCCGGGCTGGCTGATGCACATCCTGAACATCGTCATCAACATTCTGCGCAGCGTGCCGTTCCTGATTTTGATGATCTGCGTCTTCCCGCTGACCCGTGCCATTGTGGGCACCACCGTCGGCACCAAGGCCACCATCGTTCCGCTGGTGGTCGCGGCCTTCCCCTTCGTGGCCCGTCTGGTGG
>ERZ1673693.1952-NODE-1952-length-13257-cov-4.861006_pt1 | contig 13257 bp, 8 predicted proteins | sample MGYA00580223_ERZ1673693 | MGnify/ENA primary metagenome ERZ1673693 (study PRJEB41218, sample SAMN15661741) | gut metagenome | host: Homo sapiens | place: Canada: London | collected 2015-08-20/2019-03-30 | study: EMG produced TPA metagenomics assembly of...
ATAAAATAGCCGTTTTTAAGGAATAGGCCGACATGGTTTATTCCTTTTCTTTTTTTCCGGGAAGTATTGAAAAATACGAGATCACCACTACTTAAATCGCTTTTCATGATTTTACGGCAGTTGCGGGTGGCTATACCACTACTGGAACGTTCGAGGGATCGATGATAGACTTGTTTGTAAATCTGATTCACCAACCCGGAGCAGTCGACTCCTTTCCGGGTGCTACTTCCATAGCGGTAAGGGGTTCCCAGCCATCGGGCCGCTTCCGAAAAAAGACGCAGATCGTCTTTACGATTGACTTTAAAACCCAGTTGGTGGGATAGTTGGCTCGTCTGAGTCGCCGTTTGGCCGAGTCGTTTCGTGCTGTTACAGGAAGACAGGAACAGGCTGCAAAAGAAACAACATCCGATCAGAATATATCTCATCATGCCCGGACTATCTTATGAATTTTTTTGAATCATATATTCGTTGATACCTAAATTTTTATAGGTTTTCATTAATTCTTCGTCATTGTCTGTGATAACAAGAAGTTTATCACCGATATCTAAACCGGTACCTCCTCTTGGGATAAAAAAGTTATTTCCCCGTTTAACCATAACTACCAGTGTATTGTCCGGTAGACTCAGGTCCATCAGACGGTTTCCGTTGACCAGCAGGTTGTCCGCAACTTCGATTTCTGACATGGCCGATTTGATTTCTTCCGGTAGTTCCATGCCGAAATCATTACCTTGTTTGGGTTCTTTTTCCGATAAGTTCAACAAGTTAGCCATAGAGCTGACTGTGGTTCCCTGGATCAACAGAGATACGATCGTAATGAAAAATACGACATTGAAAATCAGGGAAGCATAGGGAATCTGGGCGATCAGCGGATAGGTGGCGAAAATGATCGGAACGGCGCCCCGGAGACCGATCCAGGAAACATATACTTTGGCTTTGGTACTCATTTGCCTGAAAGGAGCCAGGCATAAAAAGACACTGATGGGACGTGCCAGAATGATCATGAAAAAACCCACCAATAAACCCAGTCCTGCAATGGGCAGCAAGTCACGTGGATTGACCAGTAAGCCTAAGGTAAGGAACATGACGATCTGGAAAAGCCAGGTGAATCCATCGAAGAAGGTGGTGACGCTTTTCTTGTGCTGAATCTTGTGATTGCCTACGACCAACCCCGCGATGTATACGGCCAGGTAGCCATTTCCCTTCACCAGCTCGGTGATAGAGAAGATAAAGAATACACAGGCTAACAGTAGAATGGGATAGAGAGATTGGTTGCCGATATTCAACCGGTTCATCAGCCATACGGCCATTTTTCCCAGTAAGAAACCGGCTACGGCTCCGACACTCATCTGAACGATAAACATCAGGAAGGAATACCATAGGTTTGTTTCACCTGCAGGAGTTTGTATAATTTGGATGAGCAATAACGTCAGCATATAAGCCATGGGATCGTTACTTCCGCTTTCGAGTTCGAGCATAGGACGGAGTTGTTCTTTCAATCCTTGTTTTTTACTTCGCAGGATGGAAAATACCGACGCCGAGTCGGTAGATGACATCACTCCTGCCATTAGCAAAGATTCAGTCAGCGTGAGAGCAGAAAAATCGGATACGAGACCGGTAATCCAATAAATAAAGAAACCGGTAATGGCTGTTGTCAGTGCCACCCCGAGGGTGGCGAGTATGACTCCTTGGCCCAGTACAGGTTTGATTTCTGTGTATTTGGTATCCATACCACCCGAAAACAAGATGATACTCAGAGCAATCATACCGATGAACTGCGCTCCATGAGGATTATTGAATTGTATTCCCAAGCCGTCGCTACCGAATAACATGCCTACACCGAGGAATAATAACAGAACGGGAACTCCGAAACGAAAACCGGCCTTACCGGCGATAATACTGAAAAAAAGGAGAACAGCTCCTATCAATAGGATATTGCCTGTGTCGATGATCATAGGATAGTAGAAATGAAAAATTTAATAACTCATACAAAAATACAAATAATATGCCAATGTATGTGTTTCTATTTTAAATTCATATACCGAAAAAGTTGTTAAAGTTTTGAATTGAATACTAATCGTCCCGGGGGTATGATTTTTTTTAAATTCCGATCTTTTGTCTTGGTATTTCTGTATTTTTAATTATTTTTGATAAATCAAAATGACTGTGAATTTGAAGATCCGAAGCATTACCTGTAGGATAGGAAGGGGGATTTTAGGTTTCCGGAGTTTTGAATCAGTAATTAATATTCTAAAAGTATGGATCAAATAAAATTAGAAGAATTGGCCGTAGCTTATCCGGATCAGGAAGATCTGGTCCAGGTTTATAAAGAGTGGGGGGATTCTGCGTATTTGCAGGAGCTTTTTAAAGTTTTAGACAGTTACGAGCCGGATTGGAATAAAGAAAAGGAATTGGGAAGTTGGGCGGCAGAGTTTCTGCTGGATATCCTGGAAGAAGAAGAGTGGGAGGAGATGACTCCGGAAGAAAGGACAGACCGTTTTAATGAATTATTGGACGAAAGATATGAGGATTTTCGTAGTAGTCATCAGTTTGCCCGGATCAATAATATTAACCTCTACCTTCAGGAAGGGGAAGACCTGGATGCTGTTTTGGCCGAGGGAGACGAAAAGGTTATGTTTCCCAAATTGGGCTTGTAAGGCTTGGGACGAATGGATATAAAAAAAGTCCATGAAAAAATTTTCATGGACTTTATAATGATTAAGCTTCGATTTCGATCATCGGAGCATCGGCAGCTACAGTAGTACCTTCTTTTACCAACAAACGTTTTACAGTACCTGCATAGTCGGTTGCGATGCTGTTTTCCATTTTCATGGCTTCGAGTATGACTACAGTCTGACCTTTGGTTACCGTATTGCCTGGTTTTACGGTGAAACGTAAAATACTACCCGGCATCGGTGCTTTTACCGTCTTACCGGTGATCGGTTCGTTTTTCTTCTCTTCAGCAACCACTTTTTCTGCCTGGGGTGCGTCAGCTTTATGCTGTGCTTCATAAGCAGCCACTTTCTGTTTAGTCAGGAAGTTTTTAGCTACCTGCGGGAAGAGTTCGAGCAACAATACTTCTTTCTCATTGGCAGCCAGTTTCACTCCGCCTGCTTCCGGTAATTCGGGGTTTGGCTGCATTTGGTATTTGCTGGTATCGTAAGGGATTTCCTCGCGGGTACCTGCTATTTTCAGACGGAATTCGGGATCTACAGGGACCGGAGTTTTTCCATATTCCCCTTTCACCAGGTTCACAAATTGATTGGAAACATTGCTGTACATCGGTTTCCCGGCTTTAATATCCAGAGCACAGTTAACTGCTTGTGCACCGACGATCTGGCTGGTAGGAGTTACCAAAGGAGGCAATCCGGCTGCTAAACGTACGGTCGGAATCAATTCCATGGCTTTTTCCAGAATATCCATAGAATTCAATTGTTTCAGCTGAGCGACCATATTACTGTACATACCACCGGGAACTTCGGCTTTCTTTACCAATTCATTGGGTTTCGGGAAATTGAAATACGCCTCGATAGCATGACAAGCATTCAATAAGGCTTCTTCGTTGTTTGCTTTGGCAGCTTCGATCGCTTTATCGAATTCTTTGTCGATTTCAGCTGGTAACTGGTCTGTCAACGGGTTGAACGGATTCGGGAATTGCTTGCTGGCATCTACCGCTTCCAGTTCTTTACGGATGCCGTAAAGCTCTTTGTTGATTTTAGCAACGGCTTCCATGTTGACGTCCAGTTCGACACCTAATTTCTTACAGAATATATAAACCAGTTCGATAGCAGGGGCTCCGGTTCCGCCGGCAAAGTTCCAGATATTGGTATCGACGATATCTACGCCTTTGATGATAGCCATCAGGACGGCACCCAATCCATAACCCGGGGTACAGTGAGTATGGAAATCTACCGGAATAGACAGATTCTGTTTGAATAACGGAATTAATTCTGCAATCCGTGAAGGTTGGATCAAACCACTCATATCTTTGATGGTCACCATGTCGGCTCCCAGGGCAGCCATTTGTTTTGCTTTGTCCAGGAAATAGGCGTTGGTAAATACAGGTTCCGGATTCTTTTTACCTTTCAATTTGTCGAGTAAGCCCAGTTTCGGATATTTCGGGTCGATGGTGTAACATACTGCACAGTCGGCAATTCCACCGTATTTCTTCACATATTTAATGGTCGATTTGACGTTGTTCACATCGTTCAATGCATCGAAAATACGCATGATTCCTAAGCCCGATTCGATCGAATTGCGGCAGAAACCTTCGATAATTTCGTCTGTGTAAGGAGCATATCCGAATAGGTTACGACCTCTGGATAATGCTGTTAATTTGGATACATTACCCACTACGGCTTTGATTTTTTCCAATCTGTCCCATGGATTTTCATTCAGGTAACGCATTACTGAATCAGGAACAGCTCCTCCCCAAACTTCCATTGCATAGAAGTTTGCATCTTTATAAAACGGTAATACCCTGTCGATCTGCTGCTGAGTCATACGGGTTGCAAAAGAAGATTGCTGGCCGTCTCTCAAAGTAAGATCTCTGATTAATAATTTTTGTGCCATAACTTGAGTGTTTGTATTTTGTTATTTTGATTTGTACAAACATATTAAATTTAAACGACAACTTCTAATAAAGTGGCAAGAAAATATAGAAAAAATTCATTAATTGTTTGTGAGAATTTGTTTCTGCTTCTAAATTGTAAGTGAATGGCAATATTTTTGACTTTTTCTTTTATTTATAACGTTTGTTTCGCTATGTTTGCCGAATTGATTTATTCGACTATGGAAAAAATTGCTGTATTTCCCGGATCCTTTGATCCTTTTACGGTCGGGCATGAAGAGATCGTAAGAAGGGGCTTGAAATTGTTCGATAAGATTATTATTGCTGTCGGTGTCAATCCCGTTAAGAAGGAATTTCTCGATACGGATTGTCGTATTCGTTTGATTAGAAAGGCTTTTGAAGATACCGATCGGGTGACGGTAGAACCTTATTTCGGTTTGACCGTAGATTTTTGCAGGCAGGTGAATGCCCACATCATTATCCGGGGCCTGAGGACGGCGGCCGATTTTGAATACGAACGTGCTGTCGGACAAGCTAACCGGGCCATGGATGGACGTATCGAGACGGTCTTTGTGCTGACCTCGACCGAGCATACATTTGTAAGTTCGACGATTGTCCGTAATATTTATTTGAACGGCGGGGATGTCACCCGTTTCTTACCGGAACGTTTGACAACCGAGGATTTGAGGGAATGTGAAAAGGGAGGTTAAAGAAAAGTTCGGCGGAATATGAAGAGCAGAAAATGGAAAAAAATCAGTGCCCTGCTGTTTCTGGGGATTGCCCTGCTGTTTCTGCTGATGCCGACTTATATGCAGGAGGCTTTGATTCACTGGTTCCCGGATATTTCGGATACCTATATTTTTCCGTCGGATACGGTAGGAAAAGCTGATTCCTGCTGGGAATGGCCGGTGGCCAGGGACGCCAATCGATACCGGATGACCGACGACGAAGAGGCGTATCTCGAAAAATACGGAACGGTGGCTTATCTCGTCATTCAGGACGATAGTATCCGGTATGAGGAATACCGGGAAGATTGGACACCGCAAAAGCTTTCCAATATATTTTCCGCTACTAAAAGTATTGTCGGCCTGCTGGTCGGCATAGCTTATGACGAAGGATTTATCGAAAGTCTGGATGATAAAGTCAGCAAATATTTGCCTGAATTCGGGGAGGGGGATAAAATTACGATCCGCAATCTTTTGACGATGAGTTCGGGATTGGACTGGGATGAAGCCTATACCGCCCTGATTTCGAAAACCACTCAGGCTTACTATGGTGATCGGATCCGGGATTTGATTATGGATTTGAAAGTAGTCGAAGAACCTGGAAAAAAGTATTCCTATAAAAGCGGTGATACTCAATTACTTTCATTTGTGCTCGAAGCAGCTTTAGATAAGGTGCATAAAGAAAAGGAATATGAGTGGGGGATCTTTAAGACAGAAGTGAAAGTCCATAGCCCGGAGAGTATCAGTGAATATGCTGAAAGAAAATTATGGAAACCCCTGGGAGCCTGCAACGACGCTTTGTGGAACCTGGACCGGGAAGACGGGGATGAGAAGACATATTGTTGTTTCAATACGACGGCCCGGGATTTGGCGCGGCTCGGACGTTTGATTCTGAATAAAGGAAATTGGAACGACCGGCAGCTGATCTCCGAAACTTATCTGAATGAAGCGATAACCCCAGCCGGATATCTGGAAAATGAGTTCGGAGACGGATCATTGGATTATTATGGTTTTCAAATCTGGATTATGCATTACAAAGAGATGCGGTTTCCTGCGTTTCGGGGGCTAGGAGGACAGTATATGTTTGTCATTCCTCAGAAAAATGCTATCGTGATTCGTTTGGGGCATAAACGCAGTGACGAATATATCCGGGAGAAAACGATCGATATGGATGCTTATCTCGATATTGCTTTTAAGATCCTGGAGTGAGAGGAAAACAAAAAAGCTGCCCTCAAGGCAGCTTTTAATGGGTTATATTTTCCTATTACCAGGCGAACATCGGACGGGGATTCATCATCGTATTGACTTCTTTCTTCACTTCTGCAATGACGTTTTCATCGTCGATATTCGACAGGATCCGGTCGATCATGTCGACGATCACTTTCATATCCTCTTCTTTCAGTCCCCGGGTTGTGATAGCCGGAGTTCCGACACGGATACCGGAAGTCTGGAACGGAGAACGGCTGTCGAAAGGCACCATGTTTTTGTTGATCGTAATGTCGGCTTTTACCAGGGTGTTTTCAGCTTTTTTACCGGTCAGTTCCGGGAATTTGGTCCGCAGGTCGATCAGCATGCAATGGTTGTCTGTTCCGCCTGAAACCACTTTATATCCTTTATCCATGAAAGCTTGTGCCATAACTTTTGCGTTTTTCTGCACTTGCTTTGCATATTCGGTATAAGAATCGGACAACGCTTCTTCGAAAGCGACTGCTTTAGCTGCGATGACATGTTCCAGCGGTCCGCCCTGTTGTCCCGGGAATACTGAAAAATTGATGACTTGTGACATCATCTTGATTTCTCCTTTCGGTGTTTTCAATCCCCAGGGATTCGGAAAATCTTTGGGAAGTAAAATCATACCTCCACGCGGTCCGCGTAAGGTCTTATGCGTGGTGGTCGTTACAATGTGACAATATTCGAACGGATTGTTCAGCAAGCCTTTGGCGATCAAACCGGCCGGATGAGCCATATCGTACATCAGGATTGCACCTACTTTATCGGCGATTTCACGCATCCGTTTATAATCCCAGTCACGGGAATAGGCAGAAGCTCCCGAAACGATCATTTTCGGTTTGTGTTCCAGCGCCAGGCGTTCCATTTCATCATAGTCTACCAGACCGGTATCCTCTTTTACATGATAAGCGATCGGTTTATAGTTGATTCCTGAAAGGTTGACAGGTGAGCCGTGAGACAGATGACCTCCGTGAGCCAAATCCAGTCCCAGGTAAGTATCGCCCGGTTTCATACAGGCAAAGAATACGGCAGCATTGGCTTGTGCTCCGGAATGAGGCTGCACGTTCGCATATTCGGCACCGAATAATTTACATGCCCGGTCGATCGCCAATTGTTCGGTCTGGTCGACGATCTGGCAACCACCGTAATAACGGGCTCCGGGATAACCTTCTGCATATTTATTAGTCAGGCAGGATCCCATGGCTTCCATGACTTCATCACTCACAAAATTTTCAGAAGCAATCAGTTCGATTCCTTCTTTTTGACGCTGGCACTCCTTTTTAATCAGGTCAAATATAACGGTATCTCTTTCCATAGTTAAGTAGTTAAAAATATTTTTGTCAAAATTAAACTAAATCCTTTTCCAAAGCAAAGCATTTTAAACTTTTATTTGTTGAAAAGTTTTGAATTGAAAGTGATGTAATCGGTTAGATATTTTTTGAATTTTGTATCTTTGTACCCAATAGAATGTGAACAAACAGAATTGAAAAACATGGAAAATCCTTTTGAAGAACAGCAGAACCAGTTTCAGCGCCCGACTTTTTTATTGGTATTGTGTATTCTTACCTTTATCGGTAGTGGTTGGGGAACTTTATCCAATTTATTTTCTGTATTTACAGCCGGATTGACCAACTCATCGATGCAGATGGAACATTATTCTTCCATGCTGAACGGTATGGACCAGGGGGGCGATTCTGCCGTGCTTTCCGATATCCTGAGTTCGACCATGGCGAGTTTACAGGCCACTTTTGTACATGCTAAAGAGATTGCTGTCATAAACCTGGTGTTGAGTGTGATTAGTTTGCTGGGAGCTATTCTGATGTTTCAATTGCGCCGTATCGGTTTTTATTTCTATACGGCGGCTCAAATCCTGATGTTGTTTGTGCTGCCTTATTTTGCCGGTTTTAATTTTATGGTACTTGCCGGTATGTTGTTTTCTGCTATTTTTGCTGTTATCTTTATCGTGATGTATGCCTTGAATTTAAAATATATGCGTTGAACTGGGAAGTATGAAAATAGACGCGTCTGTCATACAAAGATTATCGCAAGGAGATAGGGAGGCCTATACGGCTGTTTTTCGGGAATACTATGCTCCGTTGGTGGTCTATAGCAGTCGTATTGTCAAGGAACGGGAGATCGCGGAAGATATTGTTCAGGAGTTCTTCTGTTATCTGTGGAAACAACGCCGGCAATTGGCAGAAATGCATTCGTTTACAACTTATTTATACCGTTCAATACACAATCGTCTGTTGAATTACTTGCGCGACCGGCGCGGGATTCCGATAGAGGATCAGGATATGCTGAAAGAAGATGATTTTGTCGGTCGGATGATGGAGGAGGAAGTATATCGCGAACTTTATGACGCCGTCCGCCGTTTGCCCGCCCGTTGTCGTGACATCTTTATCTTGAAATTGGATGGAGCGGACAACCGCGACATTGCCCGTCAGTTGGATATCACAGAAGAAACCGTGCGCAGCCAATTGCGCCGGGGAAAGGAAATCCTCCGGCGGAAGTTGACAGCGGCATTGGGGTTGAGTTTGTTTATTCTGATATGTCAGGGGCGTTTCGGGAAATGGATAGACAGCGAATAGAAATATTACTCAAATAAATTTATATTTTTTCGTTTCCTTTTGCACGTTTTTTAAACTTTTGTGTCTATATAATATATAGCGTTAAGTTATGCAACAGAAGTTTGAAAAGATACGGGATTTATTAGTGCGTGAAAAGTGGGACGAATTGACGGCCGATGAGCGGCAGATGCTGGAGGAGTGGCGACAGGAAGAGGAAAGCCACGAACAACTCTATCGTCGTTTGCCGGAACCGGGGGCTCTCCGGCGGCATTTCGATGAATTGGCGGCCGTTGATACGGAGCGGGCGTTGGCGTACAACCGGAAATTATTACAGCGTTACGCCCTCCGGCGTGTTGTGCGGTGGAGTCTGCCTTATGCGGCTGTCGTGGCGATTGTGGCGGGCGTGTGGCTACTCTTTCCCCGGACGGAATCTCAGCCTCGTGTAACAGAAACCATTGAAAAAATCGAACCGGGAATCCGACGTGCCGAGTTGGTGCTGGCAGACGGTTCGGCTGTGGAACTCTTGCCGGATATGCAGAAAACACTGGAAAGCGAACAGGAAAAGGTCGTCATTGCCGGCAATACGGTAGATTATACCGGCTCCGACGAGAATTCGATGCCTGTTTCGCAACATTTGATCCGTACACCCTGCGGTGGTGAATATTCCCTGACTTTGGCAGACGGCACAAAAGTGTGGCTGAATGCTATGTCGGAATTGAAATACCCGACCCGTTTCAATGGCAATACCCGTTGCGTGGAGTTGAAAGGCGAAGCCTTTTTCGAGGTAAAGCCCGATGCACAGCGTCCTTTTTACGTTAAAATCGACAACTATGAGGTGAAAGTGTTGGGCACCTCTTTCAATGTGAAAGCATATGACGACGATGACAGTTGGGCAACGACCCTTTGCATCGGTAAAGTGGAGATGACGGATGTCCACACCCGCGAAAGCATAGAGCTTCTTCCGGGACGGCAGGCGGTGTGCGACCGTCAGACCGGTAACGTGGAAGTGAAAGAAGTGGATACAGAACTGTTTACAGCCTGGATCCGTGGAGAGTTTCGCTTCGATAATACCTCCGTGGAAGAAATTTTCACAATTCTGCAACGCTGGTACCACATCGATGTGTTTTATACCAATGATGCCGTGCGCAGAGAAGTCTTCACCGGTAAGTTACCGCGGTTTGAAAACCTGCAGGTCATTCTCGACTTGATGGAGAATGTCAGTCCCCTGCACTTTGAACGGAAAGGAAATACAATTTTTATACAATAAAAGAGGAGCGATAGTAACTACCACATTAGCTGTCATCCCCTCTCTGATTATTAACTTTAAAGTTTTACAAAATTATGGAAAAACATCCGAATTTGGAAGTCGGACGAGCGCCGATTTCCCTTCAATGGAGAAAAAAACTCATCATGGTGATGAAATGTTTGTTTTTTCTGCTATTGGTCTGTCATTTTAATGTGTTCTCGGAAATCAGTGCCCAGCGCGTTGCCCGTTTCCGGATGGAAAATGCCGATTTGAAAAGCTGCATCCAGCAGATTGAACGGCTTACCGGCATCGGTTTCCTGTATAACGGCAGGGAACTGGAGCAAATCAAAGGCATCACGCTTGATTTGCAGAACGTAGAAATCAACACGATTTTGAGTCGTTTGCTCGAAGGTCCCGGCTACACGTATGAAATCGTGAACGGCGTCGTTGCCATCAAGCGGGCTGTGACGGTGAATAATGTCGATTTACCGCAAGCAGAGAAGCGGACGGTGCGCGGCGTGGTGAAAGATAGGGATGGTATGCCGTTACCGGGCGTTTCGGTCCTTGTCAAAGGCACTTCCTCCGGGATGGCGACCAACGTTGACGGTCGTTTCGAAATTAAGGTAAACGACGATCCGAATGTAATGCTGGTTTTTTCGTTTATCGGAATGAAAAGTCAGGAAATGAAAATTGGTCAAGCAACTACGTTGAATGTCGTCCTTGAACCGGAAAACAAAGCTTTGGAAGAAGTGGTAGTCACCGGTTACCAAACCATCTCCAAAGAGCGGGCCACCGGTTCGTTCGATAAAGTATCCGTGGAGGTACTCAATTCACGGCCTTCTTCCGACCTTTCCAATATGCTACAAGGTGTAGTTGCCGGGATGCAATCCACTGAAAATGAAGACGGCTCGGTCAATTTCCTGATTCGAGGTACCAGTTCGCTCTATGCCAATACAGAACCATTGGTGGTAGTTGATGGTTTTCCTATTGAGGGTACCTTCAGCAGCATCAATCCCAATGACGTAGAGAGTGTCACTGTATTGAAAGATGCTGCTGCAGCCAGCATTTGGGGTGCCCGTTCGGCCAATGGTGTAATCGTTGTAACCACAAAAAAAGGGAAGCAGGGCAAACTGAATGTAGAGGTACAGGGCTTTTACCGTTTCAATATACGCCCCGACCTGGATTACATTTTAGCGCAAGCTGATAGCAAAACGACGGTGGATTATGAACTCATGGCTGTAAAAAACGGATGGTTCCTTTCGGAATTCACACCTTCTCCTACCAGCATTGCAGGCAGTTTGCCCATTTCGCAGGAATATTATTATGCCAACAAGTATTACGGAATGTCCGAGGCGGAGATGAACACAAATCTTGACCGTTTGCGGCGGACGGACAATCGGAGCCAATTGAAGAAGCATTTGATGCAGACACAGGCATTGCAGCAGTACAATGTCAACCTTTCGAGCGGTACGGAAAAAAATACAACCTATGCTTCGCTGATGTATGAAAAGAACGATGAAGCTACCATCAAACGCGGCTATGAACGTTTTATGGTAAACTTTAATAATACCTATAAATTCACACCTTGGCTGGCGGCGAGTGTAGCTGGTACGTTTCAACGGAAAAAAGCGGAAACCAGTGGTGTTACGGTCGCTGAACTTCGTAATTTGGCTCCTTATGAACTGCTGTTGGAAGAGGACGGGAGCTATGCCTACAACGTGGGGTCTTGGAACCGGTTGATTGCAGAAGATCTGAACCTGCAAAACCTGCCTTACAAGGATCTTTCCTACAATATGTTGCGCGAGGTGTGCAACCGGAAATATACGACGGAAACCACCCGATACCGTTTTAACGTCGGGCTGAATGCCAAAATCTGGCGCGAACTTGTTTTTGATACCAAGTTCCAGTATGAAAAGAATGTCGCCGATACCCGGCAGTACGACAATGAGGAGACGGACTATGTGCGCCAAATGGTGAATTACTATACCGACTACGATTTGAGCGGTGATGTGTTGAAAAATCAGTACATCCCTTCGGGAGGCATTATCCGCAGCAGCAAAAATTCCAACGAAAACTACGTTTGGCGAAACCAGTTGAGTTACAACGAAACGTTCGGAAAGCATGACGTAACGGCTTTGGCTGGTATGGAAATCAGCGAATATAAAACATCAGGCACTACTTATCCTTATGTAGTGGGTTACAATGAAAAGACCAACACCTCCCTGCCGGCTTACTACGGTAGCAAGGAATCGGCAAAGACTATTGTCGGTTATCCTGATTACTACAATACATTGGCTACGATAGTGCAGACGACTTACTCCGACCGGGTGGACCGCTATTTCTCTTATTTTGCCAATGCGGCTTATATGTTCGACGGCAGATACGGGGCATCGTTTAGTATCCGGGCGGACGGTTCCAATTATGTAACCGATGACAAGTCCCTCCGGTGGTCGCCCATGTGGTCGGCCGGGCTCAAATGGAACATGTCCAATGAATCGTTTCTGGAGGCCGCTTCTTCCTGGGTGGATCGCCTGACCCTGCGCTTGACTTACGGTATCAACGGTAATGCAGAAAAGAGCACCTCCCCCCAGACGTTGATTTCTACCAGTGCCAACGTGACGACGGGAACTAACGTATCTCGTGTGACCAGTTACGGTAATCCCTTATTGCGTTGGGAAGAGACCTATACGACTAATGTCGGGGTGGATTTCTCTTTCTTTAAAAATGCACTTTCCGGTAAGGTGGAATATTACAACCGACTGGGGAAATACATCATCGGAACGGTGACTGTTCCTTCCGTATATGGAAGCAAAGAACAAAGGTTCAACAATGCCGAAATTCTGAACCGGGGTGTAGAACTGGAACTGACCGGTCAGGGACAGGTTCGTTCGATTGGTTTGAATATTTCGTCGACTGTGA
>ERZ1673693.1957-NODE-1957-length-13220-cov-5.426054_pt1 | contig 13220 bp, 12 predicted proteins | sample MGYA00580223_ERZ1673693 | MGnify/ENA primary metagenome ERZ1673693 (study PRJEB41218, sample SAMN15661741) | gut metagenome | host: Homo sapiens | place: Canada: London | collected 2015-08-20/2019-03-30 | study: EMG produced TPA metagenomics assembly of...
TAGCACTTCTTTCAGATACAGAAAAAGAACCGAATCCGATCAATGCCACTTTATCACCACCTTTCAATGCTTCACCAACTGTTTCTACGAAAGCTTCCAAAGCTTTTTTAGAATCTGCTTTTGTTAAACCTGCCTTTTCAGCAATAGCGTCGATTAATTGAGCTTTATTCATAATATTAATTTTTAGGGTTAGAATTTTAAACCTCTCTCTAAAGGCAAATGTAACGATTTTATTGAGGATGTCAATACTTTTCAAAAAAAAAATCCATTTTTTTCAAAAAAAATAACAGGCTTTCTGCTCAGAAGATATTTTCGGCACATTTTTCGCCATCCATGGCAGCCGAAATGATTCCTCCGGCGTATCCAGCCCCCTCACCACAAGGATATAACCCTCGTATCTCGGGATGCATCAGCTGCTCATTACGCGGAATTCTCAACGGAGAAGAGGTACGGGTTTCTACCCCCAGCAAAAGTGCCCGTTCGGATACGAATCCTTTGGCCCGTTGTCCGAAATATTGCAGTCCGGCCGCCAAACGCCGATAAACGATCCGGGGCAACCATTCACTGATAGCAGAAGCATGTACTCCCGGTTTATAAGACGTCGCCGGCAAAGTGCTACTGTCCTTTCCGGCCAGGAAGACGGTCAACCGCTGAGCAGGAGCGAAAAGCCCACCGCCCCCTTCCTCCCATGCCTGTCGTTCCAAGGCTTCCTGAAATACCATGCCGGCAAATAATCCCCGGTAATTCATACTTTCCAATTCGGCCGGGCCGATAGCTGTCACCATAGCTGAATTTGCCCAGGGGGTATTCCGGTAGGAGGAGGACATTCCATTGACGACCTGTTGGTTCGGCCCCGTTGCCGCAGGTACGATTACCCCACCCGGACACATACAAAAGGAATATACTCCCCGTCCGTCTATATTGGTGACAAAATTATATTCAGCAGCAGGTAACCATTTGCCTCTCCCTTCCGGGGTGTGGTATTGGATGCGATCGATCTCCTGCTGGGAATGCTCTAAACGCAATCCGACGGCAAAATCTTTCGGCTCCATCCGTACCCCCCGCCTTTGCAACATCCGATAAATATCCCGGGCCGAATGGCCGGTAGCTAATATGACATGACGGCTCGCAATTTCCTGTCCTCCGGCAATCACTCCTTGTATACTGTTTTCACGGATTATCAGATCGCTCACCCGGCAACCGAAACGAATTTCTCCTCCCTGTTTTTGAATAGTTTTACGGATATTGACGATCACTCCGGGTAATTTGTCGGTTCCGACATGCGGATGGGCTTCGACCAGAATAGCAGGATTGGCTCCATGATAGACCAAAATTTCCATAGCCCGGCGTACATCTCCCCTTTTCTTCGAACGGGTATAGAGTTTTCCATCGGAAAAAGTCCCGGCTCCTCCTTCCCCGAAACCGAAATTAGAATCCTCATCTACCATCCCGGTCTTATATAAACCATTCAAATCCTTTTTCCGGTCTTCGACAGCCTTTCCCCTTTCCAGTACCAAAGGACGGAAACCACGTTCGATCAAACGCAAAGCAGCGAATAAACCTGCAGGCCCTGCACCGACCACAACCACCGTTTCTCCGTCGGACACATCCCGGTAGGCCGGAACGAAAACCTTTTCTTTCTCCTCGATACGGTCGATATGAAGTCCGGCGACCAGGTTGAACATCACTTCTTTTTGCCGGGCATCGATCGACTTACGGACAATATCTACCCGGCAGATCCGTTCTGCACCGACTCCTGCAACCCGGGCAGCGATTTGCCGCAATGTTCCTTCCACACCTGCCTGTTCAGGCTTTATTCTGATCTGAATTTCTGTATACATATCCTGATAAATAAGAATGCTGAATATCATTCAAAATTAAAACAAATCGTGAAAATCCGGGCACGTAGTTTACTTAAAGATTGTGTATAATCCTCATATCCCGGATTTTTGGGATCAGGCCGATGTACCAATACATCCGTCAATCCCAATGAAAAACGCAACTCTATTCCAAATTTGAAATAAGGCAGGTAAAAATCCGAACCAGCTCCCATTTCCAGAAAAATTCAACAGACCGGTATTCCGCATTATTTTCTGGACCTGCACACAACAGGATAAGGATAGGAATAGGATTATAATAGAACGCTTTATTCAATATACGGAGCGAAAGTAGTTATTTTGATTCTTTTCAACAAATCTTGTCCGATTTTAAAGCTAAAAATTGTAAGTTTGTAAATCATTCGGATAATCATTTTACAATACGATAAAGATGAATAAAATAGCATTAATCACCGGAGCTACTTCCGGTATCGGCCAGGCAACAGCTTTAAAAGCTGCGGAAGCCGGATTCGATGTAATCATTACAGGCCGGAGAAACGACCGTCTACAAGAACTGGCTGAAAGTATCCGCCAGAAAGGAGCCGATGTACTCCCCTTAGCCTTCGATATCCGTCAGTCCGGAGAAGTCGAGACAGCCATTCGAAATCTCGGGGGGAAATGGAGGGATATCTCTGTATTGGTCAATAATGCCGGTTTGGCAGTGGGAGTCGCTCCCATCCAGGAGGGTGTCCTCGACGATTGGGAAAGAATGATCGATACCAATGTAAAGGGCCTGTTATACATCACCCGTGCTGTAGCCCCCCTGATGATCGCCCGGAATATGGGTCACATCGTGAATCTGGCCTCCATCGCCGGAAAAGAAGTATATCCCGGAGGAAACGTGTATTGTGCAACCAAACATGCTGTGGACGCCTTGTCCAGGGCTATGCGGACAGATATGCTGAAACATCATATTAAAGTAACCAATATCGCCCCGGGCATGGTAGAAACCGAATTTTCCATCGTGCGCTACAAAGGAGATAAAGAGGCTGCCGACAAAGTATATCAGGGTATGACTCCGTTGACCAACGAGGATATCGCCGAGACCATCATTTTCGCTATCACCCGTCCGGCCCACGTCTGCCTGAACGACATCGTCATCATGCCTACCGCCCAAGCCAACTCCAGAGACGTAAATAGAAGAGGGTGACCCAAAAGTCAAAAGACTTTTAGGGTCATCTTTTTTTTGGGGGGGATGAAAGAGTTGAAATGGATATAACATTTAACGGTTATCTTCTTGAAAATAAGAAAGATAACCGTTGTTTATATGGTAAAAGTTCATTATATTTAAGGTACCAAACAAAAAGATAATCAACTATTTACCATGAGGGCAAAGATAATATATAAATCCTACAATCAGAATGACAGTCTTCTTTTTCCACCATCCTTGGTCGAACTTATTCCGGACAATCATCCCGTAAGGACAGTCAGCGCGATAATAGACAGGCTTGACATCTCGGGGATAGAGTCCACCTACAAGGGCGGCGGCACGAGTAGCTTCCATCCCCGTATGTTCCTGAAGGTGATAGTGTATTCGTATATGTGCAACGTCTACTCCGGGCGCAGGATGGAGCGTCTGCTGCACGAGAACGTGAACTATATGTGGCTGTCCGGGATGTCCCGTCCGGACTTTCGTACGATAAACCGCTTCCGTAGCGAGCGGCTCTGTGACGGGAGGTTTGAGGAGCTGTTCCGCCAGACGGTTGTGATGATGAACGAAGAGTGACTGGTATCGCTGAAGGTGCAGTACATAGACGGGACGAAGATAGAGTCCGTGGCGAACAAGTACACCTTCGTGTGGAAGGGCAGCGTCGAGAAGAACAAGGCCAGGCTGGAGGCGAAGGTTGACGCGGTGCTGAAGGCGGCGGAGTCGGTCCTCGCGGAGGAAAACGGAGAATGTTCTGCGGAAGAGTCTTGCGCGGAGGACCTTCCAGAGCGGACCGAGAGGATACTCCGTAAGATGGACGAGAAGGGCATCAGCAATAGGAAGCTGCGCAGGAGCGTGGAGAAGGTGAAGGACGAGTCCCTCCCGAAACTCAAATCGTACGAGAGTTATCTGGAGATCATGGGCGAGAGGAACAGCTACAGCAAGACGGACCCTGACGCGACTTTCATGAGGATGAAGGAGGACGCGATGAACAACGGTCAGACCAAGCCGGGATACAATGTCCAGATAGCCACGGAGAACCAATTCATAACCAACTACGGCATCTACTGGAGACCTTCGGACTTGGGGACGATGATACCGTTCCTGGACTCCTTCAGGGAGAGGTACGGGACGCAGAGTGATGAGGTCGTGGCGGACTCCGGCTACGGCAACGAAGCGAACTATGCGTACATGGAGAGCAACGGGATAGATGCCTATGTCAAGTACAACATGTTCCACGCCGAGACTAAACGCAGGTATGCCAACAACGGTTTCCTCGTCCAGAACATGTACTACAACGCCGGAGAAGACTACTATGTGTGCCCGATGGGACAACACATGGAGCGGTGCGGTACACAACACCCCGTCTCAGATCTTGGCAACAGGTCGGACGTGGCCGTTTACAGTGCCGCCAACTGCAAAGGATGCCCACTCAGGGGACTGTGCTACAGCTCTGCCGTTGACCGTAGAACCATAAAGGTCAACCACCGGTCCGACTCCTTCAGGAAGCGCGCAAGGGAACTGCTCACCGGCGAACGTGGGATGATACACCGCAGCAGACGTCCCATCGAACCTGAGATCGTCTTCGGAGACATCAAGTTTAATCATGGCTTCAGGCGTTTCAGTCTCAAGTCGAACAGGAAAGTGAGAGTCGAGTTCGGTCTCGTTGCGCTTGCGCATAACCTCAGGAAGTACTCGGCAATCCTTTCAGAGAGGATGACGGGATGAAAACCTGCCGATGCAGCCATATAGGTGGCCAATACCGCTTCATTACGATGACGGTAACCGGTATAAAACTCAAAAAAGACTCTTCTGCGAAAGAAAAAAACAAATTGGCTGCAAACTCAGAAATTGCAGCCGATTATTGCTCATATTAAAGAATAAGAGACCGACCTCAAAAAATCTCTTTTGGGTCGGCCTCTTTTTTAATCGAGCTCCAACCCGAATATCGATTTCAGGTCTGCAACGACGGGATTGAGTTCTATAAAATGCTGGAATTTTTCTCCGGCAGTGAATAATTTTTTTTCTTCTGTCGAATTCTGATCGTCGAATAACTTAAATGACAAGGTGATAAAGCCATTGTTCAACAATTTTATCAGTACATTCCGGAGATGCATTTTTAAAGCTTCGAGCTTATCTTGTTGCAACTGGTTATCTACTGCTAAAACAATATTTTCACCGGCGATTTCCGGCCGATGGGTCTTGAGAGCTATGGCAACCGTCGGTTCAGGACGATGATCTTGTATATAACGCTCCAGGGCAGCCACGACCTTCCCTTCGTCGATCACATCACGGGCTTCTACTTTGAATTGTTGCGCCTCTGTTTTCTGCACTTTGACGACAGGCTGGGTTTGGCTGATTTGCCTCAGGGAATCCTTTATTTTAAAAGAAGCATCGGGGCGGTGACGGTCATTTTCAGCAATACGCCTGACCGGTTTAGGAGTAGTGACTGCCTGTCCGCCTTCTGAAGCATTAGCTGCCGTCTGAAATTTACCCGCAAAACCTTCTATTTTCAGGAGAAAACCGACCTCAGAAGCCCTCAGATTTTTTTTTTTAGCTCATTGATCTGGCAGAGTTTGATCAATGCCAATTCGATGCACAGCCGCTTTTCCATGCGTACTTTGTATTGCATTTCACATTGTTCAACGATCTTCAAAGCTTCGTATAGAAAATCTACCTGACAATCCGCCGCCTGTTTGGCATAGCGTGCTTTTATTCCCGCACTGACCTCCAGTAATTGGACGGTCGCCGGATCTTTAGAAACCAATACATCCCTGAAATGCTTTCCTAAGCCGGCAATCAGATTCCCGCCATCGAATCCTTTTCCGATGATCTCGTTGAAGAGTAAAAAGGCTTCCCCCACTTTTCCGGCATTGAACAAATCGGTCAAACGGAAATAATAATCGTAATCGAGCACGTTCAGGTTTTCGATGACCTTTTCGTAAGTCAGGTTTTTGCCACAAAAACTGACCACCTGATCGAAAATAGAGAGCGCATCACGCATAGCTCCGTCGGCTTTCTGAGCGATCACGTCCAAAGCGGCTTCCTCGGCTGTAATCCCCTCCTTTGCCGAAATATACTTCAGATGCTCGACGGTATCTCCCACTTTCATCCGATTGAAATCATAGATCTGACAACGGGACAATATCGTGGGTAATATTTTATGTTTTTCTGTGGTAGCTAAAATAAAAATAGCATGTGCAGGCGGCTCTTCCAATGTCTTCAGGAAAGCATTGAAAGCCGAAGTACTGAGCATATGCACTTCGTCGATGATGTATACGCTGTATTTCCCTACCTGAGGCAAAATCCTCACCTGCTCTACCAATCCGCGGATATCGTCCACGCTGTTATTGGAAGCGGCATCCAATTCGTGAATATTCAACGAACGCCCGGCATTGAAAGCCTTACAGGATTCGCATTCGTTACAAGGCTCTGCATTGGGCTGCAGATTCAGGCAATTGATCGTTTTCGCAAAAATACGGGCACAAGTCGTCTTACCGACCCCTCTGGGACCGGTAAACAGATAGGCCTGAGCCAACTGATGGTTCACAATGGCATTCCGCAAAGTGGAAGTAATAGCCAACTGCCCCACCACCGTATCGAAACTCGCAGGCCTGTATTTTCGCGCCGAAACAATAAAATTTTCCATAAACAATCAACAATATACCCAAATAACGGATTCACTCCGTCCGGGCTGTAAAAATAGTAAGCTTTCGGCGTATTCGCAAATTCTCCACCTATTTTTGTGGATTTTCTCACCGGAAAAAATACCTGCCGCCATCATCGGGGCAGCAGGTATTTTTAATTTCATTACAATAAAAGGCTGCACCTCGGCATAATCATCCGAATAAGCCCGGTGCTTCTGCTCCCGGTTTGTAATTCATTTTAAGTATTCATCGAAAAATTCCTCCAGTTTGTCGAACGGAATAATGTCCGTCCGGTCATACAAATCCGTATGCACGGCTCCGGGAATAATCATCAGTTCCTTGTTGTCACCCTTCAGCTTCCTGAAGGCATCCTCGCTAAAATAACGGGAGTGGGCTTTTTCGCCATGAATGAGTAGCACGGCACTGCGGATTTCATCGGCATACGCAAGTATAGGAGCATTGACAAAAGCCAGTGAGGAGGTCTTGTTCCATCCCAGGCCGGAGTTGATGGAACGGGGATGATAGCCTCGTTCGGTCTTGTAATAGTCATAATAATCTTTCATGAACTGTGGTGCGTCGCCGGCAGGCTTCGGGTTCATCACGGTGCGGGGATAAGTGCCGGTGCGATAATCTTCCGTACGCTGGGCATTGAACTCCTGACGCATTTTATAACGGGCGTCCGCATTGTCGGCAGCATCGAAATAACCGTTCGCCGTACAACGGCTGATATCGTACATGGTGGAGGCCACGGTTGCCTTGATACGCGTATCGTTGGCTGCCGCATTGATGGCAAAACCTCCCCAGCCGCAGATGCCGATGATGCCGATACGCCCGGCATCCACATCCGGACGCGTCGCCAGGTAATCCACCGCTGCCGAAAAGTCTTCGGTATCGATGTCCGGCGAAGCCACACTGCGAGGTTGTCCGCCACTCTCACCTGTAAACGAGGGGTCGAAAGCAATCGTGAGGAAACCCCGTTCGGCAAGTGTCTGAGCATACAGCCCCGACGATTGTTCCTTCACGGCACCGAACGGACCGCTGACAGCGATAGCCGGCAGTTTTCCCCCGGCGGTCGTTTTCGGTACATACAAGTCGGCAGCGAGCGTGATGCCGTAACGGTTGACAAAGGTTACTTTGCTGTGGTTCACCTTATCGCTCTTCGGGAACGTTTTATCCCATTCCTGTGTCAATTTCAATTCTTCCATATTCCTGTTACTTTGAGTGTCCTGTGCCGGGCTTTCCGTCAAACCGGAGAGGCAGAGGAAAGCGGCCGTTAAAAAAGTTATCCGTTTCATAACCGATGTGATTTTAATGATTACTGTTTCTTGTTTTCTTTTCACATCGCAAAGTTACAGCGCCCAGCAAAGAGGCCCGGTAGATGGATTACAGATTGTATAACCCCAATTACAGAGGTGATCCCATACTTCTTTTATCCACCGTTCCCGTTTCAGACGGACAAGGATAATCAGGCTTTCCGTTCCTGTCAATGTCACGGATATACCTTGCCGGCACGCCTCCTGCAACCGTATTGGCCGCCACATCTTTCGTCACCACCGATCCGGCGGCGATAATGGCATTGTCACCCACGGTCACCCCCCGCAGGAGAAGTGTCATAATCCGTTCCTTTCCCTATACCAGTCTGCCCATTTCGTATGCCTCCTGCAATTTCGGATTTCCCTTAATTTCTCCCGCATGCCATACGCCGCCGCAAAACAGCGTTCCCTTTACCGTCGGGTTCTCCAGGCAATCGAGAAATCCCATGAAACTGGCAACGATACGGTCCATAATCGTTTCATCTTCTTCGGCAGCCGTGGCAATGAAATAGAACTCCTTATTCTTCATTTCGGTATAAGGTCCGCAGCAACGGTCTATCATCATTTTCATCTGGGCACTCATGGCATAGAAATAGACCGGTGTTCCCATCACGATGACATCTGCCGCAAGCATCTTTTCAATCACCTCAGCCGCATCGTCTTTCTGCGGACAGGGCTTCTTATACCGGCTGCATACGCTGCACCCCGTGCAAGGATGTATATTTTTGTCGCGCAGGAAAATTTTCTCTACCTGGTTTCCACTCTCAATGGCTCCGCGCATAAATTCATCGCAAAGCGTGTCCGAATTGCCGCCACGACGGGGACTGGACGATAAAATCAGAATATTCTTCGACATGGTTTATCTATTTATATGTTTTTTCAAATACATTTACTCCTTGACAAACGGTTTCAGCCCCTTGACAGCTTCCGCGGCGGTAATGCGCTTGCCGCCATTATCCAGGTCGATGAGGATGTAACGGTCATTGCCCATTCCCAGTTCCTTCATGTATGACAACTGGCGTAACCCGTGACGGCTTTCGATGCGTTCCACCAAATCATGGTGTTCGGCTTCGGTCATGGCATATACCAAATCCACACATGCCTGGTCCAAAGCCAGAATATCGGTAAAAGAAAGGATACCGACATTCGGGGTCACGACAGGAGCGGCATTCACCCCCTCGCAATCGCACGATACCGACATGTTGCGCATCACATTGACATACGTGATTTGCTTGCCGAAGTAATCGATGACAGCCTTTGTGGATTCGGTCATGCGTTCCATGAATTCCTCTTCACGGATATCCCATTGGTTATCCTGTCCCGGTGTGGTGTGAATCCAGGCCTTTCCGATCCGCCCGTCCGCACAGCCGATACCGATATTCTTGTTGCTTCCGCCGAAACCGCCTTGTGTATGTCCTTTGAAATGGGTAAGCACCACCAGGGAGTTGTAGTCGGTAGTATGGCTGCCTACTGACATTTTTCCGAACCATTTACCACCGTGAACAGGTAATGTCAGGGTATCTTCTTCGTCCAGAATATCTACAGGACAGAATGTCCAGCCGTTCACTTCCAATGTCCGCCGATGTTGTTCGGTGGTATAACGGTCGCCCTCGTAATAGGTATTGGTTTCAACGATGTTGGCATCAGACAAATCTTTCCGGAACAGGGCTTTAACCCATTCCCGCGGGATAATGTTCGGTCCGTTCCGCTCCCCGGTATGCAGCTTCACTCCGGTATGTCCCTTGATGTCCGCACTTACCTGTTCATATGCTTCGATAAGTCCTTCAGCACTAAGGTTACGCGTGAAATAGACGATGGACTCGTTGCCGGTACGCTCTTCGTAAGGCACATACTTATTACCGTTTTTCCCGGGAACCGGATCGGACTGTGCTACGGCAGTCGTCCCCATAACTAACAAACTTGCAATCATAATAGTTGATATTCGTTTCATTGTCATTTGATTTTATTGATTCAGAGTTTCAGATTCCCGATACAAAGTTAAGCGTATACCTGAAAATACAGTGTAGATGAATTACAGATATGATAACCCAAATTACATGATTTCCGGAAAAAACGGCATAAATCTGTAGCCAGGGTTATATTATCTGTAATCGGGGTTATGGGATTATCCGTATCATCCTCTAATTTTGTACAGTGAAAAATAAAGACATAGAGAATATGGATAAGATACTCTATTTGGATCATGTAGATCAGTATAACCGTTTGTACGGTCTTGAAACCCTGCATCCGTTGGTCAGTGTGATCAATCTCAATGAAGCGACCCGCGCGGTGGGCACCATACGTTTTAATTACGGAGTGTATGCCTTGTTCTTAAAACTGGAAAAGGCATGCGACATCAAGTACGGCCGCCAGAAATACGATTACGAAGAAGGGACCATCGTCTGTTTCGCTCCCGGACAAACAGCAGAGACGACGCCGACAGTCGGGCATATACAAACCGATGCCTATGGCATCATCTTCCATCCCGACCTGCTTCGCGGCACGTCATTGAATAAAACGATAAAGAACTACACCTTTTTCTCGTATGAAGTCAACGAAGCGTTGCACGTATCCGGGGAGGAACAGACTATCATTTTGGATTGTCTGAAAATCATACGGAAAGAACTGGAGCATGATATAGACAAACATAGTAAAACACTGATTGCTACCTATATCGAATTACTGCTCGGTTACTGCATGCGTTTTTACGAACGGCAGTTTATCACGCGCAGCAAAAGCAACCGGGATGTGCTGACCCGTTTCGAGCAGTTGCTGGACGAGTATTTCGAAGGATCCGCCGCCGAGCGGGACGGACTCCCTTCGGTGAAACACTTCGCCGACAAATTGTGTCTCTCATCCAATTATTTCGGAGACATGCTAAAAAAAGAAACCGGAAAGACTCCGCAGGAATATATTCAGGAGAAAATAATCGAAGTAGCAAAGGACCGTATATCCGGCACCCAGGATACGGTAAGCCAGATAGCTTATTCCCTGGGATTCCAATATCCGCAGCACCTGTGCCGCCTGTTTAAGAAACGGGCCGGATGCACACCGAATGAATACCGGGCAAAGATGATTGGCTGAAAGGACAGATGAAAAAGACGTTGGACATAAAGAGCGTGTGTGAATGCAACCGCCGTTTGGGATGTAAAACACTGCATCCCCAGGCAAGCATCATCAATCTGGAACACCCGGATTTGGAGCAGGAGGCCGTGAAATTCGAATTCTATGCCGTGCTGCTCATCGAGGAATGCCCGGACGGCTGTGGCTGCTGCGGCCGTAAGTATTACGACTATTCCAATGCCACGATGGTATTTCTCAAACCCGGGGAAATTTTCCGCATGAACGAAGCGGGCGTGTTACCGGACAAAGGGTGGCTGTTGGCGTTTCATCCCGATTTACTGTACCGTACCTCACTGAAAAATCATATCAGGAACTATACGTTCTTTTCTTATAACAAGGAAGAGGCATTACACTTGTCCGGACGGGAAACGGCAACCATTACGTGCTGTCTTGAAAATATCGAAGAGGAACTGCACCACTCCATCGACACGCACACCGCAACCATTCTCTCACGGCATATCGAGTTGATGCTGGACTATTGCACCCGTTTCTACGAGCGGCAGTTCATCACACGCGAGAATAAGAACAAGACTGTGCTCGAAGAGTTGGAAACCCTGCTCGATGACTATATCGCCTCCGGCAGGTTACAGGGGGCTCTGTTGCCTACATCGGAATATTGTGCCACAGGGCTGGGCCTATCCGTCCCTTATTTCAACGATTTGTTGAAATTCGAAACCGGCAAGACGTTGGATGAGTATTTCCAACTGCGACGGCTTGAAACGGCTAAAAGGATGTTGCTCAAAGCGGAAAACACCCCGGCCGTCGTAGCACGGCGGTTAGGCTATACCAATGTGCAATATTTCAGTCTGTTATTCAAAAAAATTACGGGCATCGCTCCTAATGAATACCGGTATTCAAATTAATCAGATCATTCTACAAAACCATTTCCGCATGCCTCATCGACCGACGATGCAGAATTGGGTGGACTTTCTTACCGGAAAGGGCGGCGGAGGCGGCCTTGCACGGAGGCCGCCCGCTGCATTACCGGTCATTATACACTCTTCCATTTCCTTTCTTTTTTCAGACCGTTAAATGCATGCTGTCCGACACCATCCGTCCATTGAGGGAAGTGGCAAAACAATACGCCTCCACTTTCGATGCTTCCCACTCTTCAGGTAAGGCATATTCCGTTTCGCCCGCCACACCGCGATTATTCAAAGCAACGATACGCACCCGCTGCAAACCGGAAGCCAGCAACAGCCGCCCGTAATCTATCGTTGCCACCGAACCGGCACCGAACGATACTTTATCCATATTGAGCGCGACAAAGGCATTGAATGCCGTACCACGCCCTACTCCGGCAAAACCTTTACGGACAACAGGCAATATACGCCTGCCGAACTGCACCAGAGTCTTCATTTTTGCCCGTTGCTCCAGAATTTCCGGCGTAGGATTGTCTTTCCGTTTAAACACTTTCGCTTTCGCGATATTTTTACGTTTGGTGTAAACCAACGTAATATTGCCTACCGATTTGGTAACCTTGCCCAACAAATAAGAATTAAATTCTGCCATGATTTTTAAATTTAAAGTTTAACATAATGCATCACTTGCACATAAATCCGTGCAATTCAGGACCGGGGTCCTGTTTCCGGTCGGTGATATCCGAATGTCCTACGACGTAACGGATGGGATAATGCTGTTTCAGCAACCGGCATATTTCCCGGAGTAACCTTTTCTGCCGTTCTGTATAACGATGCCAGAAAGTCGCCACTTCACCCGTATCGTCGACATAAACATCCGCCGGAGCGACTTCCACGCCGCACTCCGCCACGAAACGCCCCTCTTGCCACTGTAAACGCCCCAGATTGTCCAACTCGATGCCGATGGAATAACGGTTCAGATTCGCCCGCCCGCCATAGCAACTCCGCCCGGCGTGCCAGGCCTCCGTATCGAAAGGCACCAGCTGGAACAATTCGCCCTGCCGGCCAATGACCAAATGCGCCGAGGCTTTCACTTCTTCTTTTGCCAGGAACTCGGCTGCCGTGCGTGCACTTGTCCCGGCCGTGTAGTGCACCACAATCATATCGGGACCTGACAGCTTCCGGCTGTTTTTCCGGCAAACCAGATGCTGCACGCCACCATCCACCAAACGATGTTTCAAAATTTCCATAAT
>ERZ1673693.1962-NODE-1962-length-13191-cov-3.682628_pt1 | contig 13191 bp, 30 predicted proteins | sample MGYA00580223_ERZ1673693 | MGnify/ENA primary metagenome ERZ1673693 (study PRJEB41218, sample SAMN15661741) | gut metagenome | host: Homo sapiens | place: Canada: London | collected 2015-08-20/2019-03-30 | study: EMG produced TPA metagenomics assembly of...
ATTAGAATTAATTATTTTAAGAAGTATGGTGATGTGAATACATTGCTTGAGACTGCAAAATTATATGATTTGTTAAAAGGCGCAAAACAAATTTCAAAGGATAAGGCAGAGAAAAATAATATCTCATTTGTTATACTTGCTCAATATGGAAATGAGACAGCAAAACAGTTTAATAAACTTGATTCTGAAAAAATCTTATGTGAATTAATTTCTAAAATACCATACAAAAAAGTAACTTTAAAAGAAAGACTTGACAATCAGAGGGAAATTATTGGAATTGTGAGTGGTTCAGATCCAGAAGTGAATAGACGTTTATATTATGTTTCTGAATTAGACATCAAAAAATCTATTGTGAATGTTAAGTTATTTGAAATCTATAGTGGAAAAACACGAACAGTCAAAATGTGGACAAGTCAATATAATCGTAATCCATTCGAACTTGGTTCAATTCTATACATAATTTCCCTGGAAAAGAAAAATAAAAAAGAACCAACGGGAGAGGTCGATCCCAAAACAGGAAAGAAAATATATAAGGAAGTTCCGGATAAATTCGAATTTTGGCTTGGAAAATTCACAGTAAAAAATAATGTAGAGGAGGTGGTTCAAGATATTTAGCAATTACAAATATACAGATAAAGAGATGGAGGAACTAATCTCCTCCATCGTTATTCTGATCGATACGAGGGAAAAATCGTTCTCTCACATCACTGATTATTTCGATAGAAAAGATATCAAATATAAAAAGAAAGCACTGGCATATGGTGATTATAGTTTTATGCTTGAACAGAATGAAAAGCTTTCTATTCCAAGACCATTATATTTTGATAAAAAGATTGTTGTGGAGCGCAAGGGCAGTCTGGAGGAAATTAGTGGTAATTTGACAAATGGCAGAGATAGATTTGAGAAGGAACTATGTTTGGCACCAGAGAATAAAGTACTGTTGATTGAAAATGGTTCTTATGCCGATATTGCATCTGGGAATTATGATACTCAATATAATAAGAAATCATTTTGGGCTTCGCTGCATTCTATATGGTTTAAGTACAATATTCCAATTTTCTTTATGCCAGACAATAAATATTCTGGATTATTTATCAGAGGATACTTTGAATATTACTTAAAGAATTTATTTAAATAGGAGAATATATGTTTACAGCACAAGAAGCAAGAAATATCTCGAACAAAGCATACAAAGAGCAAATAGATGCCGAATTAGCGTCTATTATGCCTGAAATCGAGGCAGCAATGCGTAAGGGTGAGTACAGTTGTTGGATTTATGAAACTAACATTTCATCAGCCACAATTGCTTACCTGAAAGAACTAGGATACAAAATTACATCTTCAACACAGTATAACGAAACAGAATATAAGATTGCGTGGTAGGAGAATAAAAATATGAAGTTAAGTGAAATAGCGGAATACATTGCAGACAATTATCCAGAATCTAATATCGCATATAACAACGATGTCATAAAGGGATGCAGAGAAGAATGGTACGAAGAAAGTTGTATCGATCCATTGCTAAATTTTTACATGCATGAAGAATTAGGTCTATGCGGATGTGGAAATCCAGAATCTACATATGAGACGATAAGAAGATATCTAAATATACGAAACGAATTTGTAATATCAAAAATTGATTATCAGGAGGTTATTGATAGATACAAAAATGATCTTTTGCTTGATTATAATAACGACATTCAATATGGTCTGTTACAATTCATGATGTATATTCTTGATGACAAAGATTTTACAACACACGGGAGTAGTATTGGTGGATGCTGGTTAACTAAAAAAGGACAAAGATTATTGACAGTTCTGGAAGCATGGAGAGCAAGAGAAGATAAAGAATAATTTATATGAATCAGATGTCCTTGCAAATTATCTAGAAGATATAAAAGTTACGACAAGATATAAAAAACATTTGTTTGGGCATATGCATATTAATAAAGTCATTAACGATAAAGATATTTGTTTATACGAACAAATTATTAAACTATTATAAGGAAGTGATTATGTAATGTGCAGATATTGTGATTATGAATCTGATGACAATCGAATTTTTATTGATCCACTGATTAATGAATATTATTTGGATATCGAAACGATGCTATGGGATAGTTATGATGATGATTTTTTTCATGATAAAGAATATATCAACTATTGCCCATGGTGCGGAAGAAAACTGACGAAAGAATGAAATATCGTTATGGAAAAGAAAATTATTGGCTATAGAAAAAGACATCGACGATGTAAATACTGTAAATATAATATGTTTGTAACACCCAAGGACATGTATACACCAGACCACTATATATGTAAAGCGAAAGATAAAGTTATAGAAGATTGGTTTGTCGAGTATTTACCAAGAATATTTTGTTCATGTTATGAATTAAAATAAATAATGTGTGGTGGCGGAATAGGTAGACGCTAATGACAGATAGGCTGCCCTAACGGTTCGATTCCGTCGGCATCTGAAACAGTGAAATAACTGACGATGTTGGGTCTGATTTGGTAGAAGGGAGTGAGCAGCTATGTATGGTGCGAATCCATACCCACATATTATAGAAAAATTGAAAGGAAGAAACTAAAAGATGAATAAAGAACTAGAGAATAAAGTATTAGAGATTGTTCAGAAATTGCAAATATATAATCCAGCAGCAGGTGACAATCCAAGATGGTTTAAACAGTGTTTGGAAGATTTAGAAGATACAATTATTGATGATGAAATTTCGCCAAAAGAGCGCGAAAGATTGAAACGCATTGAAAATCGTAAAAAGCTTGGCACAAATATGGATAATACACTTTATGTTAATATGATTAAAAATGATATTCAAATTACAGTGTCTGTACCACAAGCTGAAATTGTATATTCAAAATGGTGTTCTAAAACAGACGCTGCAGCAGAGATTATTATAGAAATGTGTTCCAGATATGGTGTAAAACAGATTTTCATTCAAGATGATCATTTTGGAACTAATCTTCTCAATCTACTTAGTCAAAAAGGGATGGATGATTCTATGGATATCGTCAAATTTAATTATAGGGAAGCGTAAAGTATCTTATTAAGTGTGTGTTTAACGAGGAGGCAAAACTTGAATTTAGATTATTATAAATCAAAGCTTGAAGATCTGATTTTGCAAGCGGAAAAGGACGGTTACAAATTATCTAATAACAATTTTAGGAAAACAGATAAAGACAAATTTCCAGTAATGGAAGTTTTCTTTGTAAATAATACAGTATATGAAGACTATGGATACTTCAATATTTATAAAAGAACCGTAAAAATTCCACAAGAAGATTATAATGAAATCCTTGATTATGCAAAGAACAATAATTGCAAAGATATTAAATTTGATTACTGTAATGGTGATGATGTTATAGAGAGAATATTTTATAGTAATGATATGTCAAACGTTGATTTTTCTTTGGGTTGTGGAAATATATTCGTCAGAGATAATCATTATCATGTTTATACCGCTGAGGATGAATGTGTAGATTTATTTTTCAGTCAAGATAGTGATGATGATGACTTCCCAAGAGGATATGTTAGCTTTTACATGATGGAACGTCATGATTTTGAAAAAGCCGAAAATGTGAATTTAAATCTAAAGAAATTCATGAAAGATAATTAAGGAACAAATAATGAGAACTAAAGAAATAACATTTAAGTTACGACTTCCAACAAATAAACCAAATAGTGATGGAACAATGTATACACGAGAAACGGCGCGAAAGATGTATGAAAATTTAAAGAACTGCGATAGTTTGCCTGTTGGCTTTCCAATTTATGGGAATGAATATTTGCGCGTTGATATTCCCAAATCATTCGACACAAAGCTTGTCGAAGAAGATGGAGAGCTATATCTTGTTGGATCTGGTTTGATACCATGCACTGAACCAGTTTTAAAAGAAAATCACACAATATATGAATTTTATATTGAGGAGGATTCAGATGAAGAACGCTTGTAAAGATTGTTTATACTATCACAATGATAATAATACCTGCCAATCTAAAAAATGTTCAACACATGGGCGTGGAGATATCAACATTTTAGATCGGTTATTTTGTACACCATACAAAAAGAGACAAATGAATATTGTGTAGATTAGATAGAGTACGAGGATAGCTGTGAAGAAAGAGAAGATAAAGAATGATATGAAAAAATTGGAGATAGTAGAAAATTATGAATAGAGAAATACTTTTTAGAGGGAAACGTGTCGATAATGGTGAATGGGTAGATGGATATTTGTTTGACGATGGTTATCAAAAACCTAGGCACGTTTTTGTCGGTGATTTGGTGATTGACGAGTATAATGGAATGGCTTGTGACGAATGGGATATCAAAGGCATTGGGTTTTATGATGTTGACCCGAATACAGTTTGCCAGTACACAGGATTAACAGATAAGAATGACAAGAAAATTTTCGAGGGAGATATATTAAGAGGATTTCAATATCCGTTCTGCCATTATGGAGAATATAACTATTACGCAGAGATTATTTTTGCGAATTGTTCTTTTATGACTTACGTGCATAAAAATCCATTGTCTTGTGTTGTAGGAATATCTGATGGAAACACAGAGTTGATGGAATGCTGGGCAAGTGAGGATTGGGAAGTCATTGGCAATATTTATGACAATCCTGAACTGTTGGAAGATGAAAATGAAAAAATGCAAGATAATAAAGTAGGAGAAAAAGAATGATGAAATATAAAATTGGAGATAGAGTGAAAGTCAGAAGTGACTTAACATCATCGAAACTGTATGACGGCTACGGCGTAGTTGATAAAATGATAAGAAAAAGGGAAAAGATTGTAACAATTACAGTCGTTCATGTTGATTACTACGAAATTAACGAAGATACTTTCTGCTGGACAGATCAAATGTTTGAAGGATTGGCAGAGGATGAACTGACAGCGGAAGAAGCAATCATTTTGTATAGTAAGATGTGCGGATCTCGGGTTTGCGAGAAGTGTAAATTGGACGAAGAAAACAATGAAACAGGATTTGCTTGCAGAAAATTCATGAGAGAACATCCTGACAAAGTAATTGAAGTTCTCAAAGACTACAAGAAGAAAGAAATAGAGACTGAAATTGTAGATCTTATTAAGATTATGAAAGAAGTGTGCGATGACGAAACATGTATATATGCTTATGAAATTGACGTAAATAAGGAAAACATTAACGAGAAAATGAAAGAGTTGGTAAAAAAGTATTCTAACGAACAAAACGGCAAAATTTACGCCAAATATGAGCGTATTTGTAGAGCAAAAAGTTAATGAAACGTCCGTTTCATGAGGTGAATATATGGCAGTAAAAGTTAGAGAGATATTAAATGAATATGAAATAGAAGAGATATTAACTGAATATCTTGGTGCATTTGATTCAATGTTGCAAATAATCGATACGGACAATGGCGAAAAAGTAAGAGTTGTAATATTTGATAAATACGATCATTCATGAATTAATGGCACAATAGAAAGAGAGTATAGTATGGATAAAACAAATTTTAAATTTATTAGATTAAATAGTCCAAACAAATTTAAAGATTATTGGTTTAAAACCGACAAAATCTCTGATAAAGAATTATCACAGAAATATATGGAACAAGGTATGGTGGGAGTGACAAGTGTTGTTTATTGTAAAAGTCATGATGTACTTGGTATAAAAAGGTTATTTCCATTTAATTCAGATATAATTATTTGTGATGATAATGAATTGAAAAAGATTTTAAAAGAATTAATAGAAGAAATGTCGATTTCAATTGAGTGATGGTATAACAGTGTAGTTTAAATAGTTATCTACCATGTGAGCCTGATAGCAGCATCTCAAGGGTAGAATAGCCATCAACAGAAAGGATTAAAAATAAATGTGTGATTTTTGCGATGGGCTTGAATTAGATTTGAATGCAACTCATCCAATTAACAGAAAAGGGTTTATCAATTGTATTACATATGACAACATAAATAATATTTTTTGTATCTGGCATAAATGTGACGATGATTATTATACATGCAATATTAAAATTAATTATTGTCCTGTATGCGGAAGAAAATTAAAATATGCCTAGTTTTAATTTACAATACGGATTAGCTTGTTTGTACATGGAAATGACAGAAAAATATGCTAGGCCATTAACTGATATGAGAGATAGATTTCAAGCGAGGTGAAAATATGTTTGCTAAAGAAAATTTTATTTTTGATCATGTTGAAGAAGCTAATGGTCATGAAGATTATTGGTTTAGAACAGACAAAACATCAGAAAATGAATTGATGAACGAATATATAGAACAAGGAATGGTTGGTATTCCAGTTGTAATTTTTTCGAAAGACGAAGATATTATTGCAATCAAAAGACAATTTATGTTCAATTTTGATTTCATAACACCAACTAATGACAAATTAAAAAGTATTTTGGCTTGCATGGTGAGAGGTATGTAGATGGAAACTTGTTATTTTTGCAATAAAATATACAATGAAGATGAATTGAACAGTCAATATTGCCGTGAAATATGTGATTGTATTACATATGATGAAAATAACAATCATTATAACTTTTGGCACGAGTGTGATGATGATTATTACACTGGCAATATTATGGAAATTAAGTACTGTCCTGTATGTGGAAGGAAATTATGAAAATTATTGTAGATGAGATGCCAAGATGTGCAAGCGAATGTCCTTTATCAAAAATGGAATGTGGTGGCGATGGTTTTGTGGTAAATATAGATCTGAGTGTAATGTAGACATGTGTGACCTGCTGAAACCAATTACAGATTACGTTTGTGAGGAACGTATTGTAGAGAATATTACTAAGAGAACTCCATTAACAGATATCAGAAGCGAGAGGTGAAGTGAGTTATGAGATTAATTGACGTAGACAAGATCACGAACAAAGATATTTGTACAGCACTTGGAGCTATTAGTGCAAGTTGCTTGCCTGATATTAGACTCATGTTAGATGAGCAGCCAACAGTTAAACCGCAATGTGTTGCAACTATAAATATTAAAAAAGAAGATATTAAAGAAATGATAGATCAGAAATTTGCACAGTTTGTTGAGCTTAATTATGATTTCTTGAAAGAACTGCTTATGGAATATTTTAGAATAGGTGTTGATTGTTATTCTTATAATCTAACAAGAGATAAATCTGCATTTGAGTGTGGAACGGTTACGGTAAATGATTTTGAAGAGTTTAATGAAGAAGTAATTGACGATATTATTGATTTTATAAAAAGTAGGATGTGATGAATTCACAGTTTCATTTAGAGAATTTAAGGAGAATAAATATATATGAATAAATTAATTTTGTTAGTATTTTGTCACTTGATTGGTGATTATGTTTTACAAAATGATTTTATTGCAAAGACCAAAGGAAGTAATTGGTATCATTTGTTCGTACATTGTGCGTTGTATTGTTTACCATTTTACCTTACCTTTGGATTAACCTGGCAGCTTGGAGTTGTTTTTTTGACACACTGTATTATTGATCCGTTAAAAGCAAGATATCAAAAAATATCATATGTAACCGATCAAGTTTTGCATTATTTGGTATCATTCGTTTATTTTTTATAGGAGAATAAATGGGTAAAGCAAAAAGAAAAATGCGTCCTCAGCCTCCTTGGTGGTGGACATTAGACAATGATAACTGTTGGTTTTGTAAAAACAGAAACAATTGTGGTAACTGTAAATTATTAAAGGAGCAACGTGCAATCGAAAGAAAGAAACGAGGTGAGCAAAACTATGAAACATGATAAATTTACAATTACAACAAAAGAATTAGATTTTATGAAACTGAATAAAAAGATCCACACTTATGAACTTGAGAACGGATATAAACCATATTTGTTTATGAATGAAGATACAATTGACGAATTAGTAAACATAATTGGACTTTCTTGTGACGAATTAACAGGCGTTCTGTTAAATGGTTTGTGCGGAACATATTGTGGAATGAAAACCTTTTGTGATGATACAATGCAATTTGGAGATGTAGAAATGAGGTGAGAATTATGCATTATAAAACACCGTATATAACAGGTTTTATTGATAAGTATACAGTTCCAATAAATCATGATATCGATTTAGACAGTATAAAAATTTACAAAAGAAACAAAGATAGAACATTAGGTGAAATGGTTTATAACTTTAAAGTAGATTGTAATTCTACGCCAGCAACAATTTTTGTTGAAGATTCTTTTGGACAAGAATATTTTTTAAAATATTGTTATTTGACAGAATGCATGTCATTCAAAAAAAATAAAATTAAACTTATAACAGCAGATGGTTATGCAGTTCTTCGTTATGAAGATTTCATTAGAGAGGGGCATAGAATTGATTATTATGATTGGATTGATCTCCTGAAATATCTAGGATATGAAGTAGAATATAAAGAGATTTCTGATGAAGAGATGGAGGAAATGTTATAAATGATAGATAGCAATGAAACAATGTCTTACATGAACGGGAAAGACATTGGATACGTAGAAGGATTTAATGATTGTAAAACCGAGCTTATGGAAGTCATCCATTCTCTTGCTTGGCGTATTGCGCAATATCAATATCCAAATGCATATGATTTTGATGACAAAACGTTAGAGAATATAATGGTAGATGCGGGATTGAATAGAGAATATTTGGAGGAATAGAATATGGACGAAAATTATATGAAAGAATTTAATAAGCTTAGAATCTTGCCGCGTGATAATCTATCAAAACATGATTATATCAAACGATACTTTTATCAAAATGAAATGATGAGAAAATTATATGACAGCGAAGAGTTTTCGGATGATCAGCTCTTATATATTTTTAACAATAATACATTAAAAAGGCTTGGTTTTCCTCTTAAGCGATGTGGTAAGAAAAGAAGAATACAGAGAAAAGAACGTATTATTTGCAATCCGGTATTTTTCGATATTGTATACAAAACTATGGAAAAGGTTTGGGAGCAGTATACACTGGCAGAATTGATCGATCCTTCTAAAAATTTTGTTGATTATAAAGATCTTCATTTGGGAGATAAAAATATGTTTGTAGGAGAAATAAATGGATAAAGAAGTTATTTGCGAAGTATTATCTCGTTTGATTGGATATACGATGCCATGCGGAGATAAAGACGTAGATACAGTGCGTAGAATTAATAATTATAATCTTGTCTATGTTACTAAACAATGTGTTGAAACATTAGTTGAGAATGCTGCTTATCAAAATGATATTGGCGAAGATTCTAGAAGTGCATTAGAAATGATTCATAATATGACTAAAGCAAAAGGGGAATAAGCGCGTGAGTCAGATTATTACATATTTAAAGTGTGATCACTGTGGTAAAGAATATAAAGATATTTATGTCAGTTTTGGACATCCAGAGAAAGATCTTGTATGGAAATGGGAATGTGATAGCTGCAAACATGTTAATGAAAAACTAATTAAAGCTTGGCCACAGAAAGAGATTGATTTTATAGCATTAAAAAACTTGGATTTAAATAAAGAGGAAAAATAGCACGAATGAAATTTCAAAAATATAATTACTTCTCAAACGCTTTAAACAAGACGTACAAAGTTGCTTTCGAAGTTTATAAAGGATGTGAAGAAAATATTGTTGGAATATTATTAAATTATAATTCTGGTAATATTGATTTATACAACGAAGACAAAGGTGAGTTATATCACATTCCTTTTTCGGGATTAAAATGGCTTTTGCCTGTAAAAGATAAAAACAAAATAAATTCTTAGAGCGTTTCAGCTCAAAAATTTCCAATTGGACAAGAGAATAAAGTATTAGATGATTGAAAACATCTAGTTTTCATTATATTAAATAAAACAAGGAGCAGGGGATTTGCTGCAGCATAAATCATGATTTGCTCCAAATAATAAATGTTAAAAGTAAACACACTATATAATGAAGATTGTCTTGATTGTATGAAGAAAATTGACGACAAATCAATTGATTGTATTGTTACAGATCTTCCATTCGGACAAACTTCACGAAATAAATGGGATACAATTATTCCGTTTGAACCATTATGGGAGCAGTACGAAAGAATTATCAAAGATCGTGGTGCAATTATTCTATTTGCGAACGGAATGTTTACAGCAGATTTGATGCATAGCAACCGAAAACTCTGGAAATATAATCTAATCTGGGAGAAAACACAACCTACCGGATTCCTAAATGCGAAGAAAATGCCTCTTCGTTCTCATGAAGATATCTGTATTTTCTATAAGAAACCTCCAACATATAATCCACAAATGACAGATGGACACGAGAGAAAAGTTAGTAAAGCATCTCATCATGTCAATGCCAAAGATACTACAAATTATGGTGAGAGTGGTTGGACTGATTATGATTCTACTAAAAGATACCCAAAATCTATATGGACTTTTGCAAAAGATACTCAAAAATCGGCATATCATAGCACTCAAAAACCAGTTGCTCTGATTGAAGAATTAATCAAAACATATAGTAATCCTGGTGATCTTATTTTGGATTCATGTGCAGGAAGCATGACAACAGCGATTGCGGCTATGAATACAAATAGGAATTATATTTGTATTGAAAAAGATGAAGACATTTTTAAAGTTGGTCAAAAAAGAATCGCAGAATATGTAAATCAACAATTAATGATGAGTGCAACATAACCTTAAAAGGAGAACTACAAAATGTATTATGCAGTAATAATATATCAATATTACATCCACATCCCATTTGAAGGTGTGGTTGAAGATGCTAATAATATACCAATTAACAATGATATTTGGGCTTTCGCCTATAAAGAAGATGAGAGAGCTTTGAATCTTATGTGTAAGCCGGTAAGAGGAAGAATTAAAAATGATAAATATTTTTATGAATACAAAGTTAATGGCAAAGACTTAAAGAAAAATGGTGTGTCACTTTACGCAAGATATTTTGCAGACACAGAAAAAGAAGCTATAAAAGGATTTAACGCACTGCTTAATAAAAGAATTAATTCACTTACAGAAGAAATTGACAAATTGGAAAACATGTTAATTGAATAAACAAACTTAACGAAAGGAGTATGAGATTTGTACGTACATTAAAGAATTCTTTGCTCTTAATAGTTGTTAATGAAATACATGGGATCAAAGTCTCGAATATCGAAATATATAATTCCGATTATTCAGCAGAGAATAAAAGATTATGATATAAAAACATATATAGAGCCGTTCTGTGGTGGATGCAATATCATTGATAAGATTCAATGTGATACAAAAATTGCATCCGATAATCATAAATATCTTATAGAAATATTCAAGAATCTAAATCGGATTCAAAGTCTTCCAGATTTTATTACAAAAGAACATTACTCAGAAGTAAGAGAATGCTTCAACAAAGACTTAAATACATATCCTGGCTGGTATATTGGAGCAGTTGGATTTCTTGCGAGCTATAACGGACGATTCTTTGATGGTGGATATTCAGGCGTTGTACGTACAAAAGCTGGAACTGAAAGAAATTATTATGATGAAGCAAGAAGAAACTTATTAGAACAGATTCCACGATTAAAAGATATTCTGTTCCAATGCGGAGATTATGAAGAGTTATATTCTGATAGAATTGACTGTTTATTCTACTGTGATATTCCATATAAGAATACAAAGCAGTATGGATCAAGTAAGAATTTTGATTATGACAGGTTTTGGAATTGGGCTGAAAAAATGAGTAAAAAGAATGTTGTTTTAATTAGTGAACATAAAGCACCTTCAGGATGGGATTGTATTTGGGAACAAGAAGTAAAAAGAACAATTGATAATAACAAGCGTGTAAAAGCAGTGGAAAAATTATTTGAGATAAGAGAATAAATGTCATGGGGTAATTAATTTATGCATGAATTACTTGGATATGAAGTAAAGATTGGCAATAAAAATAGTAAAATCACAAAGAAATGTCCGATGTGCGGAAAATCTATGGTTAGAGAATGTGTGTTAGAGAATAATAAGTTTGTATATAAGGAAAGATGCTGCAATCTTTTCTGTAGAAGATATACTCCGTATTTTAATTGGAAATAAAATAATAAAAAGATAAATGCGGTGAAAGGAACTGAAAGCCTGAGATGGTTAAAAGGTAAAGGTGAAGACTGTTAGCAATATTTCAGTCAACCGATGGGTGTATGAGTTGAACCTGTGCATTCAGAATATAATACTCTGGAACAAACCGCAACCCTCACGTAGTCAGGGATAAGGATGCTCTCATGAAGTACGGAAATGAACGTGCTTCTAATTATGAAATTAATTTTTCATTTGATTTTTGTCGAAGTAGAGAATAAATAATCAGGAGGTGAGAGTCAAAATGAAAATATCTGAATTACAAGCAGTTTGTAAGTACGATGACAGTGAAATGGATGAAGTTAAAAACTGCCACCCAAAACAGATTGCAAGTGAAGTAATTCCTATTCCAACTTGGAAGATTAAATATAAGTATACAACTGCTCGTGGAAATCCAAAAGAAGCAGTAAAGTATATGTTCTTAGATAAGAATGCCTGGGATTCTGTCGATCAGGAATTCATGAATTATATAAAAGAACTTAATGAAAAATATCCGGAAAGAATAGCATCAAACGTAGAAATTCTTGACGCAGTTTATTTCGGAAAACTTTATTTAGAACTTGAATAATAAATATTTTTCAATTGTAATCAAATCCCTGTAATCAGGGTTGTATAGCGAGATGGCTTGTATTACCCAAGCAGCATAGTGACATAAGGTTAAAACGTAAAATCTTACACCATGACCTAAAATAATTTGTTTCTAAGCATAAGATAGACTCCTTTAACTAATTGGTAAAATCCAAAAGTTAAAGGAAGATTACAATTGAATCCAATATTCAATGAATATATCAAATTTTTAAGAGACACTTCTGGAGAAGAATTACTTTATTTAAAAGAAGGATTCTTTTGGCTTGATAAACAGATTATAAAAGGCTTTGATAGTCAACTTGTAGAACATAAATTTTACAGAGTTAAAGTATCAGATAACCTAGAAAAAGTAGAAATTCTAAAATTAAAATCTTATGAAGATCCATCTGAAGTTGACATAATAGATTGGAATACGATGGTTAGCATCAAAGAGAATCAATTGATAGAACTTGAGCATGAATCCTTATATCTGATACGTGAGAAGATCAAAGACTATAATGCATATACTCCAATAATACCTGTTTCTATGGTTACA
>ERZ1673693.1991-NODE-1991-length-12963-cov-24.381779_pt1 | contig 12963 bp, 11 predicted proteins | sample MGYA00580223_ERZ1673693 | MGnify/ENA primary metagenome ERZ1673693 (study PRJEB41218, sample SAMN15661741) | gut metagenome | host: Homo sapiens | place: Canada: London | collected 2015-08-20/2019-03-30 | study: EMG produced TPA metagenomics assembly of...
TAAAGGAGCCATAAAGACAGGGGTAATCTTTATCTTTTCATAGAGGAAAGATACGAAATAATACGGTAAAACAGCTTACAACGAGTTAACTTATTGCATGATATGAAGTTAACCCGATACATACAACAAAGGTAACAGACTGCAACCTATCGAGTTAACTTACTGTCCGCACAAGGTTAGCGCTCTATTTATAGCACATTACGCTGTCAATCTGACATAAAAATATTACCTTTGCAGCGTTTTTGGCAAAAGCCGTCAATTTGGCAAAGTTTTTGCTATTAAAACCGTATCATATTAACTTAAACCCTTAACAACAATGAAAGCAAAATCATTTTACAAGAATAACAAGCATAACAATATGGACTCTAAAGAAAAAGAAAACATCAACGAAGAAGAGTTAAAAGCACAAGACGCTCAAGACGAAACTTGTGAAGAAACAACAGAGAAAGAAGAAGAAGTTGCCCTGACAGAGGAAGAAAAACTCACTCAGGAACTGCAAAAGGCCAACGCTGAGATTGAAGACCAGAAAGACAAGTACCTGCGTCTCTCTGCCGAGTTCGACAACTACCGTAAACGTACGATGAAAGAAAAGGCCGAACTCATCCTGAACGGCGGAGAAAAAAGCATCAGCAGCATCCTTCCTATCGTAGATGACTTTGAACGCGCCCTGAAAAACATGGAGACCGCCACCGATGTAGCTGCCGTAAAAGAAGGTGTGGAGCTTATCTACAACAAGTTTATGACAGTATTGGGTCAGAACGGTGTCAAAGTAATCGAAACCAAAGAACAGCCGCTTGACACAGACTACCACGAAGCCATTGCCGTAATCCCGGCTCCTGACGAAGCTTTGAAAGGTAAAATTCTGGACTGCGTACAAACCGGTTACACGCTAAACGACAAAGTAATCCGCCATGCCAAAGTAGTGGTTGGAGAATAACATACACAGTTATATGGAAAAAAGAGATTATTACGAAGTACTGGAAGTCGAAAAAACAGCATCGGTAGAAGAGATAAAGAAAGCCTATCGCAAGAAAGCCATCCAATATCACCCCGACAAAAACCCCGGTGACAAGGTAGCCGAGGAGAAGTTTAAAGAAGCGGCAGAAGCATACGATGTATTAAGCAATCCGGACAAGCGTGCCCGTTACGACCAATTCGGCCATGCCGGAATGAGTGGCGCTGCCGGCAACGGCGGACCGTTCGGCGGTTTCAGTGGCGGCATGTCCATGGATGATATCTTCTCCATGTTCGGTGATATATTCGGCGGACACAGCGGTGGGTTCGGCGGCGGTTTCAGCGGGTTCGGCGGATTTGGCGGCGGTGGTGCACAACAACGCCGTTATCGCGGTTCGGACTTGCGCGTAAAGGTAAAGCTGAACCTCAAGGAAATTTCTACCGGAGTCGAAAAGAAATTCAAACTGAAAAAATATGTACCGTGCAGCCATTGCCATGGAACCGGTGCAGAAGGAGACGGCGGTGCGGAAACCTGCCCTACCTGTAAGGGCAGCGGTACGGTAATCCGCAACCAGCAGACCATCCTCGGCACAATGCAGACGCGTACCACTTGTCCTACCTGTGGTGGCGAAGGCAAGGTCATCAAGAATAAATGTAAGGAATGTGCAGGCGAAGGTATCGTTTACGGCGAAGAAGTCGTTACCGTGAAAATTCCTGCCGGTGTAGCCGAAGGCATGCAGCTCTCCATGAGCGGCAAAGGCAATGCGGGCAAACACAACGGCGTACCGGGCGACCTGCTGATTCTCATAGAGGAAGAGCAGGACAAGGAACTGATTCGCGATGAGAATGATTTGATTTACAACCTGTTGCTCAGTTTTCCGACAGCCGCATTGGGCGGTGCGGTAGAAATACCCACCATTGACGGCAAGGTTAAGGTAAAAATCGAATCGGGTACACAGCCGGGTAAGGTTCTCCGCCTGCGCGGCAAAGGACTGCCTAACGTAAACGGATACGGAACCGGAGACCTGCTGGTGAATGTCAGCGTATATGTGCCCGAAACACTGAACAAGGAAGAGAAAAAAGCGCTGGAAGAAATGGAAAGGTCGGATAACTTCAAGCCGAATACTTCTATCAAGGAGAAGATTTTCAAGAAGTTCAAGAGTTTGTTTGATTAAAAAACAATGCTTCCCGGCATAAAAAAGCTACATTTGGAATGTAGCTTTTTTATGCCGGAAAGAAAGTGGCCTCTATTTCAACAAATGCACAAACTTTGCCGGCAACTCTGCTTTATCGGCGCAAACAAACAGCTTCTGACCCTCAGCGTCCAGTAAGAAAGATACACCACCCTGCGAAGCAACAAACGACTCCACACCCGCCGCTTCTTCTACAAAAACACAGCCGGGGAACAGAGGTGCAAACACTTCTTTGGTCTGTCCTTTCCACTTCTTGAATACGATTTGCATAGGACAAAATGCCATATATCCTGCTGCATGCAGGCGCTGCACTAATTTACGTTCCGACTTTGCCGCCGTATACAGAACACACCAACGACTCATATCATTATTAGCCATCATATTGCTTTGTTTGCTTTTCTCCAATCTTTAAATAAATCCTTCACAAATAATATCCAGCCAACACATCCCACTCCTGCCAAGAATACAAAACCTATAAGAATCATAATCTTATTAGGCTTGGCGGCACGCAAAGGAACCGTAGCCGGTTGCACAACCGTATATACCGGAGTAATCTCCTGCACTTTGGCTCTTGCCATCTGCAATTGTCCGGAAACCTGGGTATAAACAGTATAAGCCAGCTCAACTTCGTTTTTTAAACGTTCCTGCTCGGCACGATAGCTTAACAGAACCACATTCTGGTTGGCATCTGCAAAAGTAGCATATTTTTTCTGAGCTTTCTCATAATCCGCCTTTGCTTCTTTATATAACTTTTCTGTAAAAGCTAAATCATGACGGGCTTTATTGGTACGGTAATTTGTGATATAATTCTGCAAACAATGCATCACGGTATCAGTTAACGAAGCCGAAATCAAAGGGTCCTGCATAGTAACCTCCAAAGTTGTAACCCCTGTTTTTTTATCAATCGTAACCAAGATACGCTTACTCAAAGCATCCGCTACCTTCGCCTCATCCAATGTCAGGTGGAACGGATCGATTTTTCCTTCTTTCTTCTCCGGTTTATCCTTGAATAAAGACAAGGTCCAACCCAAAGCCTTGAATGGCGCAGACATTACAGCATCCATCCATGACGAACGCTGGTATTTATCCAGATAAGCATATAAGGTCGTATCTATTTTGCCTTTCTGGTCTTTGACCCTTACATCAAACAACTCCAACAGAAAAGGGGTTGACTTAACGATATCGGGATACAGCTCGGGCGACAGGGCATCTTCTCCGACAGAACCGCCTAAGTTGATGCCAGCCATAGCAGCCAATGCCCCCATACTCCCGGCATTCACTTTACTTGCACTTTCGGGAGCCAATGTCACTTCCGTAGAATACTCTTTAGGAATGCTGAATCCTACAATCAAGCCAATCACTGCCGCAATACCGCATACCTTATAAAGCATTTTACGATCGGCCCACACTTTCTGAGCCAACTCAATCAAATCGATTTCCTGTTCCTCCGGTTTTTGCGGAGCCTTTTGTATTTTACTTTCGTCCATTGTCCTTATCACTTAAAGAGATTAACCAAAGTAGCAATCATTGTGCCTAAAGTGGCAATAGAAGTACCCATACCTACCATTTCGGCCACGCTCATACGCTTACTTGGATCCTTAGTCGGGATGATAATCTCACACCCGGGCTCGATTGCCGTCTTACTACCGGAGCGTATGCGGGATACAGTACCATTCATATAAACCACAAAAGCACTGCGCTTCTTGGCATTCGAAGCATATCCGCCCGCCTGATTGATGTAGTAACGGCTGTTCTCTCCCTCTTTGTACAGTACGGTATTAGGATACATCACGGCACCGTTGATTTTCACTGTGCTTACATATTCAGGAATAAACAATACATCCCCCTCGCGCAACACCATATCATAATCAGAACCCGGATTTTTCAAAGCCTCATCCAGATGAATGCCTACCGTATATACATATAAAGTAGTTGAATCTGCACCGACCTTTATAGCCATGCGGGTGGCATCTTCCTTTCTGCGAAGCTCTTCCTCCGACATTTTACGGATAAGACGGGCTCCTCTTACATAAGCATCGGATGTAACACCACCGGCTTTAGCGACCAGGTCGCTCAAACGTTCATTCTTCTTGGACAACGCGTAAGTACCGGTAAACAATGCCTCTCCTATTATCCCCACATTTTTCTGCTTGCGATAAGCAGGGCTTTTACGGACATACACTTCATCAAAAGGCTCCAAATAGAAATTTTCGCTCCCCGCTCCTATCAGCAAGCCGTCTTTCAGGTCAAAGGTAAATGTCTGGCCTACAATATTACTGTCGTCCGTGCTTTTGGGAGATTTAATACGGCGCGATACATCTATTTTCGTTGTAGAAGCCGCTTCAAGCAAGCCACCCGATTCCAAAACCAAATCCTCGATGGTCATCTTGTCGGCATAAAGATAAGTACCCGGATCTGCAACCTCACCATGGATAGTCACTGTAGGCTCTTCTTTCAGATCCTGAATGCTGGGAATATAAAGTATATCATTCTTTTGCAAAGGAATGTCCGCAACCACACCTTTCAACAAGCCTTTCAAATCTATGGAAATAACCTCGCGCGTCAAATCCTCATGTTCACGATTGATTACGGCACGATTTAGGAAAGCATCTCCACGTACACCTTCCGCTTTCTTTATCAACTGTTTTACGGTATTCACCTCTCCGCTCAGCTGATACAAGCCCTCACGGTAAACAGCACCGCGAATCTCTACACGATTCTCGAAACGGTTGAGAACGGAATCCACCGTAAGCATATCACCGTCTTCCAGGCGGAATACCGAATAATCCATTTCGTCCACATTGAAAATCTGATGCTCGCGTCCGCTCTTGCGTACAAGACGGATGGCTTTTTTATATGCATCGCCCGTAAAGCCGCCGGCATATCTCAGCAACGTACCGATTGTTTCCGTAGGCTTCATTTCATAATACATAGGACGCTTTACCTTACCCAATATCTGCACCAGGGTCTGATAAGGATTGACAAGAATCACATCACCGTCCTGAAGACGGATATCATCCTTCAGCCGACCTTCCATGATAAAATCGTAGATGTCCAAATCTGCAACCGTCTTTCCGTCGCGTATAACTTTTATGCTTCGAAGACTACCGATTTTATTTACTCCACCAGCCCAATACAAGGCATGGAAAACTGATGCGAATGAAGAGAGGGTGTAAGTACCCGGTACGACAACTTCACCCATAACATTCACCTGAATGGAACGGATTTCGCCTAACGTCAAATTTATTTGCGTATTGGGAGTTTCTCCCGTAACCCCGGCATATATCTTGGCAAATTCGCGTTTCAAATAATCATTGGCTTCCTCTACGGTCTTTCCACTCAGATAAACCGGTCCTAACTTTTCGATTTGCACAGTACCCTCAGGCGAGATTTTTTCGCGAATCGTAGTCTGGGAAGCTCCCCAAACATCAATAATAACTTCATCGCCCGCCCCCAAACGATAATTGTCGGGTGTTGCCACATTTATATTGGGTTCAAAAGTCAGATATTCGTTATCGAAAATATTATGTCCGAAAATCTGTTGTGTAAAAGCGTCTTCCGCGCTTTTAGGACCATTATAACCATAACCCGGCTGTCCATTGTTATTCACCCCCGTTCCATATCCATTGCGTTGCTGGGCCGATTTCGCCCGCAGCCCTTTAATACTTTGCTTTTGGGAACCGAGATTATCCAAGCCGGATTCATCCTGAGAGATATTCTTGTTTTTGTTCTCGTAAGTTTTCTGCGTACGTAAACGGGAGTTCGCTTCTCCCATGAAATTGGCATTTTCCTCAGAGCTTCCGTCCGATTTGCCTGAATATTTAGACTGTATTCTCTGGATTTGTTCTTTTGTGACTCCTTTCTTCATCAATTCAACCAACATCTCCTGTTGTGTCTTCCCCTGACTCTGAGCCTCTTGCACGTACAGAATGACTTGTTCATCCGTCATTTGTTGGGCAAATACCACACTTGATACCGTAAATACCAACAAACACAATAGTATAAATTTACGCATAAGTAAGATCTTTGATTAATCTTTTAGTTATCTAGTAATGTTTTTAATTGGGGACAAAGGTAATACATTATTTTCATAATATACATTTATTTCCTTTTGAAGTTTTGGAAAAAGAATTAATTCCGGGCTTCAATACAACCGGTATTTTGCCACAAACACCACTTATACCAAACAGTATTTTTCCAATCATCCAATAGAGTTAAACGTCTTTACCATACGGTTTTATCCATAATATCTCCGATAAATACACAAATATAGAAAAAATGCCAGACAGAAATATTTCTAAAAAATCAGGCAATTCTTTTTGCAAATTCAAATAAAGATGTACCTTTGCACCTCGTAATCGAAAACCCATTGCCGCTATAGCTCAGTTGGTAGAGCAACGCATTCGTAACGCGTAGGTCGCCAGTTCAAGTCTGGCTAGCGGCTCTCCTAAAAAACGCTGATTGTCAAATAAATAATCAGCGTTTTTCCCTTTTTAAAGCCGTCGTGCGAATAAAAAAATTATTTTTCTCATTCCCTCTATTCCCCACATATCATAATAGAACAGATGGCATTTACCTGCAAAAGGAGTGGCTAACTGAAGCAGATAGCTTTTTATATACTCACAAACATATTTCAAAGCAGACTTATCTCTTTAATTATCCGACAGTTCAAAAAAACTCCACTGTGTAGAACGTATCAATAAGCAGGGCATTTTACTCATGTATGATACTCAAAAACATTTTCGTAATTTGCCAAACACAATATTTATTTCTACATTTGAATTTTAACTAATTACACAATATCACCAAAATGTAAGTATATGAGAAAATTATTATTCGCCATGTTGGCATGTACAATTACACTTGCCTTTGCATCGTGCAGAGAAAAAAAGGCTAAAGACAAGGTTAAAGACCGTGTAGAAAATGTAAAGGAATCTGTTGAGGAAGCCCTCGAAGAGGCGCAGGACCAGATTGAAGAGGGAGCAGATGAGGTAAAGAAGGCTTTGGATGAAGCCGGCGATGAAATTGAAAAAGCCAAAGAAAAACTGGAATAGAAGTTGCCGGAAAACTGTCCAAATATTCGCACAGTAAGGAACAGAACTCCATTTAACTTAGAAACATTATGAAAAAGATTAATTTGCTACTGTTTTTTCTCCTGCTTGCATGCGCTTTGCCTGCCCAGGATGGCATTTCCGTCTTTATCGGCAGAGCTAACCGCTACGCATCTGTAGAACTCTCTGACTACAGAAAGCGCCTATGCCTGGAATATAATATTTCAAACCATTCCTTAGACGATTACTACAGACGCTGTGGCAATGACTGGGGAAATGTGGGAATTGCACTTGAGATAGCCAGAACTTCAGGAAAAAAAATGCGTGATGTATGCGACTATTACAAGCGGTATCATCGTTACGGGTGGAACCGTATCCTTGTGGAGATTGGCATAAAGCCGGGAAGTATGTATTATAACCCTTTCTATAACAGAGTCCATCACCACAGTGACTGCTGGCATGAATACTATAATTCATACTGTGAACGCCATGACAAATTCCACCATAAGAAACACAAATACAAAAAGCCGAAAAAACACCACAAGAGACATTGTCGACACTACGATGACGATGATGACGACGACGATGACGATTAATCGGGATTTGAAATCCAAGTGCTGAAACATTCGAAGAGAATGTGTGTGTGCCAAAACTAAAATCCGCTTACTATTTTTTTAGGCACGGATTACGCGGAAAACACGGATTTCACAGAAAAAGAATAAAGAAAATCTGTGAAATCCGTGTTTTCCGTATCTAAAAGAAATCGTCAAGTATATATTGACACATCCCCCTCTTCCTGTCATGAATAAAACAAGGGAAGCATTCTCTTTATTCCCAAATCTTGCTAACTTTGCCCGACTCAAAAACAATCAAGATTATGATGGAAAAAAAGAAAAAAAGAATCCTTTTCGGAGCACTGGCGGTTATTCTTTTCATAGGCATTGCAAGTGCGGGTACAATGTATTACTACCTGTTCACTCCGCAATTTCATCCGCAAAAGACAGTTTATATCTACATCGACCGCGACGATACGACAGACTCCATATACAATAAGATAAAAGCACAAGGAAAGCCCAATAGTTTCAACGGTTTCAAATGGATGTCCCAATGGCGCGATTACCCCGACAACATCCACACCGGGCGCTATGCGATACGTCCCGGCGAGAACGTTTACCATGTATTCAACCGTTTCTACAGAGGATACCAAGCCCCCATGAACCTGACCATCGGAAGCGTACGCACTTTGGACAGACTGGCGCGTAACGTAGGGAAACAACTGATGATTGATTCCGCCGAAATAGCCGGAGTGATAAATGACTCTCTGCTCCAGCAACGGCTGGGATACAGCAAAGCGACAATAGCCTGCCTTTTCATACCCGAAACCTACCAGGTATATTGGAACATGAGCGTAGAGGATTTCCTCGAACGGATGCAGAAAGAACATCAGAAGTTCTGGAATCGGGAACGGCTCAATAAAGCGAAAGCCATCGGCATGACACAGGAAGAGGTATGCACCCTCGCTTCCATCGTTGAAGAGGAAACAAACAACAACCAGGAAAAGCCCATGATTGCCGGCCTGTACATCAACCGTATCCACGCCGGCATGCCGCTACAAGCCGACCCTACCATCAAGTTTGCCCTGCAAGACTTCAGCCTGCGCCGTATTGCCAATGCACACCTCACCATCGATTCGCCCTACAACACCTACCGCAACCTCGGCCTGCCCCCCGGCCCTATCCGCATTCCCACCCCCATAGGTATAGACGCAGTCCTGAATTACACCAGACACAATTACATTTATATGTGTGCCAAAGAAGATTTTTCAGGAACCCATAATTTTGCAGCCAACTACGCCGAACACATGAAAAATGCCAGAAAGTATTGGAAGGCGTTAAACGAAAGAAAGATTTTCAACTAATATCATAATAAAACAAAAGCAAAAAGCTATATTTGCGATTGTTACTAAAACCATGATTAACACTTAAACACTAAAAAATGAGCAAACAACTCTTACTTGGCGATGAAGCCATTGCACAGGCTGCATTAGACGCCGGCCTATCCGGTGTGTACGCCTACCCGGGTACTCCTTCGACGGAGATTACCGAATATATCCAGACAGCAGCGATTACTGCCGAAAAAGGTATCCACAACCGCTGGTGTTCCAACGAGAAAACTGCCATGGAAGCAGCTTTGGGAATGTCGTTCGCAGGAAAACGTTCACTGGTCTGCATGAAACATGTAGGCATGAATGTGGCTGCCGACTGTTTTATCAACTCCGCCGTGACCGGCGTTAAAGGCGGCATCATTGTCGTTGCAGCCGACGACCCCAGCATGCATTCGTCACAAAACGAACAAGACAGCCGCTTCTACGGTGACTTTGCATTGATTCCGATGTACGAACCGAGCAACCAGCAAGAAGCCTACGACATGGTTTACAACGGATTTGCCTTTTCCGAACAAACCGGCGAACCGCTGCTGATGCGTATGGTCACCCGGCTGGCGCATTCCCGTTCCGGTGTAGAACGCAAGGCGCAACAGCCCCAGAACGGGGTTTCTTTCAGTGACGATCCGCGCCAGTTCATCCTGCTCCCCGGCAACGCCCGCAAACGCTACAAACTTCTGTTGCAGCATCAGGACGATTTTGTCAAAGCCTCGGAAAACTCACCTTATAACAAGTACATAGACGGTCCCAACAAAAAACTGGGCATCATCGCCTGCGGCATCGGTTATAACTACCTTATGGAGAACTATCCCGAAGGCTGCGAATTTCCGGTATTGAAAATCGGCCAGTACCCGCTTCCCAAGAAACAACTGATGCAGCTTGTAGAAGCCTGCGACGAAATACTCGTACTGGAAGACGGACAACCGTTTGTAGAAAAACAACTGAAAGGTTGCCTCGGCATCGGCGTAAAAGTCAAAGGACGCCTGGACGGCACACTGTCGCAGGACGGAGAATTGAATCCGGACAGCGTAGCACGCGCCGTAGGCAAAGAGAACAAAGCGGAATTCGCTGTTCCTTCACTCGTCGAAATGCGCCCGCCAGCCTTGTGCGAAGGTTGCGGACACCGCGATATGTACACCGTGCTGACCGAAGTGCTCCGGGCAGAATACCCCAGCCACAAGGTATTCAGCGACATCGGCTGCTACACCTTAGGAGCCAACGCTCCTTTCAATGCCATTGACTCCTGCGTAGACATGGGAGCCTCCATTACAATGGCAAAAGGCGCCTCGGATGCCGGAGTCCATCCTGCGGTTGCCGTTATCGGCGACTCCACCTTCACCCACTCCGGCATGACAGGCCTGTTAGACTGCGTAAACGAAAACGCCAACGTCACCATCGTCATCTCCGACAACGAAACCACAGCCATGACCGGCGGACAGGATTCAGCCGGAACCGGCCGTCTCGAAGCTATCTGTGCAGGTATCGGCGTAGCGCCCGAACATATCCGCGTAGTAGTTCCATTGAAGAAGAACTACGAGGAAATGAGGCAGATAATCCGCGAAGAAATCGAATACCGTGGAGTATCCGTCATTATTCCCCGCAGAGAATGTATTCAAACTTTAGCACGTAAGAAACGAAACAAGTAAAGCCATGAAAAAAGACATTATACTTTCCGGCGTAGGCGGACAAGGCATCCTCTCTATCGCTACCGTAATCGGGCAGGCAGCCCTTAAAGACGGATTACACATGAAACAGGCCGAAGTACACGGAATGAGCCAGCGAGGCGGAGACGTACAGTCCAACCTCCGCATCAGCGACCGGCCTATCGCTTCCGACCTCATCCCTACAGGTAAATGCGACCTTATCATATCGCTGGAGCCCATGGAAGTGCTGCGCTATCTTCCCTACCTCAGTCCCGAAGGCTGGCTGGTAACGAACGAAGCCCCTTTCATCAATATCCCCCACTATCCTGCCGAAGAAGCTCTCAAAGCCGAACTTGACAAGCTTCCTCACAAGATTGTACTGAACGTAAACGAAGTAGCCAAAGAAGTGGGCTCTCCACGCGTTGCCAACATCGTGTTGCTGGGAGCTACCATTCCGTTCCTCGGCATTGATTATCAGAAGGTACAAGACAGCATCCGCGACATTTTCCTGCGTAAAGGCGAAGCCATCGTAGAGTTGAACCTCAAGGCCTTGGTTGCCGGTAAGGAAATTGCAGAAAACCTGATGTAAATCAAAATACCAATAACCATGAATGACAAATACTGGGAAGAAGAGATAGAAACCATGCCGCGTGAGGAGTTGCACAAACTGCAACTCCGGCGGCTTAGGAAGACAATCGGCATTGCAGCAAATTCCCCCTATTACAAACAAGTTTTTCAAAAGCACGGCATTACGGCAGACAGCATCCGGTCGATAGAAGACATCCGGAAAATCCCGTTTACCACCAAAGCGGACATGCGCGCCAACTACCCTTTCGGACTTGTGGCCGGCAATATGCACGAAGACGGTGTACGCATCCACTCTTCCAGCGGAACCACGGGAACGCCCACCGTCATCGTCCACTCCCGGCACGATCTGGAGTCCTGGGCCAACCTTGTAGCACGTTGCCTATACGCAGTAGGCATACGAAAGACCGATGTTTTTCAAAACAGTTCCGGCTATGGCATGTTCACCGGAGGATTAGGTTTCCAATACGGAGCCGAGCGCCTGGGAGCACTGACCGTACCCGCCGCTGCCGGTAACAGCAAACGGCAAATCAAGTTCATCACGGACTTCAGAACCACCGCCTTGCATGCCATTCCCAGTTATGCCATACGCCTGGCGGAGGTATTTCAGGAAGAAGGTATCGATCCGGCATCGACTACTCTGAAAACCCTCGTCATCGGAGCCGAACCTCATACGGACGAACAGCGCAGGAAGATTGAGCGGATACTGGGTGTCAAAGCCTACAACAGTTTCGGCATGACCGAAATGAACGGTCCCGGCGTTGCCTTTGAGTGTACCGAGCAAAACGGCATGCACCTTTGGGAAGATTGCTATCTGGTTGAAATCATCAATCCGGAAACCGGCGAACCGGTTCCCGACGGTGAGATTGGAGAACTGGTACTGACTACCCTCGACCGTGAAATGATGCCATTGATACGCTACCGCACACGCGACCTTACCCGTATACTTCCGGGTACATGCCCCTGCGGACGTACGCATCTGCGCATCGACCGCATCAAGGGCCGCAGCGACGATATGTTTATCATCAAGGGTGTCAACATCTTCCCCATGCAGGTGGAAAAGGTATTGGTGCAATTCCCCGAATTGGGCAGCAACTACCTCATTACTCTGGAAACCATCAGCAATCAAGATGAAATGATTGTGGAAGTAGAGCTCAGCGACTTATCCACCGACAACTATATAGAACTGGAGAAAGTACGCAAAGCCATTTCCCGCCAACTGAAAGATGAAATCCTTGTCACTCCTAAAGTAAAGCTGGTCAAGAAAGGCTCCCTGCCTCAAAGCGAAGGCAAAGCCGTCAGGGTAAAAGACTTGCGGGATAACAAATAATATTCTACCGGTATGTCCAGTTCCAACCGTTAATGAAGCCGTGCCATACCGGTAAATATCCCTGCATTATACTCCCGAAACTCCCGGAATTTACTTCCCAAACACCGGGCATTCCAACCTAAAACTTCAGGCATTTCGGAAGTAAACACCTGGAGTTAAACGAGCAAAAGCCTGGACTTTTCCCCCTCACTGCAACCAATCCGATTTTTACGGGTCAATGTAAAAACCTGAGGGGTAAATTTATAAATTGTTATCTTTGTCTCCA
>ERZ1673693.2045-NODE-2045-length-12596-cov-6.511124_pt1 | contig 12596 bp, 10 predicted proteins | sample MGYA00580223_ERZ1673693 | MGnify/ENA primary metagenome ERZ1673693 (study PRJEB41218, sample SAMN15661741) | gut metagenome | host: Homo sapiens | place: Canada: London | collected 2015-08-20/2019-03-30 | study: EMG produced TPA metagenomics assembly of...
GTATCGTTGCGATCTCAAGTCTTTCCTTTATCTTGCCCTCTCTGCTTATCAGCTGATACATTTCCTGATTCAGCTCCGTCATCGTCACGATAAACATAATGATCATGGAAATACCAACAGAAAACTCGATCAGCGACATTCCATACCAGAATGCCTGCACAGCTGCCGCCACTGCCGGAAGTACAACGCATGACAGCATAGAGAACAGGAGCTTCCGACTGACTCTCTTTTTGTACTGGAGCAGAAGCGTAAGATCAATGAGCAAGCCTGCTGCCGGAAGAAGAATTGACATAATATATAACGGTGCCCGATGGTAATAATTATCCCCATCTATGTAATAATACCAGTGAGTAAACTGCGAGATCACCACAAAAGCAACCCCTGCAGCAGCAATAACATATCCGGCTTTTACTCTTTTTAATGTTCTCCGCTCCCTCTTCGAAAACAGATAAACACACACATAAATGTGAAAACACAGCAGGACTACGTCACTTAAAAGGAATACGAGAAAACTCGAAATACGGACCATCACACTGCCCAGAACTCCGGGATATCCGCTGAAAATATGCGCCATGGCATCCATCAGCAATAACATGGAAGCAAAACTCTCCATCAGGATAAGATACCGACGCTTTTCCCTGTCATAATTACTGCTCAGAAATATACATAATGCAGCTATGGCACAAAATACACATCCCCATATAAGTATCGCTACCTGCAGTACTTTTTCATCCGGCATAAAAAACACTCCTCACATTCGTCACTTACAATAAGTATTACACTTTACCGTGTAAAAGTCAACCTTCCAAAAAAATCCCGGAGTACATTGTCATACTCCAGGATTTTGTCGTCAACCGGATAAAAGCAACCGCATTCGCTACATAATTCTACACCAGATAACTGCTTCGCAGTTGATTCAGTTAAAGCTCTTCCCCGCAGGATTCAATCACTTTTTTGTACCAGTAAAAAGAATCTTTGCGGATTCTAGAAAAGTCTCCGGTCCCGTCATCATTTTTATTTACATAGATAAGACCATAACGCTTCTTGAATTCTCCAGTGGAGGCACTGACAAGATCTGTACAGCCCCAGCAGGTGTAGCCGATCAGATCTACTCCGTCATGGATTGCTTCCTTCATCTGCTCTATATGGCGGCGCATATATTCAATACGGTAATCATCGTGAATCTTTCCATCCTCTGTCAGCTGATCCACCGCCCCAAGACCATTTTCCACGATCATGATCGGAATCTGATAGCGGTCATAGATCTGGTTCAGAACATAGCGAAGACCAGTTGCATCGATCTGCCAGCCCCAGTCGGAAGCTTTCAGATATGGATTTTTCAGATTGTCACTTCCATTTCCGGCCGTTTTCTCTCCGTCCTTTGTCACGCTGACACAGCTACTGGAATAATAGCTGATGGTGAAAAAGTCCACCGTACCCTTCTTGAGGATCTCTTTATCCTCCTGAAGAACCTCCAGCTGGATTCCGTGCTCCTCAAAGTATCTCGCTGCAAATCCCGGATAATATCCTCTTACATGAACATCACCGGCAATGGAATTGTGGATCTGCCCAAACTGCTGTGCATATAAGATATCATCCGGATGGCAAGTATATGGATAACCATTGTGATAAGCAAGCATACAGCCAAGCATAAACTCCGGATTGATCTCATGAGCCATGGAAACTGCAAGTGCACTTGCTACCAGCTGGTGATGCATTGCCTGATAACGGCTCTGCTCACATACATCCTTCGGGTCCAGCATTCCTGCACAGAATACCGCACCAAAGTCCTGCGTCAGCATATTGATCTCATTAAAAGTCAGCCAGTATTTTACCTTACCTTTATATCTCTCAAATAAAACCTTTGCAAATCGAAGATAGAAATCGATCATCTTACGATTTTTCCATCCGCCATACTCCAGAGAAAGATGAAGGGGATTCTCATAATGAGAGATCGTTATCAGCGGCTCAATGTTATATTTTCTCAGTTCGTCGATCACATTGTCGTAGAACTTAAGGCCTTCCTCATTTGGAGTTTCCTCATCCCCATTTGGGAACACTCTGGACCAAGAAATAGAAAAACGATATACCTTAAATCCCATCTCTGCAAAAAGAGCAATATCCTCTTTCCAGTGATGATAAAAATCAGTCGCCTGGTGATTGGGATAAAATTCTTCCGGTAACGGTGCCGGCGGTGTAAGACGACGTTCCTTATCCACACTTCCTCCTGTCAGGATATCTGCAATGGACGGGCCTCTGCCATCCTCATCCCAACCGCCTTCATACTGGTTTGCAGCGGTTGCTCCGCCCCAGAGAAAGTTTTCCGGCATACGGTTATAATTTTTCATATTTTAATTTTCTCCTTTTTACAAACATCAGGCGGATCTGTTATCTCCGCCTGATGTTTCGTTGTTATTCTTATACAATAGTCAGGAATTTATCTCCTGCATTTACAGCTGCATCTTCTTTTTCCATGCATACTGCTTTGATATAATCAGAAATATTGGTCACAACAACCGGTGTGATCAGATCATATCCTTCTTTCTTAATGGCATCCATATCGAATTCCACAAGAAGCTTTCCTTTTTTTACCTTATCTCCATCAGAAACATGGGATTTAAAATATTTACCATTTAAATTTACAGTATCAAGTCCGATGTGGATCAGAATTTCTGCTCCACTTTCTGTCACAAACATGATTCCATGTTTGCTGTCCATGATATTTGCCACCGTACCATCTGCCGGTGCATAAACCTTTCCTTCTGATGGAACGATCGCTGCTCCGTCACCTAAAACCTTATCCGCAAAAGTTTTATCCGGAACATCGGAAAGTGCTTTTACAGTTCCTGCTACCGGTGCACAAAGCTCGATCTTCTCTACAAGCGGAGCGTTCTGCTGTGCCGGCTGTTTTTCTGTATCTGTGTTCTGTACTTCATCCTCTGTCTCAGCCTTTACATCCTCAAATCCGAAGATAAGCGTAAGAACAAAAGCAGCTACAAAAGATACCACGATCATAATGATTCCATAAAGCAGATTGCTTAATCCCTTCTCACCGATAAACGCCGGGATCGCCATGATACAATTCTGTGCAATGTAAAGAGAAACCTGAAGAAGTCCTCCTACGATACCACCGATTCCGGCTGCGATGGAAGCTGCTACAACCGGTCTTTTCAGTTTCAGTGTAACACCATACAGAGCAGGCTCTGTGATACCCATAAGAGCGGAGACACCGGCTGCACTTGCCAGCTGTTTCATGTTGCTGTCCTTGGATCTTACAGCTACTGCAAGAGAAGCTCCGGACTGTGCAAGGTTAGAGCATACCTGAGATACAAAGATCAGTGTATCGGTACCACCGGTTGCAATGGCATTCAGTCCGATTGGTGTCAGCGCATGGTGCATACCAGTCATAACGATGAACGGGAAGGTTGCTGCAAGGATACCTACAATAATGAAACCAAGTTTTACGGACAGGAAGTTGATGGCTACCGCAAGTCCGTTACCAATAATTGTTCCGAGCGGTCCAACTACGATCAGGGCGATCGGTGCACTGATCAGAATTACCAGTGTCGGGTTCAGGATCAGTTTTACCATTTTCGGTGTGATCTTATCAACCAGAATCTCAATATAATGTGTGATCCATACCATCAGGATAACCGGAATAACGGAATAAGAATAAGTTGCTTTTGTGATCGGCAGACCAAACAGTGTGATGGCCGCATCACCGGCTACCATAGTTACAAAGGTAGGGCTTAAGTAAACACCGGCAATAAACAGCGCCAGTGACTGGTTCACGCGGAAAACCTTGGCAGCATTTGCTGCGATCAGGAACGGCATGAAGTAGAAAGTAACATCTCCGATAAAACTGATCACCTGGTAGGTACTGCTTGTTTCTGATACCAGATGAAAAGTTGTCAGCAGAGTAAGTACAACTTTGATCATACCGGCTGCAGTCAGGGCAGGGATCATCGGGGTCATACATCCGGTGATGGCATCGATAACTTTTGAAACAACACTCTTTGAGCTGTCAGAGTTCGCTGCCGGTGCATCATCGGTAGGAACACCTTTGTCCTCCAATGCCTTGTAAACAGCGTTCACTTCATTTCCTGCGATAACCTGGAACTGATCTTCATGCCAGTTAACGCCGGAGATCTCAGAAAGCTTTAAGATCTCTTTCTCGTTGATCTTCGATCTGTCTTTCACATAGAAACGAAGCCTTGTCATGCAGTGGAACAGACGGGTGATATTATCTTTTCCGCCCAGCGCTGCAATCAGTGTGTCTGCAGTTTTTGCATAGTCCTTTTTCATTTGGGGACCTCCTTTAATAATAAATATTGAAATTTATATTAAAGGTCTTGCCTGAAAAGATACGCACATGGCACGTATTTCAGTAACAATCCATTAACACCTAATTTATAAAACAATCTCTTTTCACAGATTTTTCAGACGTTTATGGTCTTCTGTGATCTTCTGGATATGAATCGTCAGATACAGCATTTCATCCTCAGTCATAGCGTATTTATATTCCTCTTCCATCATAAGATAGATCATTTTTACACAGCCGTAAGCTTCTCTGTACTGCTCCTTGATGATCTTGAAAAGCTCCTGATTCTCATCATAGTGAAGCTCTTTATGAAGGAATCTCTGGGCAAAATATTTCAGATGCGTGAGAAACCGCTGATAATACAGATTATCCTCCTGAAATTCCATATTGTCATAATACTTCTCCACGATGTCCAGGATCTGATGTACGATAATGGAAATCTGATAGCTGTCCGTCTTGCCGCCATCTTCCGCATTCACAAAATGCAATGCAAAAAATCCTGCTTCATCTGCAGAAAGATCTACCTCGAACATCTCATTTACCTTTTTCAGTAATTCCAAGCCGATCTCATATTCCTTATGATAAAGCTGCTTGATATCCAGAAGCAGCATATTCTGAAGGCGGATCCCGTTTTCAAGTCTGGAGATCGCACCCATGATATGGTCGCTAAGGGAAAAATAAATACTGTCATTTAATTTCATCCCCTCTTTTTCCTTCACATCATTTACAAAGGCTTCCACAAAATCCAGATATTTTTCCGGAATAGCAGTCAGATAACCCTGTATCTCCTTGCTGATCTGGGCATTTTCCGCAGTAAAGATCTTCTCGATCCTGGACTCCTCCACTTGCTGTCCTTTCTTTTTCTGAAAGGCAATTCCGCAGCCCTTTACAATAACTTCATGTCCCTGTCCATCCCTGGACAGTATCAGATTATTATTCAAAATCTTATGGATAACCATAGTCCTGTTCCCCCGCTGCCAAACAAATAAAAAAAGACCATTACAGTATATAGAAAACCTATTCCTATACTACTATAAGGTCTTGCCTGACGATAAATCAATATTTCAGTAACAATCCTTCTGATTCGTAACTATTTAATAACTGTACGTAATAATATCAGAAAAAATATATGTTGTCTATCTGGAATATTTAATAAAATATTTATAATATTTTTGTGAACTTTGACAAAATCCCCTGATGATCCTGCCATACGGATCAACGGGGGATTTTCTGTTCAGCTTTTTATTCTTCAGATCTCTTTTCCCTTTGTCGCAACGGCATGTACAACAAACGGTACAAACAATGTAATAAACGCCGCATATCCAAGGTATGCATATCCCTTTTTAACAACTGTCATCAGACCGAACTGTGCAATGGCAAATGCCAGGAATGTAAAGATCGCTGTAAAAACTGCATTTCTTCCAAGGTGTCCCTGCGCTTTTTTCGCCGGGCTGTCCATACGACGCTCCACTGCATTTACGCAGCGGGTCACAATACCGGAGATCATATTTACTGCTGTGGAGATAGCTCCAAGGATGATCAGCAGAGAAATGATCGGTGTCAGGATACCGGCGCCTACACCGTTCTGGACCAGTACCAGCATCGGTACCGATGCAGATGCCAGTTCACTTACATATGCAATGGCAAGAAGTCCGAGGATGGAAAGCTCCATTGCACAGAAATTGCATACAAACATCCAGATCGCTGCTTTGTTGATCTGTTTTTCGTCCGTTACATCCTCCATGTGCTGGTACATAACAGAAACAGATGCCAGCTGGAAGAAGAAATAAAGGACTGCTGAATAGAGAGCCGGTCCAAAGGCTCCGCTCTCGGAGGAAAGTACAGTCATTTCTCCGGAGGACATAGTATGGATGGAAGCTGTGATATCTCCCCACTGTGCAATGATATTCGGAACAAGTACCAGTACAAGACCGATGATGATCAGCACACTTAATGTAGAAGCACATTTTCTTACGACATTGGTTCCGAAAAGCGCGATCACAAAGATAAATGCTGCAATGATCAGTGTACAGAGCCAGTATGGGATCCCGAACAGTGTCTGCAGTGTGGAACCGCCGGTTGCAAAGGCTGCTGCTGATGCAGTTCCGATCATGATCAGGTAACAAATCTCATAGAGATTGGACATAACCGGTTTCGTTTTTCCGTAAAGACTGTCGGAAAAGCTTCTGTAATCGTAGGTTTTGTGTTTATAAGCATAGCGCATTCCATACCAGAAAAACAATGCATACAATCCCTGTGTCACTGCCGGCAGGATCAGACACCAGATACCGTAGTTGATAAAGTACTGATAGATCTGCGCTCCTGATGCGAATCCGCCTCCGAACTGTGTGGTAAATGCGACGAACGCAAGTCCCATAGCCAGAGGCATTTTACTTTGTAATGATTTATTCTGACTCATCTCTCTTTCCCCCATTTTTTATTTATTATATTCGATGACTTTTCCCGGATTCAGGATCAGTTTATCATCGAAAGCCAGCTTGATGGCTTTATAAAGAGCGATCATTCTCGGTCCCGCAAATTCTTCCAAGAATTCCAGACGTCCGTTTCCGATGCCATGCTCACCGGAAAGCTGTCCGCCCAGTTCCTTGGACAGTGCATACAGCTCTACCAGACTTGCGTGAGTGGCTTCCTTCCACTCCTGGTCACTCATTTCCGGTCCACGGAGCATCTCTGTATGGATATTTCCGTCTCCGCAATGTCCGCAGGGCTCTACACGGATACCATGTGCACTTGCGATCTTTTTGGCTGCTTTTACATACTCTGCGATCCTTGCACGCGGAACAACTACGTCACACTCCTCCTGTGCGACAGAATCTGCTTTCATTCCTTCCAAAATCCCGCCCCGGACACTCCATACAGCTCCGGCACGCTCCGGTGTGCCTGCGATACAGCAGTCCAGGGCTCCGTTTGCCAGGGCTGCTTCCGCTGCTGCCTCTACTGCGCTGTCAAGTTCCTGTTTACTGGAAGCATCATACATAACGATCAGCACTGCTTCTCCCTGTTTTACTGGGAACATTTTATTCAGATTGCGTTTTACGATATCGATCAGTTCTCTTTCCAGAAACTCGATGGCTGTTGGCACAAACGGCAGCTCCAGAACCTTCGGGACCATGTCTGCACATTCCTCAAGACTCCTGAACGGCATTACAAGGGTACAGGTGCAGGTCGGTGCGGGAAGAAGCTTCAGCGTTACCTGAGTCAGGATACATAAGGTTCCCTCTGAGCCGATCACCAGATCTTTTACATCATATCCCGTTGTGTTCTTCACAACGTTGGATGAAAAATTCATGATGGAACCATCCGGCATAACTGCCTCGATACAGCGGACAAAATCCCTGGTCAGTCCATATCGTACCGCTTTCATGCCACCGGCATTTGTGATAACATTGCCGCCGATGGAAGCTGTTTTTTCGCCCGGGTCCGGCGGATAAAAAAGTCCGCCTGCCGCTGCTGCCGCCTGGATATCGATGAGAAGTGCTCCCGGCTCCGCTGTGATGGTCTGATTCTTTCTGTCGATCGGAAAGATCTTGTTCATGCGCATCACGGACAGCATGATCCCACCATATTTACAGGTTGCTCCACCTGCAAGTCCGGTTCCTGCGCCACGGCATACCACCGGGATATTTTCTTTATATGCGTAAGCCATGATGGCTGAGATCTCTTCTTTATTTAAAACCTCCACATAAAGCTCCGGAGGAAAAACTCCGTACTCCGGCATCTCATCACGATAATATTCTTTTGCGATCTCGTCGCCGACCCATACACGATCTGAAGCAGTCACAGAACGGATGTAGTCAAAATCTTCTGAAGTCATTTTTTTATAGGGATATGCCATGACTTAATCCTCCTTCCGATTCTTTATCAGTTCTGTCAGCTCCGGTACAACCTGATACAGATCATCCACGATGCAGTAATCTGCAACATTAAAGATCTGTGCCTCCGGATCATTGTTGATCGCTACGATACAGTCAGATCCTGTCATGCAGGAGGTAAACTGGATAGCACCGGATACGCCGCAGGTGATGATCAGCTTCGGACGGACAGTTCTTCCGGAAAGTCCGATCTGATGTGCAACATCTCCGAATCCGTTTTCTACCATAGGACGGGTGAAGGCAAGCTGTCCGCCAAGGGCATCTGCCAGTTCCCGGCACATTTCCACATCCTTTTCATTCCGGACACCACGGCCTGCTACTACCAGAACATCCTCTTCCTCAAGGCTCTTTACCTTATCAATGACCCTGGATGACAGAATCTTGATCCTGGAATCTGCCATTTTTTCATTTACCGGACATACAACCACCTGACCATGCGGATTATTTACTTTTTCTGCCTTGTCCATAACCTTATAACGAACCGTGGCAAACTGTGGCCGTGATTTGGTGATGCCGATCTGAGCCATGATATTTCCGCCGAAAGCCGGTCTGATCTGGATCATATCGGTGTTGGAACGAATATCCAATGTAGTACAGTCTGCAGTCAGTCCCGTATGGAATCTGGTGGAAAGCCTCGGCGCAAGGGAACGTCCCAACGCAGTAGCTCCGATCAGCACAGAGCTTGGCTTGTTTGCTGCGATACAGTCTGCAACTGCGTCTGTATAACAGTCTGCGCGGAAGCCTTCGAAGCCTTCATGCTCATATACGTACACATTGTCTACGCCATACGGCAGAAGCTTTTCCGCATTTTCCTTTGTTCCTTTTCCTCCGACGATCACACAGTTAACCTGATAACCGACTTTAACCGCCATCTTTCTCGCTTCCCCGATCAGCTCAAAGGTAACCGGATGGATCTCTCCTCTCTCCTGCTCCACATAGATAAGAAAGTTTTTCCATTTATCCTTGTCAAAGGATTTTGCCTTCTGCTCAAACCGGATGGCTTTCTCCGGGCAGTTACGAACGCAAAGCCCACACATACGACAGGCATCGCCTACAACAATTCCATTTCCCTCTATGGTGAGGGCCCCAAAAGGACATTTCTCCACGCATACTCCGCAGAGTACGCATTTGTTTATATCAAATTTTAAAAATTCCATGTTCCGCTTCCCCCTATATGATCTTCTTTCCGGTCAGGAGAGCAACAAGCTTGTCTGCCTTTTCCTTTGCAGTTCCTTCCAGATAAACCTGTTTTTCACTTTCCTCCGGCGCAAACATTTTTTCCACAGAGGTGGGGGAACCGATCAGTCCGTAACGGCTCAGATCCTGATCCGGCATATCTTCAAAGCTTAAGATCCGTACCGGACGGTCTGCAGTTGCCTTCTTTAATAAATAGGATGGCAGACGTGGCACGCAGGTATCCTTGTCAATGGTTAAAAGACATGGATACGGGATCTCGGAAACCTGGGAAACACTGACAAGATCCTGACGGACCTGAATGCTTTTTTCATTGACGTCCATGATCTCAGCTACCCATGCAGCATGTGGGATGGTCAGATGCTCTGCAATGGCCGGTCCAACCTGGGCTGTGTCACCATCTGTGGTCTGTCTTCCGCAGATGATCAGATCTGCACCGCCGATCACCTGGATTCCCTGTGCTAACGCATAAGAGGTTGCCAGAACATCCGCTCCCGCAAATTTTCGGTCTGAAAGGATCACGCCCTCATCAGCACCCATGGTATAAGCATCCCGGATCATCTCTTCCGCCTGAGGCGGTCCCATAGTAAGAACGCTTACAGTTCCGCCTGTTTTTTCCCGGATCGCAAGGGCTGTTTCCAGTGCAAACAGATCATATGGATTAGTCCTTGTCTCACCGGACATTCGTTTCATGGCACCGGTTTCCGGATCGATATCAACCTTGGAAGTTGCCGGTACCTGCTTCATACATACAACGATCTTCATTTTCTATCTTCTTTCCTGTATTTTCACTTTTATTTTTTGCTTTAAAACGTTAAACAGCTGTATAAGTATAGCATTAACGTGGTATAAAGTCGAGAGGGTTTTGGTAAATTCTGCACAAAAAAGCATTGAAAAAACTTTTAAGCATGCTATAATTACTCTCAGTTATCAAATAAAGCAGACATATGAATCTTTACAATATCACATCGATCAAGGAGCATATATGTAATGGAAGACATCCGTGCAATCTACAGAATTTTCAACAATCTAAAATATGAAATGGAAAATAATGGATGGGTCTATCAGTGGCATTTAGGCGATGAACCTATAAAAGTAACTCATAAATTTAACCCTCCTGTAACACCTGAAGAATTTCAGCTGTTTGAAAAATATTTTCCCAATATGAAACTTCCTGCCTCATACAAAGCTTTTTTATCCTGCTCAAATGGCATGGAACTTTTTTGCGGAGAGGAAGGCAGTTCTTTAGTCAGCTGTACCATTTATTCTTTAAAAAGAGCGCTCAAAGAAAAGGAATCTTGGAATAGTACGCCTATTTTATCTGATCCGGAGTTTACATATCATCTTCCTGTTCTTTGCTTACAGGACATCGGCGATATAACCATGGATCTTCAGGCTGTATCAGAAGGCAGAGACGATTACCTATGCTATCCAGCTCCAGATACTGATCGTTTTAATATCCCTTTTAATGAATGGCTGGAAAGATATATCGTATGCCAGGGGCATGAATTCTGGTATTTCTTGAATCCATAAAACAGAAATTTTATGAATATTTTTCGTAAAAATACCCCGGAAGCCTTACGGTTCCGGGGTATCTTACGTTTGGACACAATGTACCTTGCGGTACTCAATATATATTAAATTAGGATGTTATACTAATTAACGGTTACTCGATAACTGTAGCAACACGTCCTGATCCTACAGTACGTCCACCCTCGCGATACTTTAATCCCGTTTTACCTCATATTTTTTATGGTTTTCTATCCAAAATACAGTGAAAAACGGCTGATTTGCACCATCTATTTTTATTTGCCTGATTTCTTGGCACCGTTTTGGCACCGGAATCCCTGGTCGAAAAGATTCTTTTCTACAGTTGCCCTACTCTCATCTGTCAACTTCATATTGCGCCGACAGTTTCAGACGGTTATAATCAGAACATGAGTGCTACCATAACGGTAGGCGGTTAGTCCTTCAACAGAGGGTTGCAGAGTGCCACTGGCACTCGTTTTGCAACGACCGAAGTGAAACGGAGACCTGTGACCCTCTGATTACATAGAAACCCAAAAGGGAATCCACTGGAAAGAAGAACTAAGCCAATGAGTATTGTTGACTTCATAGCAGTAGTGAGCTTCGGCCTAACCTGCTTTTGTATCGGATATACATTAGGCAAGGATAATCATAAACCACAAAAATAACCGCCCAGTCTGCAAACTAAGCGGTTATTTTTGATAGATATTCTAAATAGTAAAACGGACTAACCGTCTATCGGTAGCACTCTTTTTTCTATAAGCATATTATCACGCATCTGTAAGAATGTCAAAAAGTTCTTTTTCATAGTATGTAATACGAATTTGAAAATACTTATAAGCCGAAAAAATACACCAGTACCAGCTTGATCACAGCAGCTCCACCAAAGGCAACAACTGCAGTTACAACTAATTGCATAGGTTTTGGGAAATTTTCGAACACAAAAACTTTCCTACTCTTGCTCCGCACCTTGCTTAAAGATCCTGTCGTAAATGCTGCTATCATTATGACTGACACAGATACCAAGGTCTCACAATAGCCGGCAAGCTTTCCTAACACATCATTATACATATATGCACCTGTTTCATGCAGAATCCAGTATAGAACCAATGCACAAACTCCCATGACACTTTGGAGCTTCATTTCCTTAAAAATCTTCTCTTTCTCTGTAGTTGCATAATCTGACATTGTTTTAGCAATTTTTCTTTCTTCTTCGTTCATCATCTCGCTTTTCCTTTCTCCACTGATAATCTCAGGAATGCTGATATCATAATAATCTGCAATATCCACAAGAATACTGATATCCGGCATATTGTTTCCGGTTTCCCATCTGGATACGGTCCTTCCAGAGACATTTAATATTTCTGCCAACTGCTCCTGTGTAATGCCTTTTTCTTTGCGAAGTTTTTTTAAAAAATTCCCGATTTTTACTTGGTCCACCTCAACTCCTCCTTTCATCATCAAATATAGAATCTGTTATCTACAAATAACACGACACAAAGCGAGAAATGTCGTATTTTCACTAATAGACACCGTTGTCTATGCGTTTTTCATTTTTTCAATTATACAAACTGGAATTTGGTGTGTGCTTTATAAATTTTTTCCGATCCACTCAAGTTCGTTCATGGAATCCTTATTTTTTTCAAGTTCATCTCTGGCTG
>ERZ1673693.2050-NODE-2050-length-12554-cov-3.197376_pt1 | contig 12554 bp, 9 predicted proteins | sample MGYA00580223_ERZ1673693 | MGnify/ENA primary metagenome ERZ1673693 (study PRJEB41218, sample SAMN15661741) | gut metagenome | host: Homo sapiens | place: Canada: London | collected 2015-08-20/2019-03-30 | study: EMG produced TPA metagenomics assembly of...
GACTGGTGCGGCGACGCTCGGCCTCGTGACGGCTTTTGGCACGGCCAGCACAGGAACCGCTCTGGCGACGCTCTCGGGGCCCGCCTATGTCCATGCGACGCTGGCGGCTTTAGGCGGCGGCTCTCTGGCGACGGGAGGCCTCGGCATGGCGGGAGGTGCTGCCGTACTCGGTGCTGTCGTCGCCGCACCGATGGTCGCAGTGGCATCTTTTGCAGCCGACCGCAAGATTCGCAGCGATTACGAGGAGGCTCTGCGCTGGCAGTCGGAGGTCATCCGTTACAGTGAGGAAGTGCAGGATGCCTGCCGCAGGAACAACCAACAGCGCCAGACGCTGCGCGCCTTGAATCAGGACGTGTACGCCTTCGGGCTCTTCTTCCAGGACATGCTCAACGCAGGCCTTGGCGCAGCCGCCTGTGATGAGGCCGATGCCTACATGCCGCTGCTCAACGATGCGGCAACGACGCTCATCGCCTATAGCCAGCTGGCAGCTGCACCGGCGGAGCAAGGCCGTGGGGCGCTGCAGGATGTCGAGGCAAAGCGGGATAGGCTGCACGAGGTAGAGCATCGCTGCAAGGCGGAGTTCTACCGCTATTACGCATCACTGGAGCTTCCGAAGCAGGAACTCTTGGAGCAAGCGCGTGAGCGCGATGCACTGGCGGTTGCCGACCGTCTGGTGGAGGCCATCTCGGAGCTGCGCGACCTCTTTGAGCAGGGAATTTATGAGGTGAACCAGAAGGTCGATGACCTGCATGAGGATATGACGGAGCGTTTCGACGCGGTCGATGATGCGCTGGCTGATGTACAGGGCGTGTTGGAAAACATGACGGGAGATATCCGCCGCCTGCAGCAGAGACGGAATCGTATCTGGCGTTTTCTTGACTGAAGTTCACATGTTTTTTGACACAAGCTGGAAAACTTCCCCTGCTATCATAAAGGAAAGAGAGATGATAGGGGGGAGTTTTGTATGTCTGAGAAAAAGAATCCGAAAGAAACATCCAAGACGGTAGAACAGCGGCTGCAGCAGACCGCAGATGAACTGCAGGAACGCATTCGCTATTACAGCGAGAGTGAGGAAGGGCAGGAAGAGATCCGTCAGACGGTGTATCAAGCTGGCCGCGTCATCGGCGGCGCAGCCAGTCTCGTCTGGACCATCGCGAAGAGCGTGACGGGCTGCATGGCGCGCAAGGCGTGCGATTACTACGGGGCCGGTCAGCAGGCAAAAGACGGCAACTACAAGGCAGCAGGCAAGAAGATTGCCGAGATGCAGGTACGCCGTGCCAAAGGCATGGCACAGGCAGCGGCCACAGCGGCCGGAACTGTCTGCAATGGCGTCAAGGCAGCCTGTACAGAGGATACGGAAGCGGCCAAGAAGTTCCGCCACGGCCTGCGCAACTGCGCTGTGATCGGCGGGACCATCCTGGTGGCATCGGAAGCCGTGGATGCGATTGAAGTGGACGGAGATGGTGGCGCCATCACAGCGGATGACAGCGCCTTGCCGACAGATGACGATGCGCTGCCCGATGCATACGGCACAACTGACCTTCTGCCAACGATTGCCATCGACGACATGCCGGGCGTTGAGGACGGCATGCTGCTCGACAATTCGCCGAACAATCTGGCCGAGCTGGCTGAGGCAGGTGAATTCCATGGTACGCATCATCTCAGTGAGGTCATGCGCAGCCAGGAGGCGCGACTCGATTTCCTCGCACAGCACGATCTTGAGCGCATCCCCGCTGGCTGGGAAATCCACCACGTTGTGCCGCTTTCCGAGGGCGGCGCCGATACGCCGGACAACATGGTCTTGCTGAGAGCGGAGGATCACGACTGGATCACCACGCAGCATCGTATGTTCTACGGCTGGCCGGGACCGGAGTATTGGCAGGCGGCAACTTGACGGGAACGAAGCCTGACGGCATCAATGGCCGAAAAGGGATCGTTCTTATGTCGTATACAAAGCGACCATTCCGATTCCTGGATGGGTATACTGATAGTTGAGGTGATGCTTGTGAAACGTACATTTCGAAAAGTTGTAACTGATTCGCTCTTTTTCTTGCTGCTGCCCGTCGGCATTTTTGGTGTCATGGTCTGGGACATCATAAACCGGTTGTTTGGCCGGGATCTGCATATCCATAGTCGAGCTTCGGGATCGATGTGGATGTAACGTGGCAATAAGGATGGATTGTATTGATGGGAGGTGGTGTCATGTGGCGAGCGAAGCTGCAGATTGAAATCTATCGGTTCCAGGATGATGACTGCAACGTCATCTTGAAAGCCGTGAATCGAAACTATGCTCAATTTATTTTGCAGGTATTCCGTGATGCTGGATGGGATGTGGAAGCTGGTGTGTTCCTGGATGCAGAGAATACGCTGCGCCTGCGCTGCCTGCCGGAGCCAGCACGCACGTATTTCCAGCAGGAGCAGAGGGAACACCGGGTGGACTGGTACAGGGTCCTGATGGCTGATATGGAAGAGCGCCTGGCCTTTGACTGTTTTGAGGATGAGGAGACGATGACAGCGGCTTACCAGCGTTTGTTCCCCAAAGAATACTGGCCGCATTTTGAAGTCATGGTGCATTATGCGTATCGCCGTTTTTATCGCGGCCTCACGGCAGGACCGTCATGGCAGCAGGATTTTTATGATATGACGGACGGTCGATGCCTGCGTATCTGCCGCTGCTACGATGAGATTTGTCAATCCTTGCTCGAGCAGGCCTGGCAGCGGGAACATCCTCATGGCAGCTTTGCCTGGCTGGATACTTCGACGAATGATACGGCTCTGCAGGACGAGCAGATGCTCGCATTCATCCTGCCGGGCGAAGGTGAGCGGGCGAAGACGTTTTACCAGGAGCTGCTTTCCTGGGTACAGAAAAATAAAAAGAAGTACAATTCGATCCTGTCGCTGCAAGCGGCCTTTGCTGAGCAGGCAGCCATCCTTGCGTATGACTTGGATTTCCCTGATTTCAACGCTGTGGCTGCGAAAGCCTGGCGGCGGATTTTTGCCTTGTATCAAGAAAAACAGAATGAGGAGAGAGTCCACTATGTACATACATCCAAATTGGGGGAACAGCTGGAGCATTATTTCAACGTGACGGCTCCTGGCATAGATCAGTCAGTGAAGCCTAAGAACCGCGTGTCTTTGCCGAAGCCGATCGAGGCAGCGGCAAAGGAAGTGGATCGTGTGCAGCAGCCGCTTATCCAGCAACGGTATTATGCCGTTGCCCAGGGAAGGGTCTGCGGGATTTTCCTGGATGAGGAATTCTATCAGCAGGCGTTGGGCAAGGCTGGAGACAGTATCAGTGAGGTTTTCGATTCCTACAAGGCGGCGAAACACTGGCTGCGCGCAAAGCGCGAGGAGCTGAAGGCAAAACGGGAAGAAGGTGCAGATAAGACGCAGGCGCAGCAGTCGCTGCTGGAGGTCATGCCGCTTCCAGGCAAGGCGAGCGGAGAAGCTGCCTTGCCAAAGAAGAACATCAGCAGTGACAGGCATCAGTATCTCTTGGATATCCTGGAGGATATGCCGCTGGGGCCTGAGGATCTGCCCGCTGCTTGTTATTCGTCAGAGGCTGTGGCAGCCATGCGCCGGGAGACGCAGGATTTCCTCGCGTATGCCCATCAGCAGGGAGCCAGAGTCATGGCAAGGCTTCAGGGCTTTGTCCGCCGGCATGCCGATACGGAGCAATCTGCCAAGCAGCTGGCGACGGCATTCCGCAGGGAAAAACAGATCCCGGCGAGCTACAAGCTGTTGTTGCAGGATCTCTTTGTCCCGTTGAAGCCATCTCCTGACGGGAAAGGCGAGGACTCTGCCGTGCTGGCGGAGAATCTAGTTGCGATGGACATGGAAGAGCAGGCTTTTCTTGAGCAGCTGGCGGCGGATCGGGCGTATTTCCTGGAACTCGGTGATGACACCGAGACAACCTTGAGCCCGGCAGATGCCATGCGTGCGTATGAAGTATCGCGTCACTGCCCGCTGCAGACAGCGGCGGATGCATATCTGTTTGCCGCTTCCTTTTCGCTGCTGTTCGCTTATAACGGACGGCCGCGGAAGCTTCCGCTTTACATGATGTCCATGATCAATCGCTTGCAAAACGCGCCCTGCCTGCAAACGCACGAAGCCATTTATATGTATTACCGGGATTTTTGCTATCTGGTGGTCTATGGCCTGCAGTTCCGCATTGCGCCTATCGATCCGGATGATGTTTTTTCGCCGTTGGCGGATTTGCTGGCACGGCAGGAGAAGCTCGATGCCAGTGCTTTCCCGTTGGCCGTTTGGCGGCGGGCTTTGGCTTGCCAGAAGGCTTGCGGGGATGGCAAGGTGACGCAGGAGATCGAAACAGCCTTGGCTCAGCTGAGTGATCGTATCGCGCAGGACTGCATCGTCATGGATGAGAGCGGCTTCCATTATTGCTGGAAACCGGATCCAGAGCTTCGCGTGCGGGCGCAGCACCAGCTGCCGTATCTTGTGAGCGATGCGGCGGATCATGCGGTGATTGGCTGGTTCCGCTGTCAACAAGAAGCGGAACTGTTCCGGCAGGTGCTGGCCATCTGCTCGCCCGCCAAACACTATGATGTCCTGGAAGCGGCGGCGCATTGCGTTTCACAGCCCCCGGTCCATGGCGTTTACGAGACGAAGAAGCACCGGCACTTCCTGCTGGCTGCGACGCTGGCTGAAGATACGGCCCGGCAGATCATGGCGGCCTTCAAGATGCAGCGCAAGAACGGCGGCTATCATGTGATTTTGCTGGCACAGGGACGCGAAACGGCGATAGAGGCGTATCATAAGAAATTTTCCAGTGAATTCCTGCATCGGCCGGGTTTCTTTGAGGTGGGCCGCAGCCTTTATGAAGAACTTTATGATTTTGCAGCAAGGCAGGAGCGGGAGATGATAGAGGAGCCATCCATCCCGGCACTGACTGAGCGATATCGTTCGTTGCTGCCGGAGTCTGACCGGGAGGACTGGCCGCAGGAACTCGGATTGTTCCTGGCATTTGTCGCAAGGCGTGTGCGCCATGAGCAGGATTATACGCCGGTACCGTTCTCTGCCGAGCTTGCGGAACAGGCTGCATGGAGAGAGCAGGTGCGTGTACGCTTCCTGGGCAGCATGGCTCCGGCGGATCCGGGGCAGGCTGCTGCAGGCACAGCTTCCGTGGCGGAGCTTGTTAAGGTGCAGGAGGAGAAGCAGGATATCGTGCCGTCTGCGTCGCCTGCGCAGCAGGAGATATCGCCGCGTGAAAGCTCCGAACAGAGTCCGGAGCCCCTAAAGACTCAAAAGGACGAACAGGCTGAGCAGCAGGATTGGCAGGAAGAGTCTGGCAAAGACTCCTCCCTGTCCGTTTTTCGTGGCATCCAGTTCGACAAGCATATTTTCCGCCATGTGCCAGCGGCATATCAGGAGCGGTTCCGCAAGACATTTGCCAAGCGACTCGCCAAGATGCAGAGAATCTTTACCGGCGAAGCCCGGGCTGCGGGCAATGACTTCAAGCTCGTGGCGGGCCGGAACAGGCGGCGCGTCTTCAAGCGGCGTATCGGAGATCATCGCCTGAGCATGGTCTATAAAGACGGCATCCTGACGCTTTTGGCACTTAGCAGCCATGACCGGCAGATGGCGGATATCCATAATCTCCAAGGCAAGAGCATCGGCTATGTCTACTACGATACGGCTGATTTCCTGCAGCAGCTGGCCGCCTGGCCGGAGCGCGGCAGGAAGCAGCATCTGACGCTCGGGGATTATCTGGCGACGCCAGCGCATTTCGTCTTTGATGAAGATCAGAAAGCGGCGATGGCCAGTGCCAAAAACACTGAGAATCTCTCGGTCATCGGCAATGCCGGTGCGGGCAAGTCGGTCATCGGGCTCAAGTGGCTGCGCCAGGAGCTGCAGCAGCCGCATCATGATGCACTCTATCTGACGATGTCGGAAAATCTTGTCTATACGCTGTCGTTTGAGTTCGAGAAGGAGCAGCTCGAGTCTGGCAAGGCTCTGCCGTCCCAGGCGGAGATCCGCACGACCTTTGATTTCCTGCGGGCGGCGGTCAAGGCCAGCCATCCGGAGATCCCGGAGACGCAGCTCTTGAATGCGGCGCAGAGTTATGCTGTATTTTCCGCGTTCTGGGCGGAACAGGTTGACTGGACTCAGTTCTGGAACCGCAAAGACCCGGCCTTCGCCCGTCAGACGGAAGAAATGACGAGGCTTTCGGCCTGGCGGGAAATCCATGGCATCATCAAGGGGGCCGTGCCGGAGGACATCGCTTACGAGAGACTCCGGAGGATCCGGGAGGCCTTGTCGCCTGCGGAGTATCAGCGGCGCCTGCGCCGGGAGAAGAAGGCCAGCCAGAGTACGGTACTCTGGGAAACGACGCTCTATCGCGTTTACGAGAAGTACCAGGCTTATCTGCATCGCCACCGGCTGTTTGACGACAATGACATGGCCCGTCTGCTGCTCAAGAGCAGGATGAAGCCGCAGCGTCCGTACGGTGTTTACGGTGCTGTTTTCGTGGATGAATGCCAGGATCTCACGCAGATGGAGCTGCTGGCTATTTTCCACCTGCTCAGCGGCACGCGCCACAAGCGCATGGCGTCGGACCGCTGCCAGATGGTGCAGCCTACCTACTTTGATGAGGGCTGGATGCGCACGACCTCCAATGACTATGACCGGGCGCAGGGTCACCGGGTGCAATCTTCTGGGCTTCGGCCACGGTTCCTGCATTACAATTACCGTTCGAGCCGCAGCATCATCGCGTTCCAGAATTATCTGGTCCGGTATTTCCGCACGGCGGGTCTCTTGACCTTGCGTCAGGATGAGATGCAGGAGATTGCGGTGCCGCCGCTGACGCCGGAAGGGATGCGTCCTGTCTGGGTGGCTGCGGGCGAAAAGAACCGTCAGCTCCTGATCGAGGAACTATGGCGCAAGGTCCCGCAGAGTGACCTGCAGACGATCTTTGCCTTTGCTGGCTCCCGCGCCAAAGCGGCTTTCCCGCTTAGCGAGGAGGATGCCGTAACGGACATCATCAACTGCAAGGGCATGGAATATCCTTCGGTGCTTCTTTATGATGTGCTTTCAGAGACTGGCGGCAATCCGGCCATGGCCTGGAAGTATTTCTATGTCGGTGCGACGCGCAGCAATGCCTGCCTGATCATCTATGAGGAAGAGGCCGTGCCAGGCACGAAGATCTATGAGTTCCTTGAAGACGCTGCCTGCGAGGGTCTCATCGATTATGTCGACGACTTGCGGGGGAAAGCCGATTACGGCGAGATGAACTGGCTGGGCTATCTGTACCGCAGTGTCTATGAGAACGTGGCGGAGAACCGCTTGGAGACGGCCGAACACGCCTTGGATTTCGGCCAGTATGATCTAGCCCTGCGCATCTACGAAGAGGAGGGGCGTGATGCCAACATGATTGCTTACTGCCGCGGCCGCCTGCAGGAGAGCCGGGGTGCATATGCGGCGGCCCTGCAGTCATATGCCGGTCTGGCTGCTGATTGGTCGGATCATGGCCGCACGCGCCGGAATGCGCCGGAGATGCTGCTGGCACGCCCCGATGTCGCCGGACGGGAATTCTTGGCCGCCTATGCCCTGACGGGAAAGGGGCGGGAGGATTTTGTCGTACAGGCGCAGCAGGCCTGGCACTATAAATATGGCAAAGACAATGCCCGCAGCTTCTATGAAGCGTTGTGGGAGGGCATGCAGTGCTATGCCTGGTTGCCGTCTTGCCTGGAGCAATGGGCAGATGGAGCCGCTGCGCGCATCGCAGAGGATTATGAGGGCATCCGGCAGGCCGCCTGCCAGTGGCCGTTGCACCGGAGCGAGTGAGAGGAAGGAGATATGCATCATGCCATTGGAGAATAAAGAGGAACTCAGCCGTGCCTGCGAAGCGATCATCCGCTACCAGAAGGGGCTGGCGGATATCGAGAAGTACATTGGCCGGCTCAATCAGTACGTCGCGGAATTGGATGATAATCTCAAACAGACGGATCCCGCGGGGACTTTTGCCGCTTACGGGAAATCCCTGGCAACGCTGCAAGAACAGGTCGAGACAGTCAAGGCGCTGACGGAAAGCATGCGTGACGGCCAGCGCGGCCTGCTGTCTGAGTCCCGTGCCATCAGCCGCTTCAATGCCCGGGTCGAGCTCTTTGAGGAGGCCATGAAGGCGTTCAATCAGCGGGTGGACAGCCTGAGCCAGAAGCTTTATAACAAGGATTTCAACAATGCCATCAAGGCGATGCATGCCATCGCGGAGGACAGCAAACAGTCGGCTACTTACGAATACCGCCATGTGACGGATCATGACTACGAGATCTTGTGTCACGAATATGAAGCGTCGCTGGAGAAGTGCCGACAGAAGGGCCTGGTCAAACGGTATCTGACGGCCATGACGGAAACTCTCGTAGAGACGAAGCTCAAGCGGCCGGAGTTTGAATCCCTGCAGCGTTTGACGGAAAAAATGCTGCACAGCGACAGCAAGGCTCTGAAAGCCTTCCTGCAGGATGTGCAGCAGGGGTGAAGAGGAAAAAAGGACAGCAGTCTGCAGGTGATGCAGGCTGCTGCCTTTTTGTCAACGGTTCTTGTGCATGACGTATTTATCCGTGGCGATGTCGAGCATCTCCTGCCAGGAGGAGAATTTCGTGCATTTCCGGACCCATTCATCCATCTGCTCTTCGGGCAGGGCCTCGAAATCGCGCTGATCCTTGATGCCGAATCTGCCTCCCTGCAGGAATTTCTCAAACGTGCGGAAGCGCGTATAGCGGCGCATGAAAGAGGTGCTGAACACCTCGTCGAAATCCACTAGTTCCGGTGTCGTCTGATGGGGGAGCTTGTAATAACCAGTAATCTTGATTGCCATAGGGATCCTTCTTTCTGCTGTGAGGGTGTACAGGATGATTGTACCAGAAGCTGTCCTGTTCTGCTACCCGGAAAGGACAGTGGCGGGAAAAGATTTGACAGTTGCCCTGAAATCATGTAGGCTTAGATTGTATGATTGGATGAAGTATATCTATTTGATTTGATATTGGAGGGACAGCTTATGAAAAAATCAGCACTGCTGACGGCGGCCATGCTCCTCGTCAGTTCTTCCTGCGTCCTGGCGGCGCCAGTCAACCAGATGGCGAATCATGAGACGGCCGTCGGTGTCGGTACGAAAGAAAGCTATATCGAGCATAAGGTCACGAACAAGGCTACGGTCGGTTTCCAGTATGCGGATCGCGATGAGAAGGGCGACCACAAGGACGCTTATCTGCAGTATGATGTTGTTGGTTCCGAACTCAAAGTGATCGGCGGGTATCGCTGGAATCTGCCAAACGACAAGGACAATGCCTTTGCCGGCATGGCGGTCAGCACGCCGAAGATCATGGGCTTTGACGCCTATGCATCGTATATTTCCGGCAAGGATTTCAATGAAACACAGGTCGGCGTCAACAAGAACCTGCTGCTCAACGTGGATCTCAATGTCAATTATCACAACTTCAAACCCGATGAGGGCAGCCGTGAAAATGGCGTTGGTGTCGGCGTCACGGTGAAGTTCTGAGCCTTTGTTTCCAGGCTTCCTGTAATAATGCATACGGATGCGTGAAGCTGCCCCTTCGCGAGACGGAGTGCAGCCTATCAAAAAGCCGTCGCGTGAAGCAGATGGACTGCTCCCGCGGCGGCTTTTTGCTGGTTGCGAAAGGGTATGTGCGCTCGCTGTGACGGAGTCATTCCGCAGCGAAGAGCGGCAATGACTGGAGGAAGATGATGTCATCGCGTTTGGCAGCATCGCCTTCGGCCAGCACACAGGCCTGACCGATGACGTGGCCGCCGGCTTTTTCCGTCAGCTCGACGAGCGCCTTCATCGAACCGCCCGTGCTGATGACGTCGTCGAGCAGCAGGATGTTGCGGCCCTTGACGCGTTCGATGTCAGCACCGTCGAGGCAGAGCTTCTGCGTACCCTTGGTCGTGATGGAGACATCTTCGACCCAGAGTGCGTTCTCCATATAGGCTTTGACGGATTTGCGGGCGACGATATAGCGATCCATGCCGAGTTCGCGCGCCAGTTCTTCGGCGAGCGGGATGCCCTTGGTCTCTGCCGTCAGGATGTAGTCCGTGCCAGCGGGAACCTTTTTGGCGAGTTCGCGCGCGCAGGCACGCGTCAGGCTCACGTCACCGAGCATGACAAAGCCGGCGATGGCGAGCTTGTCATTGATGTTGAGTACCGGCAGGTCGCGCTTGCAGCCTGCAATGTTTAACGTATAGAATCTATCTGCCATGGTAGCACCTCTCCATAATGGTATAGTTTCATTATACTATGATTGGAGGATGGGTGCAATTGTGTCCGAGACGTCAAGATGGCAGAATGCAATTGAGATGGAACTGAAAGATTGGAAAGGGAGAAAAATGGAGAATCATCAGCAAGAAGACTTCCGTGAGGAGCAGCGTGCCGTGGAGGAAATTACGCATATGCTGCTGCATGCGCTGACCGAAGATGGCATCGGCGAGCAACTCGATGCAGCCAAATCCCAGCAGGAGGTCTACGAGGCATTGAAGACGCTGCCGTATTTCACGCTCACGCTGGAGGAGTTCCGTATTGGCATCGAGGCCCTGCGCCAGCAGCAGGCCGAGATCCATCAGCATAAGGAATGAATGTGCATACGGTGCAGAGATAGTTGGCAGCTGGATATACAGGTATGAGAAAAGCCGCAGGGATAAGACCTTGCGGCTTTTTTGTGCCTGTATGGATTATGTGGATTGCTCTCAGAGTTTCTTCTCGCACAGCACCAGTTCGAGGGCGTTGAGGACGTTGTCGATATCCTGTTCGGTGATAACGAGCGGCGGCTGGAAAGCCATGACGTTGCGGGCTACGCCGTTCTTGCCGATGATGAAGCCGCGGTCTTTGAGTGTCTCAAGGACGTCATCGAGTTCTTCGGCAGCCGGGCTCTTGTCGGCATGGACGAATTCCGCACCGGTCATGAGGCCGAGGCCACGGATGTCGCCGATGATCGGATGTTTTTCCTGGATCTCGCGCAGGCCGGTGCGCAGCTGCTCGCCGCGGGCTACGGCATTGTCGGCGAGATGATGGCTCTCGATGTAGTCGAGTACGGCGAGACCGGCGGCCGTGGAGACCGGGTTGCCGCCGAGTGTCGAAGCACCAGGCTTCGTGTAGGTGTCGGCAATCTTGGCCGTTGCGATGAAAGCCGAGATCGGCGCGCCGTTGCCGAGTGCCTTGGCGACGGCCATGATGTCCGGCGCGACATCGAAGTTCTCGATGGCGAACATCTTGCCCGTACGCGCGAAGCCCGTCTGGACCTCATCGGCGATGAAGAGCGTGCCGTGTGCGGCAAGGATCTCCTTGACGCGCTTGAAGTAGCCTTTGGGCGGCACGACGATGCCAGCATTGCCCTGGATGGTCTCGGCGATGAAGGCGCCGGGACGGCCGCTCGTGGAGGTGGCGATGACATCTTCCACAGCATTGGCGCAGGCGAGGTCGCATTCCGGATAGCGCTTGTTGAGCGGGCAGCGGTAGCAGTAAGGATTCGGCGCGAAGTGGATGCCGCCGACCGGCTCCGGATCGGTGCGCCACATGCCGATGCCCGTGACGCTCATGCCGAGCTTCGTGCGGCCGTGCAGACCGTTGCGCAGTGCGATGATCTCGCTGTTCTTCGTATAGATGGAGGCGAGCAGCAGTGCCCCTTCCGTAGCCTCGGAGCCCGTGGAGCAGAAGAACGTCTTCTGCAGGTCACCCGGCGTGACCTGTGCGAGGCGCTCTGCCAGGTTGACGAAATTCTCGGTCAAGTAGATGTTGCAGACATGCTGCAGGTTTTGGATCTGCTCGATGACTTTTCCCGTGATGGCAGGGTTGCAGTGGCCGCAATTCATGACGGAGACGCCGGCGAAGCAGTCGAGGTATTTCTTGCCTTCACTGTCGTACAGGTACTGCATGGATCCTTTGACGAGTTCCATCGGCTGCTTGTAGAAATGGCCGAGGCAGGGCATGATGTATTTCTTCTTTTTCTCAATGATGGCTTCCGGCCCGATATACTTGTTTTCTCCCAAGATGAAATCCTCCTTTTTTATGGCAGGCTTGTGGAATCAGCAGCGTTCTCAGATGGAGTTGCGGCTTTGACGGAACCGGTAGGTACCGAGACCGAATTCGCGCGGGCTCTTGTCCTTGAGCTGTTCAAAGGCAGCAGCATGGAACGCATCGGCAGCCGTCTTGCCGGCGGCAAGTTCGTCGAGTGCCTCGCGGTAAAGCTTCGTCACGAGTCCCGTAACTTCCGGCGTGTAATCCTGTGCTTCGATGCGGTAGGAGGCGAGGCCGTTGAATTTGGCGAGGTACGGATAGAGACAGAGATCCTTGGCGAATTCAATATGATTGCGACCATACTGGTCGATGCGGATCGGATGCTTCTCACCGGCCGTATCGAGGAAGGCGTAATGGCGGTCGAGGATTTCCGGGTTATCGAGTTCATTGAATCTCGGCAGGCTCATGGCCGGGAAATCGTGGTCGCAGATCATGGATTCGTAGGTGCCGTGGACGACGGTCTCGAGCGGCAGTTCGGCATTCTCGACAATCTCGCGCAGCTGCTCGAAGG
>ERZ1673693.2052-NODE-2052-length-12536-cov-5.489304_pt1 | contig 12536 bp, 8 predicted proteins | sample MGYA00580223_ERZ1673693 | MGnify/ENA primary metagenome ERZ1673693 (study PRJEB41218, sample SAMN15661741) | gut metagenome | host: Homo sapiens | place: Canada: London | collected 2015-08-20/2019-03-30 | study: EMG produced TPA metagenomics assembly of...
AATGCCTAAAGACCTGCTTACTATTGTTGTTTCATGTACCAGTCCGGAGTTGGCGATTCCTTTCAATTTGACGGTAGCTAGCCCTGCTAGTGTGGCTACCGGGAATACACAGTTGACAACCCAACCTGTCCTACAGCCTTATTTGGTGGATAATGAAGGAAAGATCAACTTCCCGGTATTAGGCGAATTAAAAGTGGGCGGTTTGACAAAGAAAGAGGCAGAACAATTAATTATAGAAAAGTTGAAACCTTATATCAAGGAGACTCCGATCGTAACCGTCCGCATGGTTAATTACAAAATCTCCGTATTGGGTGAGGTTGCCCGTCCCGGTACTTTTACCATCAATAATGAGAAGGTGAATCTGTTGGAAGCCTTGGCCATGGCGGGTGATATGACCGTCTGGGGACTTCGTGACAATGTAAAACTGATTCGTGAAGGCGCTGACGGTAAACAGCAGATTATAACATTGGATCTTAACAGTGCGGAAACCATTCTTTCCCCTTATTATTGGTTGCAGCAGAATGATATTGTTTATGTGACTCCGAACAAGGCGAAAGCTCGTAACTCTGATATCGGTAACAGTACTAGTTTGTGGTTCTCCGCCACTTCTATCTTGGTGTCATTGGCAAGTTTATTAGTAACAATCTTCAAATAGTATTACTGTATGGTTGAGGAAAAGAAGGAAAAGTGTATGGAACAGTCTGAAGAACAGTTTAATATTCAGGAAATCCTTTTCCGTTGTCTGGTTCACTGGCCTTGGTTCGTGTTTTCAGTGATTGTCTGTATCGCCTGTGCGTGGGGGTACCTGCGACTGACGACACCCGTTTATAATATTTCCGCCACAGTCTTGATTAAGGATGATAAGAAAGGTGGTGGTACAAGTGTGTCTTCCGAACTGGAAAGGATGGGTTTGGACGGTTTTGTCTCTTCATCCGGTAATGTTGATAATGAAATCGAAGTGCTCCGCTCGAAGTCTTTGTCCGAAGAGGTGGTCAACAATTTAGGTCTTTTTGTCACTTATATGGATGAAGACGAGTTCCCGAAAAAGGAACTTTATCAGACCTCTCCCGTATTGGTGAGCCTTACTCCGCAGGAGGCGGACAAGCTTCCGGGCAGGATGGAAGTCGCGATGACTCTTCAACCGACAGGTGTGATGGATGTACAAATGAAAGTGGGTGATAAAGAATACCGGAAAGAGTTTGAAAAATTACCTGCCGTATTCCCGACCGATGAGGGTACGGTCGCATTTTTTGTAAATAATGATACCTTGTCTGCTGTCCGTCCGGAAAGCGTGACGAAAGAACGTCATATTACGGCTTTCATTAACCGGCCTTTCTCTGTTGCAAAAGGATATGCCAGCTCCTTGTCGATAGCTCCCACCTCAAAAACGACTTCTGTTGTTGTCATTTCATTGAAGAATACCAACCCCCGTCGTGGCAGGGATTTTATCAATAAGTTACTTGAGATGTACAACATCAATGCGAATAACGATAAGAATGAAGTTGCCCAGAAAACGGCAGAGTTTATAGATGCACGTATCGGTATTATTTCCAAGGAGCTGGGTAGTACTGAGCAAGATCTGGAAAATTTCAAACGTACAGCCGGTATTACGGATTTGAGCAGTGAGGCTCAGATCGCCTTGACTGGTAATGCGGAATATGAGAAGAAACGTGTGGAGAATCAGACCCAGATCAACCTTATTGTTGATTTGCAAAAATATCTTCAGGGTAGTGAATATGAAGTGTTGCCTGCTAATGTTGGCTTGCAGGATGGTGGTTTGGTTGGAGCAATCTCTCGTTATAATGAGATGTTGATTGAACGTAACCGTCTGTTGCGTACTTCAACGGAAAGTAACCCGGCGATTGTCAACCTTAATACCAGTATCCGTGCCATGCGTAGCAATGTGCAGGCCACTTTGGATGCAACGTTGAAGGGGTTACAGATCACGAAAGCCGATCTGGACCGTGAAGCGAGCCGTTATTCCCGTCGTATCAGTGATGCCCCGACTCAGGAACGTCAGTTTGTGAGCATTGCCCGCCAGCAGGAAATCAAGGCAGGTCTTTATTTGATGTTACTTCAAAAACGTGAGGAGAATGCCATCACTTTGGCAGCTACTGCAAATAATGCCCAGATAATTGATGCAGCGATTGCTGATGATAATCCCGTTTCCCCTAAAAGGATGATGGTCTATCTGGTTGCTTTGTTTTTTGGAATGGGAATTCCGGTAGGTATCATTTATCTGATAGGTTTGACCAAATTCAAGATTGAAGGACGTGCCGATATCGAGAAATTGACTTCACTTCCTGTTGTAGGTGATATTCCATTGGCGGATGAGAAATCCGGATCAATTGCGGTTTTTGAGAATAAGAACAACCTGATGAGCGAGACTTTTCGTAATGTTCGTACCAATCTTCAGTTTATGCTTGAAAATGGTAAGAATGTGATTTTGGTGACGTCCACTATCAGTGGTGAAGGTAAATCCTTTGTATCATCCAATTTGGCTATCAGCCTTTCTTTGTTAGGGAAAAAAGTAGTAATCGTTGGTCTTGACATTCGCAAGCCCGGTCTGAACAAAGTGTTCAATATCCCGCAGAAAGATCATGGAATTACTCAGTTCCTGACTAACCCGAGTATGAACTTGATGGATCTGGTTCAACCTTCTGATATCAACAGGAATCTTTTTATTCTTCCTGGTGGAGCAGTTCCTCCCAATCCGACGGAGTTATTGGCCCGTGACGGATTGGAGAAGGCTATTGAAACATTGAAGACTAACTTTGATTATGTGATTCTGGACACCGCTCCTGTTGGGATGGTAACCGATACTTTGTTGATAGGTCGTACCGCTGATTTATCAGTATACGTATGCCGTGCCGATTATACCCGTAAGGCAGAGTTTACTTTGGTTAATGAGCTTTCTGAAAACAAAAAGTTACCTAACCTCTGTGTCGCCATAAACGGTTTGGAACTTCAGAAAAAGAAGTACGGCTATTATTATGGCTATGGTAAATACGGCAAGTATTATGGCTATGGCAAGCGTTATGGTTATGGCTACGGCTATGGAGAAAAACATACTGGTCAGGAATAAACTACTATTGATAAATCCAAATCAAACATAATATGCGTGATTTCAAAGAGATTCGGGTCGCAGTAGCCGGAACTGGCTATGTGGGACTGAGCATAGCGACACTGCTATCACAACATCATCATGTAACTGCCGTGGATGTAATCCCGGAAAAGGTGGAGAAACTGAACAACAAGGTTTCCCCTATCCAGGATGATTATATCGAGAAGTATCTGGCTGAAAAACCGCTTGATCTTGTTGCCACTTTGGACGGGAGGTCAGCCTATGCTGATGCTGACTTTGTGGTAATAGCCGCTCCTACAAACTACGACCCAGTGAAGAATTACTTCGATACGAGTCGTGTGGAGGAAGTTATCGATCTTGTGCTTGAAGTGAATCCTGATGCCGTAATGGTGATCAAATCGACAATTCCGGTGGGCTATGCCCGTAACCTTTATGTAAAATATGCCCAGAAAGGAGTCAAGAAGTTCAACCTGCTGTTTTCACCGGAGTTCCTTCGTGAAAGCAAGGCCCTTTATGACAATCTCTACCCGAGCCGTATCATCGTAGGTTATCCGAAGATCATTGACGGCTCGGAGTTTGCTGAAGAAAACAAGGCGATCCGGTCTGTTACGGATGTCACTATGTTACAGGAAGCAGCTAGGACATTTGCCGCCCTTTTGCAGGAAGGGGCTGTCAAAGAAAACATCGACACGCTCTTCATGGGTATAAAAGAGGCGGAAGCTGTCAAACTCTTTGCCAACACCTATCTGGCTCTCCGTGTCAGCTATTTCAATGAACTTGACACATACGCTGAAATGAAAGGATTGGACAGTAAAGCCATCATTGAGGGCGTAGGTCTTGACCCACGTATCGGGACACATTATAACAATCCCTCATTCGGTTATGGCGGTTACTGCCTGCCGAAAGATACCAAGCAACTCCTTGCCAACTATCAGGATGTACCACAGAATATGATGTCCGCAATCGTGGAGTCAAACAAGACCCGTAAGGATTATATAGCCGATGCAGTACTCCGTATGGCGGGGTGGTATGGTTATTTAGAAAATAACGAATACAATTATTCTGATTCTTCCAATCAACCTCCGGTTGTTGGTGTGTACCGTTTGACGATGAAATCAAATTCTGATAATTTTCGCCAGTCTGCTATTCAGGGAATCATGAAGCGTATAAAGGCTAAGGGGGCAGAAGTCATTATCTATGAGCCTACGCTTGAAAATGGCACATTGTTCTTTGGTAGCAGGGTTGTGAATAACTTAGAGGAATTCAAGGAAAGTAGTCGTGCAATTATTGCCAATCGCTATGACACTTGTCTCGATAATGTGAAAAACAAGGTTTATACACGAGATATTTTTGGAAAAGATTAAATAAATGAAAAATATACGGCTATGAGTATTTTTACAGATAAAACCCTTATGATTACCGGTGGAACTGGTTCGTTCGGTAACGCGGTATTAAATCGTTTTCTTCGTACTGATATTGGTGAGATTCGTATCTTCAGTCGCGACGAGAAGAAGCAGGACGATATGCGTCATGAATATCAGTCAAAATATCCTGATGTCGCCCACAAGATAAAGTTTTTTATTGGTGATGTGCGCAATCTTCAGTCTTGTCGCAGTGCAATGCCTGGAGTAGATTATATTTTTCATGCAGCTGCCCTCAAGCAAGTTCCGTCTTGTGAATTCTTCCCAATGGAGGCAGTAAAGACCAATGTTATTGGTACTGACAATGTGTTGACTGCAGCTATTGAGTCAGAAGTTGGTGCAGTCATCTGTTTGTCAACAGATAAAGCGGCGTACCCAATCAATGCGATGGGTATTACTAAAGCAATCGAGGAAAAAATAGCAGTGGCAAAAAGCCGTTATTCCGGTAAGACCAAGATTTGTTGTACACGTTATGGCAATGTAATGTGTTCTCGTGGTTCTGTGATACCACTTTGGATAGAGCAAATACGTAATGGTAATCCTATTACTTTGACTGAACCTAAGATGACGCGTTTTATTATGTCATTGGAAGAAGCTGTTGATCTTGTACTTTTTGCTTTTGAACATGGTCAAAATGGTGATATTCTCGTACAGAAGGCTCCTGCTTGTACTATTCAGACTCAGGCTGAGGCTGTATGTGAACTCTTCGGTGGCAAGAAAGATGATATTAAAGTAATTGGTATTCGTCATGGTGAGAAGATGTATGAAACACTTTTGACAAATGAGGAATGTGCTAAGGCAGAGGATATGGGTGATTTCTACCGTGTACCGGCTGACAATCGTGGTTTGAATTATGATAAGTTCTTCAAAGAAGGAGAGATAGAACGTAACATCATCTCTGAGTTCAACTCAAACAATACACGTATACTTACAGTTGAGGAGACTAAGACAAAAATAGCTGCTCTTGAGTATATCCAAAAGGAACTCTCTGGTGAAGGTAACTTTGTTCAGTAAGAAAATACCAAAGATTTATGAAGATATTGGTAACAGGGGCTAAAGGTTTTGTGGGACGAAACCTTTGCTCCCAACTTAATAACATAAAGGAAGGTAAGGCTAGCTTGTATAAAGATGTACAGGTAGATAATGTTTTTGAGTACGATCTCGGAGACACTAAGGAAGAGCTCGACTACTACTGCGCAGAGGCTGATTTCGTTTTCAATCTCGCAGGTGTCAATCGTCCACAGAATCAGGAAGAGTTTATGAAAGGCAATTTGGGCTTTGCCACCACTCTTCTTGATACGTTGAAAGCACATAAGAATGCCTGTCCTGTAATGCTCTCATCCTCAGTTCAGGCTTCTCTTACTGGGCGTTTTGGCGGCTCAGAGTATGGTCGTAGTAAGAAAGCTGGTGAAGAACTTTTCTTTCAGTATGGTCATGAAGTGGGAGCAAGGATGCTTATCTATCGCTTTCCGAACCTTTTTGGCAAATGGTGTCGCCCTAACTATAATAGTGCTATCGCTACTTTTTGTAACAATATTGCCAACGACCTCCCTATTCAGGTTAATGACCGTAATGTTGAAATGGAACTTCTTTATATTGATGATCTTGTTGATGAAATGATTTCCGCCCTCGTAGGTAAAGAACATCGTTGTGAATTTGAGGGACTTGAGGTTATTCCAGCTGTCGAAGGTCACTATTGTTACTGTCCTGTTACTCACAAGACGACTCTCGGAGAGATTGTAGACATTATTAGTGAGTGTGCGGCATCTGTCAGTCCGGCAGGAGGCAAGGCCCAGACTGCATTGGCTTTACCGCAAGGTAGCCTTGAATACAAACTTATGACTACCTATCTTAGTTACCTTCCAAAAGAGAAAGTTATTATTGATCTTAAGATGAATGTAGATCAGCGGGGTTCCTTTACTGAACTTATCCATACCCTTAACAACGGTCAGGTCAGCATCAATATCAGCAAACCGGGAATCGTCAAAGGTGAACATTGGCATCACAGCAAGTGGGAAACTTTTATTGTTGTAGCAGGGCATGGACTTATTCAACTCCGTAAGGAAGGGACAGACGAAATATGGAACTATGAAGTGAGTGGTAATAGGATTCAGGCAGTTCATATGCTTCCTGGATACACCCACAATATTATAAACTTAAGTGAAACCGAAGACTTGGTGACCGTAATGTACTGCAATGAAGTTTTTAATCCCGATCGCGCAGACACCTACTTTGATCCAGTTGAAAAGAAATAACATAATGGAGAACAAATTTCCTAAATTTGATTATAGCGATATAAAGTGGCAGGAGAATGGTAAATTGAAACTTATCATAGTTGTTGGTACTCGTCCTGAGATTATCCGTCTTGCCGCTGTTATCAACAAGTGCCGCAAGTACTTTGATGTAGTTTTGGCTCACACCGGACAGAACTACGATTACAACCTCAATGGCATTTTTTTTAAGGATCTCAAACTGAAAGATCCCGAAGTCTACATGGATGCTGTTGGCGACGATCTTGGTGCCACCTGCGGTAATATTATCAATTGCAGCTACAAACTGTTTAATCAAACTAAGCCCGACGCTGTCTTGGTACTTGGTGACACTAACTCTTGTTTGAGTGTAATAGGTGCCAAGCGTTTACATATTCCAATTTTCCATATGGAAGCAGGTAACCGTTGCAAGGATGAATGTCTTCCCGAAGAGACAAATCGCCGTATCGTAGATATCATTTCTGATGTCAATATGGCTTATTCCGAGCACGCTCGTCGTTATCTTGCAGAGTGTGGGCTTCCTCGTGAGCGTACCTATGTTACCGGTTCACCGATGGCGGAAGTACTTCATGAGAATTTAGCTGAGATTGAGGCGTCAGATGTTCACCAACGTCTTGGACTTGAGAAAGGAAAATACATCCTGCTTTCAGCCCATCGCGAGGAGAATATTGACACGGAGAAGAACTTTACTTCTCTTTTTACTGCTATTAATAGAATGGCAGAAAAATATGATATGCCTATTCTCTATTCTTGTCACCCACGTTCTCGTAACAGATTGGTGGCATCAGGTTTCCAACTTGATAAGCGTGTTATTCAGCAAGAACCTCTTGGTTTTCATGATTATAATTGTCTCCAAATGAATGCCTTTGCTGTGGTATCGGATTCTGGTACTCTTCCTGAGGAAAGTAGCTTTTTCACTTCAGTTGGTTATCCTTTTCCTGCTATCTGTATTCGAACTTCAACAGAACGTCCTGAGGCCTTGGATAAGGCATGTTTTATACTTTCTGGTATTGATACTGAGGGGCTGCTTCAGAGTGTAGATTTGGCTGTTGAACTCACTAAGGACGGCCAACATGGTATTCCGGTACCGAATTATATTGACGAAAATGTTTCAACGAAGGTGGTGAAGATCATTCAGAGTTATGTAGGAGTAGTGAATAAAATGGTTTGGCGGAAATCTTAATTGAATCACTTTTCTTTTATACATTACATTTTACGTTTAGACATAGTTTGAATAAACAAATAATATGAGAAAAAAAATAATGTTAATCTTCGGAACACGACCAGAGGCAATTAAAATGTGTCCTCTTGTTAAAGAGTTTCAGAAGAGGAATAATGAATTTGAAACAATCGTATGTGTAACAGGTCAGCATCGTGAAATGCTTGATCAGGTTCTTAATCTTTTTGACGTGAAGCCTGATTATGACTTGAATATCATGAAGCAGGGGCAAGATCTGACTGATGTGACTGCACGTGTTCTTACAGGTCTTCGTGATGTGTTCAAAGAATGTCATCCTGATGTAGTACTTGTACATGGTGACACCACTACTTCTACGGCCGGTGCACTTGCTGCGTTTTATGCACAGATTCCTGTGGGGCATGTAGAGGCAGGTCTTCGTACTCATAATATTTACAGTCCATGGCCGGAAGAGATGAACCGTCAGATTACTGGGCGTATTGCTACCTACAATTTCTCTCCAACTCCTCTCTCTGAGAAAAATCTTCTTGAAGAAAAGGCTCACGGTAACATTTATGTAACAGGTAATACTGTTATTGATGCCCTTCATATGGTAGTAGATAGGCTCAAAAAAGATGAGCTTTTGGCAAAGAAGCAAGACGATATACTTATACATGCCGGTTATAATGTAACTCGTCTTACCGATTGCCGTAAACTTGTACTTATCACTGGGCACAGAAGAGAAAATTTTGGTGACGGATTCATTCGTATGGTTACTGCTATGAAAGATCTCTCTGAGAAGTATCCTGAGATTGATTTCGTATATCCTATGCATCTCAATCCTAACGTACGTAAGCCTATACACGAAGTATTTGGTGAGGAACTCACTCGGTCAAATTTCTTTTTCATCGAACCGCTACAGTATCTCGAGTTTGTATATCTCATGAGCAAAGCTGCTATTGTTCTCACTGATTCAGGCGGAATTCAGGAAGAGGCTCCAGGACTTGGTAAACCGGTACTCGTAATGCGCGATACCACTGAACGTCCTGAAGCTCTAGCTTCTGGTACCGTTCATCTTGTTGGTACAGATTACGACAAGATCATGAACGAGGTTAGCACTCTTCTTGATGATACAGTAGCATATGAAGCGATGAGTAAAGCCGTTAATCCTTATGGTGACGGACAGGCTTGTCGCAGAATTGCAGACGTACTTGCAGACAAGGAGATTGAACGTTATGAAGTCTGCTAATCTTATTCTAATAATAGAGAAAACAAATAGAAAAAAATATTAAAATCAAACTTATGATTAATGTAATAGGATTGGGGTATATCGGGCTTCCGACTGCCCTCATGATGGCTTCTCATGGGGTTGAGGTCATTGGTACTGACTATAATAAGCAACTTGTTGAAACACTCAATGCAGGTCGTACTACTTTTAAAGAGAATGGTCTTGATGAACTTTTTCAAAGTGCTCTCAAAGCTGGCATTAAGTTTACTACAGAGTACCAGAAAACAGATATGTACATTGTGTCGGTTCCTACTCCATATGACAAATTTTCAAAGAAAGTTGATGCTTGCTATGTAGTGGCTGCCGTTAAGGAAGTAATGAAAGTTTGTCCCAAGGGGGCAACCGTAGTTATTGAATCAACTGTTAGTCCTGGTACCATTGATCGTTATGTACGCCCAGTTATTGAAGAAAATGGGTTTAATATAGGTGAAGATATTAACCTTGTACATGCTCCTGAACGTATTATTCCTGGTAATATGGTTTACGAACTTCTTCATAATAATCGCACTGTTGGTGCAGATTCTCACGAAATTGGTGAAAAAGTAAAAAAGTATTATGCGAGCTTCTGTCAAGGTGATATTGTTGTTACTGATATTCGTACAGCGGAGATGACTAAAGTCGTTGAAAATACTTTTCGTGCTGTCAACATCGCTTTTGCTAATGAGCTTGCACGGATATGTCGTCATGATAATATGGACGTTTACGAGATCATTCGTATCTGTAATATGCACCCTCGCGTAAATATTCTTCAACCAGGTCCTGGTGTAGGTGGACATTGTATCTCTGTTGATCCTTGGTTTCTTGTTGGAGACTATCCGCAACTTGCTAAAGTTATTGACGAATCTATGAAGACTAACGATTCACAGCCTACTTTCGTCTTAAATCGCATCTATGAGATTATGAAAGAGAATGGTATTACTGATAATCGTAAGGTAGGTCTTTATGGCCTCACTTATAAAGAGAATGTTGATGATTATCGTGAGTCACCTGCTCTTCAAATGTTAGAGGCTCAGGAACGTCATCTTGCACGTCCACTTCGTTGTTATGATCCGTTCCTTGAGAACCATAAGATTGCTGATAACCAATACAGTAATTTTGATGAGTTTTTGGATGATATAGAGATGGTAGTTATTCTTGTTAAGCATGACCACATCAAGCAAAACTGGGGCAAACTCAAAGGTAAAGTTATCTTTGACTGCTGTAATATTTGTCCGTTGGAGGGAGTATATCATATTTAATTTAGGCTTAAGTATGTGTATAGGTGAGACGCAGGTCTATAGTTCAATATCATCCGCACTTTAATATTTATCGAATCAAACAATGTGAACTACAGTTATAAAGAAATATTAAGCGGTGATGGTATTGACTCCTAACCTAAGGCATTTCTAGCATAAAAAGCAATTATAAATATTAAGATTGAAATTATCAATGATGGCAAGTCGCTGATAATTAGGAAAAAGTAATGGAGTGCTTACTATTTGCTGAATGCATGATAATTAAGCTCCTAGTGAATATAGATATGTTCTATTCGTTGTATTGTTAAAAGGTCTTTAATATAGAAGAACAAAGAAAAGATGTGCTATGGGAGTGGCTTGATATGTATGATGAAGATGAAATTGAAGATAAATATATAAAATACAACTTAACGATTAAAAACAATGAATCAAATGAACAAAGATTAGCCTAATCATATTAATCTGTTTAATGACGATTTACATTAGGGTGTAAACCAATAATTTACTAAGTATTTATAATGGAAACCAATAATTCCCGACAAGCGGCATGGGTAGCAATGGGAAGCCTTTTCTCGTTTGGCTTCTCGATAGTGAGTTCCATGATATTAAGTCGCTACTTTGATAAGGCTGATTATGGAACTTACAAACAGGTGATGTATGTTTACAATACTTTGCTTACTGTATTTACCCTTGGTTTGCCTAAGGCATATTCTTACTTTTTACCCAGGGTTAACCCCCAAGAGGCAAAGGACTTAATAAATAAAATAACCCGTCTGTTTTTTCTTTTAGGAGGGGTATTTTCCATTCTATTGTTTTTGGGGGCTTCTTTAATAGCTCAATTCCTCAAAAATCCGGATTTGGAAATTGCCTTACGCTATTTTTCACTAGTTCCGTTTTTGATGTTACCTACAATGGGGTTAGAAGGAATACTCTCTACCTATAAGAAAACAAAGTTCTTAGCTGGTTATACAATCACGACAAGATTATTTATGTTGTGTTGTGTTGCACTCCCAGTAATGATATTTAATCTGGATTATATAGGAGCTATTATTGGCTTTGTTATAGCTTCTATATTCAGTGCATTTTTGGCCCTATATCTGAAGGTTTATCCAGTTAGGAATAACATTAAAAATCGTACACAAACATCATATAAGGAGATATTTCAGTTTTCATTGCCTCTCATGTATGCGAGCCTGTGGGGCGTATTAATGAGTTCTGCGGATCAGTTTTTCATAAGTAGATTTTTTGGGTTAGAGGTTTTTGCGGATTTTTCAAATGGTTCTATGGAACTACCATTTGTAGGTATGATAGTAGGAGCATGCTCTACTGTTTTGTCTCCTATTTTCTCTCGAATGTCGCATGAGAAAGTTAACTTATATGAGCAATCATATCCACTTTGGAAGAGTGTTTACCAAAAAACAGCATTACTGATCTACCCAATTGTCGTTTATTGTTGGGTGTTCGCTGATGTAATAATGGTTGCACTTTATGGAGAAAAATACGAAACGTCTCAGACGTTTTTCAAAATCAAAGTACTTACCTATATTTTTTCATTGATAATATTCGCTCCATTCTTAATAAATACAGGGAAGGTTAAATTCTATGCTCGAGTAACTGTTATATTTGCCATTTTAGTGTGGCCAATGGAATATGTAAGCTTATTATTGACGAATTCACCCTATTCTATTTCAATAGTGTCATTATTATTGCATGTTGCAAGGATCTTTGTTTTCTTGATTGTTATTGCAAAGATGTTTCAGGTCAAGTTATATGAATTATTCCCATTATCACTGATAGGAAAGATTATTATACCATCATTTGTCATTTTGTATGCGGAGAGAATCCTACTAAATTATTGTCATATAGAATCTCCGTTCTTGGTTTTATCCATTAGTCTTATTGTTTATGTAATAGTCTATTGTGTATATTCAGTAATTGCTAAATTGGATTATTTATCAATTGTAAAACCACTAATTTCAAGAGAATGAAATACTTTTTAAAAGTAGCTGTTGGCTGTATTATACCATTTTTTAATGAGTGGAGGAAATTTAGATCATCTA
>ERZ1673693.2059-NODE-2059-length-12478-cov-4.573211_pt1 | contig 12478 bp, 11 predicted proteins | sample MGYA00580223_ERZ1673693 | MGnify/ENA primary metagenome ERZ1673693 (study PRJEB41218, sample SAMN15661741) | gut metagenome | host: Homo sapiens | place: Canada: London | collected 2015-08-20/2019-03-30 | study: EMG produced TPA metagenomics assembly of...
GTGCTTGAGAGGAATTGTGGCTTTCCGTTGAAGAAGTGCTGTGCGACTTGCCGGAGGTAGAGGCTTGGGATTTGCCTGGACTCTGTGTATTTTTCTGCGTGCTGCTCTTACTGCTCGGCGTTTTCGTTGCCGGCGCAGATGTGGCATTGGCAGGGATCGAGGTTTCGTACTCGTGTTCAGCGCGGTCAAGCAGGGCGCGCTCACTGGCATTGAGCTGGATGCCGAGCGTTTCGGCGAGCGTCGTGCGCAGCTTGCGCAGATCCGGGATCCAGTAGCTGACTCCATCGATGTAGAGCGGCTTGCCAGGGACCATTTCCGTCTTGAGCCCGTTCTTCTGGGCTTCTTTGAGCGTACCGGCAAATTCCAGCATCTGGCGGAAGGAAAGGTCGGTCTTGACGGAGGACATGACTTCCTTGATGACGGACGGGAGCTTCGGGATGATGGCCGGTGAAGTCACTTTGTCCATGCAGGCTTTCATGAATTTCTGCTGACGTTTGATGCGGCCGATGTCGCCTTCCTCGTCACGATAGCGTACGTAGGTGACGGCGGTCTTGCCGTCCATATGCTGCATGCCCGGCTTGAGGTCGATGATGAGGCCGCCGTCGTCATCCCAGGGGTCTTCGTAGTACATGCGCTTCTCGACCTCGATATCGATACCGCCGATGGCATCGATGATCTTCTGGAAGGCCTGGATGTTGATGACGACATAGTGATCCATATTGACACCGAGGAAATCCTCTACGGTGCGCTGTGCGAGCTTCTCGCCGCCTTCCGTGCCGCCCTTGGCACTGCCATAGGCGTAGGCAGCATTGATCTTATCCCAGCCGTGTCCCTTGATCTTGACGCGGGTGTCGCGCGGGATGGACATGAGTGCGGCCTGATCCTTTTTGGGATCGATGGTGGCGACCATCAGGGTGTCGCTGCGCCCCACATCGTCTTCTCGTTCGTCGACGCCCATGATCATGATGGTGGATTTGTCTTTGGCGGTCAGCAGGCCGTCTTCGACAATATCATCGGCGGATTTATCGAGCAGGCTGCTGGAGGCGAACATGGCGCCGGCAACTGCTGCGCCGACAAAGGCCAGGATCAGCAGCACCCAGAGCCAAATTCGGTGCTTGCGGCGTGAACGGCGTGACTGGCGCGGCGGGATCGGATTGGTTTGCAAATTGATACCTTCTTTTCTGATGACAGCAAAACTTCCCATTATCCGGGTATATTCTTATTATAAGGAGACGCAGGCTCCCGTGCAATTACTTTATTGATATCCACACTATATCGTAAGCAACAAGACTGAAAAAAAACTGTAGGCATGTTAGAATAACATGAGGACAAGAAAGGGAGGGATTCTCATGGCAGATGAGATTGAACGGAAATTCCTGGTGAATGAGGGCTGGCAGCCGCAGCATGAGGGCGTGCGCATCGCCCAGGGGTATCTGTCATCTGTACCGGAGCGCACAGTGCGCGTGCGCATCAAGGGGGATAAGGGATATCTTACGGTCAAGGGACGCAATGAGGGCATCCGGCGGCTGGAATTTGAGTATGAGATTCCCTGTGAGGATGCGGAGGCCTTGCTGAAGCTCTGCGAACAGCCGCTCATCGAGAAGATGCGCTATCTTGAGGCGGTAGGGGGCTTTACCTGGGAGGTTGATGTCTTTGCCGGAGCGAATGCGGGCCTGCGCGTGGCGGAGATCGAGCTGCCGGCAGTGGATACGCCGTTTGAGAAGCCGGATTGGGCTGGACAGGAAGTTTCTGGGGATGCACGTTATTACAATTCAAGCCTGATCCGTCAGCCTTATCGCCTGTGGAAAAGCGAGCTTTGAACTGTTTTGGATATCCACAGGCAGTAGTGGGGAAAATCGCCATGAAAAGCGCAAGATATGGGCATTGACAAGTCCATTTTTCATATATATGGTGGTTATCCACGGATTTATCCACATTATCCACAGAAAAAGAGAAAAATTTCAGCCACAATATACACAGAAGCCTGTATATATTATAGTAGGATTTGAAAAATATATTTTGTAGCTGACAGGTTTATCCACAGGTGTGGATTCTTTTGTGGATAACAAGAAGGGGAATACTATGGGGACAATGATGATATCCAATGAAGAATTGATGATGCGGCTGGTGCTATCCTGCATCCTAGGCGGCATTATCGGCTATGAACGGCAGTCACGCCGCAAGTCGGCGGGACTGCGTACGAATGTACTCGTCTGCCTCGGAGCCTGCCTCATCATGGTGATGTCGGAGGGGATTTACCAGGGCGTCGAGGGACATACGAATGCTGATCCGGCCCGCCTGGCGGCTCAGGTCGTCAGCGGCATCGGCTTCCTGGGTGCCGGTGCCATCATGAAGGAGGGCCTGACAGTCACGGGACTGACGACGGCGGCTTGTCTCTGGGTCGTAGCTGGTGTAGGACTGGCTGTGGGCGGCGGGTTCTATTCGGGAGCGCTCCTTACGACAGCCCTGGTATTCGTGACGCTGGGCACGCTTTCGCGGCTGGATGAATGGGTGGACCACGAGAAGAATTTTTCCTTGTCCATCCATACGATTGACCGGCCGGGGCAGATGCTTCTGATCAACAATTGCCTGGAGGGGCTGCATCTCAGGATCCGCGGGGTCAAGATCAAATCGGATGATCTCGATGATGGGCGCTGGGGCAAGAAGGGACGCAAAGTCCTCTCCATCGACCTGGAGGTCTACAATCCGCAAGGCGTAAAAGGCGTCATCGTGGTCGATGCCGTGCGCAGCCTGGAAGGCGTGCAGGGAGTCGATCTGATCTGAAACATCGCAATAAAAAAACGTGTCCGGGCGGACACGTTTTTTGCTTATATAGAGTGAGTATGATTATTCTTCATCCTTCTTGAGCGGCTTCTTGAGGATGGAGAGGACAACGCAGCCGATGACAGCGCCGACGATGATGGAGACGAGGTACATCAGCGGGTTACCGATGGTCGGTACGACGAAGATACCGCCGTGCGGAGCGCGCAGCGTGCAGTCGAAGGCCATCGTCAGAGCGCCGGTCACGGCCGAACCGATGACGCAGGACGGGATGACGCGCAGCGGGTCAGCGGCAGCGAACGGGATGGCGCCTTCCGTGATGAAGGAGAGGCCCATGACGTAGTTCGTGATACCGGCTTTGCGCTCGCTTTCCGTGAAGCGGTTCTTGAAGAATGTCGTGCAGAGGGCAATCGCGAGCGGCGGGACCATGCCGCCGGCCATGACAGCAGCCATGACGTGGAACTCACCGGAGGCCAGGAGACCCGTACCCGTGACGTAGGCAGCCTTGTTGATCGGGCCACCCATATCGACGGCCATCATGCCGGCGACGATCATGCCCATGAAGATGCGGGCAGAGGGATCCATGTTCTTCAGCGTGTCAACCATCCAGCCGTTGATGGCGGAAACCGGCGGCGCGATGATGAAGAGGCTGATGAAGCCCATGATCAGGATGCCGAAGAACGGATAGATGAGCATCGGCTTGATGCCTTCGAGGGAATCCGGCAAGCATTTCGAAGCTTTCTTGAGGAAGTTGACGATGTAGCCGCCGAGGAAACCGGCAATCAGAGCGCCGAGGAAGCCGGAACCCGTCGTGCCGGCGAGCGCACCGCCGACGAAACCGACGGCCAGGCCCGGGCGGTCGGCAATCGACATGGAGATGAAACCGGCGAGGACCGGCAGCATGAAGCCAAAGGAGGCACCGCCGATGTCTTTGAAGAATTTGGCGAGCGGCGTGTTGGAACCGAAGTTCTTCGGGTCGATGGAGTAATCATCGAACAGGAAGGCCAGGGCGATGAGGATACCGCCGCCGACGACGAACGGCAGCATATGGGAGACGCCGTTCATCAGGTGCTTGTAGATCTGGCGGCCAAGGCTCTCGCCCTGGACGTCTGCAGCGCTTTCTTCCGTGTCGCTGCCCGAAGCATGGTAGACCGGAGCATCGCCCTTGAGCGCACGGTCGAGGAGTTCATCGGCCTTGTTGATGCCGTCGGCGACTTTCGTGATGACGACTTTCTTGCCGTCGAAACGGGCCATGGCGACGTTCTTGTCGGCGGCGACAATGATGCCGTCTGCTGCGGCAATCTCGTCGTCCGTCAGGATGTTCTTGGCACCGCCGGAGCCGTTCGTCTCAACCTTGATGGAGATGCCGCGCTTCTTGGCGTGCTGCTCGAGGCTCTCGGCAGCCATGAAGGTGTGGGCGATGCCCGTCGGGCAGGCCGTGACAGCCAGGACCTGGATATGGTCGCTCTGGGGCGCTTCTTCGACGGCTTCTGCTTCTTCTGCCTTCGGTGCTTCGAATTTGCCATCTTCCTTGAGGTCGATGAGGTGCAGGAATTCTTCTTTCGTCTTGGCGGCAATCAGGGCTTCCTTGAAGTCCGGGTCCATGATCATCATGGCGAGCTGCTGCAGGATCTGGATATGGGCATCGTTGGCGGAATCCGGAGCGGCGATCATGAAGAACAGGCGGGCCGGATTGCCGTCCATGGACTCAAAATCCATGCCCTCCGGCACGGTCATGGCAGCGAGGCCGGCTTCTTTGACGCCTTTGCTCTTGGCATGCGGCGTGGCGATGCCGTCGCCGAGACCTGTCGTGCCTGATGCTTCGCGGGCGAAGACATCACTCAAGTACTGTTCCTTATCCGCGAGATTGCCGGAGGCTGCCATGAGGTCGGCAAGCTGACGGATGGCTGACTTCTTGTCAGTCGGCTTTACGCCCAGAGCGATGCTCTCACTCTTGAGCAAGTCAGTGATACGCATGTATTTCTCTCCTTTTTGATGAATGGATGGGTTTAAGCAATGGTTTTGAGGAGTGCTTCGACTTCCGGGCGCGTGGCGAGATTCTCGCTGAAGGCGGAAGCGGAACCCGTGGCGACGCCCATGTGGAAGGCCGTCGCGAAATCACCCTGCGATTCCATGTAGCCTGTGATGAAACCGGCTACCATGGAGTCGCCGGCACCAACGGAGTTGACGAGCTTGCCCTTCGGTGCCGGGCATTTGAAGGAACGGCCGTCTTCCGTCAGCAGGATGGCACCGTCGCCGGCCATGGAAATCAGCACGTTCTGCGCGCCTTTTTCCTGCAGCTTCTTGGCGTAAGTGATGATTTCCTCATCCGTCGTGAGCTTGACGCCGAACATATCGCCGAGTTCGTGATTGTTCGGCTTGATGAGGAACGGGTGGTACTTGAGGACGTTGAGCAGCAGTTTCTTCTCCGCGTCGACGACGATGCGGATGCCGCGGCCCTCGAGGCGGGCCATGATCTTCTCGTAGATGTCGTCCGGCAGCGTCTTCGGGATGGAGCCGGCGAGTACGAGCGTGTCGCCTTCCTGGAGCTTATCGAGCTTGTCAAAGAGTTCTTCGCGCTTGGCTTCACTGATGTCCGGTCCCTGGCCGTTGATTTCGGTCTCGTTTTCGGCCTTGACTTTGACGTTGATGCGCGTGAAGCCTTCCGGCAGCTGCACGAAGTCGTGCTTGACATGGAAGGTGTCGAGCTGGCGCTTGATTTCTTCGCCCGTAAAGCCTGCTGTGAAGCCGAGAGCCGTACTCTCATGGCCGAGATTCCCAAGGACGATCGAGACGTTGATGCCCTTGCCGCCGCCGAGTACCTGCTCGTAGTTCACGCGATTGATTTCGCCTGCCGTGAAGGAATCGAGCCGCACGATGTAATCGAGGGACGGATTGAATGTAACGGTGTAGATCATTTCTTACTCTCCTTCCAGTATCGTGGTACAGTCCAGATACTTCCTATCGATGAGATGACCGGTGATGATGGTGGCACTTGAGATGTTTGCGAATGTGATGGGCGAGATCTTGTTGAATTTTGACTGGTCAGCCAGGACATAGGCATGTTCGCAGCGGGAGAGTGCCTCGCCCTTGACGAGCCCCTCGCTGGAGTCCGGCGTGGAAAAGCCGGATTTGATGCTGATGCCGTTCGTGCCGAAGAAGCCTTTCGTGAAGTTGTAGAGTTCCAGATTGTGCAGGGCTTCCGTACCGATGACGGCTTCCGTGACCGATTTGATCTGTCCGCCCAGAATGAAGACTTTGAAGCCTTTGGCGGCAAGACGGGAGGCGTGGGGCAGTCCGTTCGTCACGTAAACGGCCTGGCGTTCTTTGAGGAAATCGACCAGATGCAGCGTGGTCGAGCCGGCATCGATGTAGACGAAATCGCGTCTCGTTACGAGACTGGCGGCACGACGGGCGATGGCGATCTTTTCTTCGGTGCAGCGGCTGTTCTTGGTCGGCATGTCTTCTTCCATGGCACTGTAATTGTTGTCGATGGAAGTGGCACCGCCATAAACCTTGTACAAGAGGCCGCGCTTGTGGAGTACCGTGAGATCGCGGCGGATGGTAGACTCCGATGTGCTGAGGGCACGGGTCAGTTCCGGAACGGTCACGGCCCGCTTTTCTTTGAGGATGCGCAGGATCGTGGCATATCGTTCTTCCGTAAGCATGGCGTTCACACCTTTCTATGACTCAATGATATCACCAAAGTCAGTCAAAGTCAATCATATCCACTTATGAATACAAAAAGAATGAGCATAAATGATTGATAACGATTAAGAATCATACAGACCCGAATGCTTCATGTACACCCATGGACAGGAGAAGGACGTCGTACCGAGATTTCACCTTTTTTTCATGGAGAAAGCTGGTATTTTCTTATATAATGTAAAGTACAGAAGCGTAATATAAATAGGAAAAGAGGAAAATAGATGACCGATATCAAGCAAGATGTACAGAAAATCGTGCCCACGGAACGAGCCAAAGCAGCTATCCAGCAACACCGCAAGGCGTCATTCTACGTCAAGAAGTACTTGACGATTTTCCTGGGGGCTATCATTGCGGCCGCAGGACTCGAATTGTTCCTGATCCCGAACAACGTTATCGATGGCGGTGTTGTCGGTATCTCCATCATGATGAGTTCGATCACGGGATTGTCGCTTGGCGTATTCCTCGTGCTGCTCAATATCCCGTTCCTGTATCTTGGCTACAAGCAGATCGGCAAGAACTTCGCCATCGCGACAACGATAGCCATCTGCCTGCTTTCTGCCTGGTCGGCTGTCTTTGCGCCAATCCCGCGCGTGACGGACGATCCGTTCCTGGCGGCGATTTTTGGCGGCATCATCGACGGTCTCGGCGTCGGCCTCATCATCCGCGCAGGCGGTTCTCTGGACGGCACGGAGATCGTGGCGATCATCATGGACAAGAAGTCCGTGTTCTCGGTGGGGGAAGTCGTCATGTTCATCAATCTCTTCATCCTGTCGAGTGCCGGCCTGCTCTATGGCTGGGATAAGGCCATGTATTCGCTGGTGGCTTATTTCGTCATTTCCAAGATGATCGACGTCGTCATCAAGGGCCTTGATGAATCGTATGCCGTCATGATTGTCACGAACGAACACGACGAGATCACCTCCGCCCTCAATGACCGCCTGGGCCGAGGCGTTACCCTGCTGCACGGCCAGGGCGGCTACACGGGCGAGCCGAAGGAAGTCCTCTACTGCGTCGTCACCCGCCTCGAAGTCGATAAGCTCAAGGAGATTGTCCTTGAGAAAGACGAGAATGCGTTCGTGACGATCAATGCCGTGCATGATATCGTGGGCGGCCGTTTCAAGAAGAAAGCCATTCATTGAGCCAGCGGCATGGCGTGTACGTTGGCTCTGCCTGAACCTGTTTGGAGGTGTTCATGATGCGCAAGTTGATTCCTTTCCTTTGCATGCTGGTGATGCTGGCTGCCCTTTGTAGTGTGGCTGCGGCCGCAGAGCGCCAGCCTTTGCGGGTGGCACAGTATCCGCTCGTCGTGCAGTCGTCCTGGCAGGAACCGGGCCTGGAGGTCACGGATGAACTCGAAGGGCAGATTGACCGGGCTCTGCACGTGCCGCTCAACGGCACGCTGCATCGCGTGGAGTATCTGCCGGAAAAGGATTGCCTGGCTGCCTGGGATGAGGCCGAGAATGACAATGGCTCGCAGAAACTCAAGGCGATGGCAAAAGCCGTGGCCGAGAAGCTCGATGCCGACCTTGTCGTGATCCCTGTCATCAACGACTACGTCCAGTACACGACGATGAGCTGGCACTGGGACCGCGACATCATCCTGCACAGCTATGTTTCGCTGGAACTCGTGGTGTATGACCGTGCGACGGACAAGGTAGTCGATAAGAAGGCTTCCCGTTTCTATGATGACGATTATTCCACGACGGGGACGGCTTCGTATCTGGCCCGTGAAGCCATGACGGATCTCATCCAGCAGGTGAATCTGCGCGGCTATATCTGGGACCGTCCTGCTATGGCGCAGGTTCCTGCTGGAGAGGCCGCAACGCAGGTTCCGGCAGGGCAGGGTCAGGCGGCCGCAAAAAAATGAAGTTCGCCCTTGACAAGTTACAAGGTTACAATTATAATGTAAACATATTAATCAGATATGTTTACACACCGTTGGGTGAGCCGTGATAGAAAGGGGCCGTTATTCATGAGTGAAGAGAGAAAGTACCATTTTGAAACGCTGCAGCTGCATGTTGGTCAGGAGCAGGCCGATCCTGCTACGGATGCACGCGCTGTACCGATTTACCAGACCACGTCTTTCGTATTCCACAATGCCCAGCATGCCGCGGATCGTTTTGCACTCAAGGATGCCGGCAATGTCTACGGCCGCCTGACGAATCCGACGGAAGACGTATTCTCCAAGCGCATCGCGGCTCTGGAGGGCGGCGTGGCAGCTGTCGCTGTGGCATCTGGTGCTGCGGCTGTCACGTATACGCTCGAGGCTCTCGTTCACCAGGGACAGCACATCGTTGCCGCCACGACCATCTATGGCGGCACGTACAACCTCTTTGAGCATACGTTCCCGAATTACGGCATTGAGACGACGTTCGTCGACCCGACGAAGGGCGTCGAGGTCTTCGAAGAGGCCATCAAGGAGAATACACGCGTCGTTTACATTGAGTCCATCGGCAATCCGAATGCCAACCTCATCGACATCCAGGCTGTCGCTGACATCGCTCATAAGCATAAGATCCCGCTTGTCGTTGACAGCACGTTCGCGACGCCGTATCAGCTGCGTCCGTTCGAATACGGTGCCGATATCGTCGTCCACTCTGCTACGAAATTCATCGGCGGCCATGGCACGACGCTCGGTGGCGTACTCGTCGACAGCGGCAAGTTTGACTGGATTGCTTCGGGCAAATTCCCGCAGTTCGTCGAGCCGAACCCGAGCTATCATGGCATCAGCTTCGCCAAAGATGTCGGTGCTGCAGCATTTGCAACGTACGTCCGCACGCTGATCCTGCGCGATGAAGGTGCAACGCTTTCCCCGTTCAATGCTTTCCTGCTGCTGCAGGGCACGGAGACGCTGTCGCTGCGCGTTGAGCGCCATGTGGAGAACGCTCTGAAGGTTGTCGACTATCTTGCCAAGAATCCGCATGTCGATAAGGTCAACCATCCATCTCTGCCGGATCATCCGGATCATGAACTCTACAAGAAGTATTTCCCGAACGGCGGCATTTCCATCTTCACGTTCGAGATCAAGGGCGGCGCTGAAGCTGCCAAGAAGTTCATCGACCATCTCCAGGTCTTCAGCCTGCTGGCCAATGTCGCGGATGTCAAGTCGCTTGTCATCCATCCGGCTTCGACGACGCACTCTCAGATGAACGAGCAGGAACTCCTGGCATCTGGCATCACGCCGTCGACAATCCGCCTGTCCATCGGCACGGAGCATATCGACGATATCATCTACGATCTCGACCAGGCATTCAAGGCACTGGACTGAGTGAGAGCTTTGCAGCGGGGCTGCCTGTACATGACGTACAGGTGCCCCGCTTTTCTTATGCATTTTTGTAAAAAAAATAAAATTTTTCTTTTTGACTTATTGACTTTTTGACTAATATGAGTATAATAAGAATTGTAAGGAGGTTGAGAGAGCTGGAAGGCCGGGAGGCCGGAGAGCGAATCTCAGATCTCCGGGCGTAACCTCAACAACAATTACGCAAGACAGAAAATGGCCCGGACGAAGAGCCGCAGGGCTCATGCCACGGGCTGAGACTTCAGGAAGGGGATCTTGATTATGTTTGGTTTGGTTCCATTTGCATCACGTCATGATTTAGCGAAGGAAGACAACGTATTTGATCGCCTGCTGGACGTCTTTGATGAACCGTTCATGACGAGCTTCAAAGCTCCGGAATTCAAGGTTGATGTCAAAGATAATGGCGACAGCTACGATCTTACGGCTGAGCTGCCAGGTCTCAAGAAGGAAGACATCTCCCTTACGTATGAGAACAACTATCTGACCATCGCTACGAAGAAGGATGAGAAGACCGATAAGAAGGACGAGAAGGGCAACTATGTACGCCGTGAACGTCATACGAGTTCGATGAGCCGTTCGTTCTATATCGACAACATCGATGATGCCAAATGCACCGCTGCGTACAAGGATGGTGTTCTCACAGTCCATATGCCGAAGACGGCCAAGACCGAAGCGAAGGGTCATGAGATCAACATCACGGATGCTGCATAACGCGGACTGAGCCAAACACCGGCTTGCCGCTTGCGGGCGGCAGCTGGTGTTTGCTTCCATATTACCTTGTGAGACATTCTATAGCAAAGAGCAGGAACTGTTTTTAACGGTTCCTGCTCTTTGTTTTATTGGCATTTCCTGTCAATAGTGCTATCATAAAAACGACGGTACGCACGGTTTAAGGTGCGACTGTACAAGGAGGAAAAACATGAATAATTATGAGAAGTACCAGCAGGTCAAGAAAGAAGCTGGTGCCACAGGAGTCCTGCTCCTCGTGCTGATCGTGTTCTGGATGGTAGCAGGTTTTGGCCTGTCCGGGGTGCAGGCGGAGTTCCTGCATCTGCCGGTCTGGGTCTGGATGTCGAGCATCGGTGTATGGATATTTGCCATCGCAGGTGTCCGAGCGTTGACGCACTTCGTGTTCCGCGATATGCCGCTTGAGGATGAGGAGGTGGCTCGTCATGGCAAATGAGGGGAATCTCATGGCTCTGCTGCCGCTCCTGGTCTTCATGGGCATCATGGTGGGCATCAGTTTCTGGGTCAGGCACTCGAGTCAGGGGCTTGGACGCGATTTCGTCTCCCAGTATTTTATCGGCAATCGCGATCTTGGCGGCTTTGTGCTGGCCATGACGACGGTCGCCACGTACAGTTCTGTGAGTTCGTTTGTCGGCGGTCCAGGCATGGCCTTTTCCATCGGCTTCGGCTGGATCTATATGGCTGTGGTACAGGTCACGTCCATCTTTCTCGTCCTCGGCATTTTCGGCAAGCGCGTGGCCTTGCTTTCGCGCCGCTTTGATGCGGTGACCGTGGTCGATATCATCCGCGAACGCTTCCAGTCCGATGGCCTTGCGGCCATGGCGGCTTTCATCATCGTACTGTTCTTCTGCGGTACGATGACGGCTCAGTTCGTAGGCGGCGCCAAGCTCTTTGCGACGGTCACGGGCTACAGCTATGAGACGGGGCTCTTGCTCTTTGGCCTGGTGGTCGTCGTCTATACGAGTATTGGCGGGTTCCGAGCCGTGGCTTTCACGGATACCTGCTGTGCCTTGATGATGATGGGCGGCATCGTACTGCTTCTCTATTACGTACTATCCGCAGGCGGCGGCTATACGGCTATCATGGAGAATATCCATGTGCAGCATCCTGAGATGCTGGAACCGCTTTCTGCCGGCCATATGCCTGTCGGCCTCTATCTCACGCAGTGGATCCTCGTGGGCATCTGTACGATTGCGCTGCCACAGTCTGTCGTGCGTGGTATCAGTTACAAGGATACGAAAAGCCTGCACCGCGCCATGCTCATCGGTACGGTGGTCGTGGGCTTCATGAATATCGGCGTCAATTTCACGGGTATCCTGGCGCATGGCGTACTCTCGGGATCGCCGGCCGATTACGGCGGCGTTGACTACATCATCCCGAAGACCATCGTTGCGGCCATGCCATCGGCTCTCGTCGGCTTTGCCATCATCGGCCCTCTGGCGGCTTCCATCTCGACAATCTCGGGTCTCTTGATTGTCGCGTCGTCTGCCATCGTCAAGGATGTCTATCTCCATTACAAGCAGAAGCAGGGAGAAGAAGTCCCGGCGCGCCGTCTGCGCCTGCTTTCCGTCGTGGTGACGGCAGCCATCGGTGTAACGGTGTTCTTCATTGCCCTGACGCCACCGAGCCTCATCTGGATCATCAATATGTTTGCCTTCGGCGGACTCGAGACGGCCTTCTTCTGGACGTTGCTTTTCGGCCTGTTCTGGAAGAAAGCAAACAAGCTTGGCGCCATCCTTTCGATGGGCGGCGGTACACTTGCTTACTGCCTGACGCAGGGCCTGGGGTTCAAGGTCATGGGACTCCATCAGATCACCATCGGCATTACGGTTTCCCTGGTATTCTTCCTGATCGGGGCATATGCGGGCAAGCCTGCTGATGCGCGTGTCCTGCGGGGATTCTGCCCGGCCCGTCCGGTAGGGAGCGAGGGAGAGCCGGCCG
>ERZ1673693.2100-NODE-2100-length-12228-cov-3.994414_pt1 | contig 12228 bp, 9 predicted proteins | sample MGYA00580223_ERZ1673693 | MGnify/ENA primary metagenome ERZ1673693 (study PRJEB41218, sample SAMN15661741) | gut metagenome | host: Homo sapiens | place: Canada: London | collected 2015-08-20/2019-03-30 | study: EMG produced TPA metagenomics assembly of...
TTTCCATCTTGATAAGAGAAGGTTATTTTTGATGCTCTTAGTGTAACGCTGCCGCTTTGCATTCCGTTTAGATGCCTGTTGACTTTCCATTAGATTTTGCATCAGCTTCCCCTGCCCCGTTAAAACGAGGCCAGGAAACGCTCAGCCAGAGACGAGAGATATTTATCGCGCGGCCAGATGGCAGCCAATCTCGTTTTGAGCGACGGCTCTTCAATCTGTTTGATGTGCAGGTTTCCATGAGCAGCCAGGTCCACGGCCCCGGCTGGTGCAACAGCCACGCCAAGGCCGGCATTCGCCCAGAGGATGGTCGTGCGCGCATCATCGTTGCGACAATAGATCTCCGGAGCAAAATCATGTGCTGCGCACGCATCCTGGATCAACGGATAGAATCGCCGATAAACGATCAGCGGCTTGCCCGCCAGCTCGGAGATAGCGATGGTATCGCGTTCTGGTGCCCAGTCAAGTGCCGCAGACATCGCCGCGATCATGGGTTCGGGACGGCGGTAGCGGCAATTGAAACGAGCAGCATTGAAAGGCGTCCGGACAATGCCGATCTCTATCATGCCTTTTTCCAGCATATCAATGAGCTGATACGTATTGCCATCGTAAATCTCAAAATGGATTCCTGGATAAGTCTTGCGGAACTCCTGCATGCCGGGACTCAGCAAGAAATTGCCTGAGGATGATACCGTACCGAGCGTCAGTGTCCCGCTGAGCCCCCGCCGCAAATCGTCAATCTCACGCCTGGCCGTATCCGCCATATCCAGGAGCTGATGCGCCCGGCGTGCCAGCATGCGGCCGGCATCTGTCAGCTCGATATGATGCGGCCCGCGTTCAAACAGCTGCATGCCAAGCTCTGACTCCAGCAGCTTCATCTGATTGCTGAGAGGCGGCTGCGCCATATGCAGTTTCCTGGCAGCCGCCGTAATCTGCCGCTCTTCTACAATCGTCAGGAAATAATGAAGTTGTTTTAAGTCCATAGATCTCATCCTTTATTATATAAAAAAGATATGCAAATTGCTTTTATCAGCCACAAAAAATATGCCTATCTTTTTATATCATATCAGTATGCACCCGCAAAAACAAGTCGGTCATCCTGGCAGGATCGATATGGCAATGCGCGTGATGTACTCTTCCGGATTGGCTGTACCAAGATCTTCGATGATGCTCTCCTCATAAGAATACGGACCCGGAGCGATATCCGGATGAGCAGCCAGATAAGCGCGCAAGCGCTGATAAGCCGCAGCAGTATCCATATAATCTCCCTTGAAATACGTCACGAGATAAGAGCCAGCCGGGCGCGTGGCTGTCATCTCCGCTGGAACATGCAATCGTTCTTTATCTATCAAAGTGAAAAAACGTGCGATCAGCGTTTCCTGCCCTGGTGTCAGGAAATCATCCCTGGCGACAAGCGCACCGAAGGCATATCCGGTATTGAGTTCATGGGTCAGCACATAACGCATGTGTTCCATGATGATGCGTTCCACGCCATTCCAGTCCTCTGCCGCCATGGCAGTGCGTACGGGAGACGAATAAACAAATGGCATTTCATGGAATTCTTCCACGGCAACGGTATCACAGACAATAGAACGGGCCCGTGCAAGGATTGCACGCTGATTCTCCACCATGTGTTTCATATCCTGCAAACGGCGCAGCTCCTGCTGCAGCCATCCCTCCTGTCCTGCCAGCAGGGCATCCAGGCGCTCCGGACTGCGTTCCGCCATATATCCTTTGATTTCAGATAGCTCCAGCCCCATCTGGCGCAACATGCGGATCATGATGAACGGATAGAGCTGGCGCACAGAATAACTGCGATACCCATTGGCTTCCACATGATCCGGCGAGAAAATCCCCTGTTCATCATAGTAATGCAGCGTACGCTTATTGACCCCACAGAGCCTGGCAAACTCACCAGTATGGAATCCCATCTTGTGATTCATCGTTCCTGCCCCCCCTTGACATTACAGTTACTGTATACTTTACGATAATAATATCACAAATCACGAGATTTTAACCAGAAAGGACTGCGATATCATGTCAGAACATCTTACCACCGCATCACCGCTGGGACGTCACTTCACTTTAAAATCGTTACTGCGTTTTGCTGCACCGTCCATCGGGATGATGATCATCATTTCTCTCTATACAGTAACGGATGGCATCTTCATCGGCCGTTATGCCGGCAGCGATGCCCTTGCTGCCTCCAATATCGTCTATCCGGCCATCAACCTCGTGCTGGGACTGGCCATCATGCTCGCTTCCGGCGGATCCGCTCTCGTCGCCAAGAATCTCGGCGAGGGCGAGCCACAGGCCGCACGCCGCCGCTTCACCATGCTTACCATCGCAACGGCAGCTTTTTCGGGTACACTGGCCCTGCTGGCCTTTGCTGCGGGAGATGACCTGTTGTTCCTGCTCGGCTCTTCTTCAGAGCTTTTAGCCGATTGCCGCAACTATCTCTACGCTCTCCTGCCATTTTTCCCATTTGCCGCACTCATGATCCTCTTCAATGCCTTCTTCATTGCCGATGGACGCCCCATGCAGGGCTTCATCGTCTCCGTGCTGGCCGGTATGACCAATGCGGGGCTTGACTACCTGTTCCTTGCCCATCTCGGACTCGGCGTAATGGGAGCCGGACTGGCAACGGGCCTTGCTGACGTGCTGGCAGCTGTCATCGGCCTGAGCTACTTCCAGCGTTACAGCCGCGTCCTGCATTTCACACGGCCCAGGCTGGAGTGGCCTGCACTTGGGCAGGCCATGTACAATGGCAGCTCCGAACTCGTCACGCAGCTCTCAGTCGGCATCACGACCTTTCTCTTCAACATCCTGACCTTCCATTATGCTGGCGCTGATGGCGTTGCCGCCATCTCTGTCATCCTCTACGCCGAGATGCTGTTGACAGCCGTCTACATGGGATTTACCAATGGCGTCGCACCGATCTTCTCCTATCATTTCGGTGCCAGGGATTTCCAGGAGCTGCGTCGCCTTGTCAAACTGAGCCTGCTTGTCATCGCAGGTGCAGCCCTCCTATCCTTCGGCCTTGCTCACCTGCTCGCTACACCTCTGATTGCACTCTTCCTGCCGCAAGGCGGCCATGTTTATGAACTTACGCATCATGGGTTCCTGCTCTTTTCCTTTGCGTTCCTGTTATGCGGGTTCAACCTCTTCATCTCAGGCTTTTTCACGGCCATATCGGACGGGCGCACCTCAGCCCTGATGTCTTTTGCCCGCAACCTGCTCGGCATCGTTGTCTATTTATTCGTACTGCCGCGCATGCTCGGGCTCACAGGCGTCTGGCTTGCCGTACCAGCAGCAGACATCTCCGCCTTGATCTTCGGCACCTTCCTCTTGACCAGCAGGCTGCGCGATTTCACCGAGAAAAGCGGAGCGGAAAAAGCCTTGAAGCTTACGCATGCAGAGAGCAAGAACGGCTGATTCCCTTTTGTCCGTTATATATGCCAGCAGATTGTTTCACGTGAAACAAAAAACACAGCACTTCGAGCTGAATCGAAGTGCTGTGTTTTTTCATATCTGATGGATGAAATATCACGATCAGGCTTTGGCACCCGTCGAATACATGGGGATCTTCTCCGGATTGTCTTCAATGCTCCAGACACCACACGGACAGACACCAGCGCAGATGCCGCAGCCAATGCAGCGGTTCGGATCCGATACATACTCCCAGGAACCGTCTTCCTTCTCGATGCGCGTGATGGCCTTTTCCGGGCAGGATTCGAGGCACATCTTGCAGTCACGGCAAGTGCCGCAGCTCACGCAACGCGTGTGATCGCTGACGGGATCGCCGAGCTGGCAATGGTGGCACTTATCGAAATATGCCTTGGAAAGACGCTCTGCCGGGATCTGCGGCTTCTCAGGGAATGGCTGTGCAGGCTTGCCCATGACATACTGGTCGACAAACCAGGCAGCCTTGCGGCCGCTGCCGATAGCATCCGTCAGGCGACCCGGCTTGATCGTATCGCCAGCCGTGAAGACGCCATCCATGATGGAAAGATCTTTCTTCGGCACAAGCCAGCTCTTGCGGAAGTATTCAATGCCTTCATCCTCCGGCAGGAAATCGAGGACCGGCTCCTCACCGATGGAAACAATGACCTGGTCAGCTTCAATGAAGCGGCCGTCATTGCCATAAACACCTTCCGGTGTGATCTTGCTCGTGAAGAACGGCCAGACGATCTTGCCGCCAAGGCCCTCGAAATACGCGATTTCCTTGGCAAATGCCGCCGGCTTCTGCACGTCGACGGCGATGACGGACTCTGCACCCATCTCGTAAGCGCCGCGGCAGGTATCCATACCGGAGTTGCCGGCACCGATGACCACGACTTTCTTGCCTGTTTTCGGATGCTCGCCGCGATTGATGGCTTTGAGGTACTCGAGTCCCATTGTCAGATGCTCCACGCCCTCCCAAGGGAAGAAACGGGATTTCGTACCACCAGTTGCAACGACAACGGCATCGCTGGCTTCACGGATCTTGTCGAATTTCTCACGATCCACCTTGCAGCCTGGAACGAACTGGACACCGACGCTCTCAATGCGCTTGAGTTCAGATTCGAGCAACTCGTGTGCGAGACGGCCACGCGGGATGACCTGTTCGAGCTTGCCGCCGATATGGTCTGCATCATCATAGACCGTGACATCATGGCCCTTGCGGGCAAGCTGCCAGGCTGTCGAGAGACCGGCGACGCCGCCGCCGATGATGCCGATTTTCTTGCCTGTCTTCGTCTTCGGAGGCTCTACCTTCGCGAAAGCAGAGCTGTAGCCAAGATCACCGATCTGGATGGGTTCATCGATGGAGCCGCGCGTGCAGGCATCCATGCAGGGGTTCGGGCAGACCGAGCCGCAGACGGAACCTGGAAACGGCGTATAGTCGAGTTCAAGCTGGATGGCGTCTTCCAGACGGCCCATGCGGATGAGATCGTAACGGCGCTGCGTCGGGATGCCCGTCGGGCAGTTGAATTCGCAAGGTGCTGCGAATCTGGCATTATCCCAGCTCGGTACGCGTAGACGGTAAAGGCCCGTACTGATCGTATTATGCACTTCAAAATCGTCATGTGCGACATCCGAGAAAATACCGCCTTTGACCCATTCCTTCATACGGAAAGCATGGAGATCCGGTGCCGCCTTGGGCTTGCGTTCTGCAGACGTCAGCGGGCGCAGCTTGTGCCACTGGCTCCAATCCGTCAATTCCTTCAAGAGTTCCGGACGCTCGATATGCGCGAGGAAATCTTCCATGCCGCCTGCCAGGAAAGCAATATCATCGGCATCCAGCTCCGTGCAGATGATATCTGCCGGATGCGTGCCAATCGGGCCGCGCACGTAAACGACACCGCCGACCATGCCGACGCAGGCACGTTCACCGAGAACCGATTCAAACTGCTCACTGTCATAACCGCAGACAACAGCCTTGCCGCCGCCCATGAATTCAAAGGAGAACGAACCGACATTCTTCAAGATCCAGAGTTCCGGTTCCTCATACAAAGGATCGTGCTTCATCAAAGAGCCTGTGCGCGTACCACCGCGTCCGCCGATGAAGATCTTGCCACCGGAAGAACAATGTCCCGCCGTATCACCAGCATCGCCACGTACCGTAATGATACCCCCGGCGTTGAGCCAGCCCACGTCTGCAGACGTCGATTCCTCGATGATGATTTCCGTCCCAGGCAGGCACATGGAACCGGCACGCTGACCAGCATTCCAAACATGGAAATGAAGCTGCTTGCCTTCCGGATGCCAGAGCGGGCCGCCGATGTCGTGCTGGCCGGAAGCCTTGATCTCAAAGTCCGTCTCGCCCTGCTTGACGGCTTCGCCGATGGCCAGGAGCAGGTCCTGGGTGGACATGCGTTCATGTCCTTTCATGGTATCTATCTTAAACATTAAGCTCTCCTCCTGCTATCAGCAAACGTACTGGATACCAAGCTTGTCTGCCACGGCTTTGTCCGTGGAAACGAGCGCATCGCTGCGGCCGATTGGCAGCGAGCTGTTGCCGATTGGCGCCATGAGCTTCTTGAGTTCGGCGTCAAAAGCCAGCACGTAATCGACGATTTTCTGTGCGCCACGGTCGATATCGAGGCGCTTGACAAGGCGCGGATCCTGCGAGCAGATACCCATCGGGCATTTACCCGTATTGCAGGAATTGCAGCGGCCCTGCTCATTGCCGATGCAGCCGAGGAGCTGGATGAGGACTTTACCGACGAATACGCCGTTGGCACCAAGGCACATCATCTTGAAAGCATCTGCAGCCGCGTTGCCCGTCATGCCGATACCGCCACCGCCGTACAGAGGGATCTGCCCCTGCAGGCCCTGTTTGACCGCTGCGAGGTAGCAGTCACGGATCTTCGAGACCACCGGATGCCCCGTGTGGTCGAGCGAAACCTCATTGGCAGCACCCGTACCACCCTGGATACCATCGATAAAGAACCCGCCGCAGATCTTGTAGGGATCGCGCAGCAGATTGTTATAAACGGAAACCGACGTAGCCGAAGCCGCACATTTGATAGCAACCGGTACACGGAAACCGAAAGCTGCATTCATGGAAAGATGCATCTTCTGCACCGATTCCTCGATGGAATACAGGCCCTGATGGTTCGGCGGCGAAGCGAGCGTGGCTTTCGGTACACCACGGATGGCCTGGACATGCTCAGCGACCTTGGCTTCCGGCAGCAGGCCGCCATCGCCCGGCTTTGCACCCTGGCCGATCTTGATGAGGATGCCGGCAGGATCCGTCTTCATATGCGGCATGGCCTTGATGATGCGGTTCCAGCCGAAATGCCCCGAAGCGATCTGGATGATGAAATATTTGAGATAATCCGATTCGAGGAGCTTTACCGGCATGCCGCCTTCACCAGAACTCATGCGGACCGGCAGGCCGCATTTCTCATTGAGATAACCGACGGCAAGCGCCACGGCTTCCCAGGCACGCGTCGAGAGTGCGCCGATGGACATATCGGAGAAAATCAGCGGATAAATCCAGTGGACCGGCGGCGTATGTTTCGTCTCGACAAGCTTGCCATCCTTTATCGTGAACGGCAGTTCCTTGGCTGAGAGTACGCGGCCGAACGGCGAACGGATATCAAAGGTATGGCGCGCAGCATCGAGCGACGGATCCGTCATCTGCGAGATACGGCCGACAACAATCGAATCCAGTGTACGCTGGGCATTGAGGTTCGTGCGGCCGCCGCGCTTGATGGGACCATGATCCTTCGAGAGCAGCGTCTTTCTCGTATCCGGGTTGCGGACCGGGCGGATGGCGTTGTTCGGGCAGACCTTCTCGCAAATACCGCAGCCACGGCAGTAATCCGTGAGGCTGGCCACCTGCTTGATGACCGGACGGGCTGCATGCAGATGTTTCGGTTCCGGCTGCGTGCCCTCAGAAATCGTCATGGCACGGCGTTCCACGCTGACCTTGATGGACTTAAAGGAACAGCTGGCCACGCAGCTGCCGCACATCGTGCAGCGTGAGGGATCGTATTCTATTTTCCAGGGCAGATCATTGACGCCCACATCCTGTGTCTTTACTGCTTCCATCTCTGTACCTCCAGGTCATTGTCGATGACGACGATTTCGCGTTCATTCGGATAAATATCCTGCGTCTGGTCACGATCCGGCATGATTTCATTGAGGCCGCAGACCTCCGAAGAAATGGCCACCATGTCTTCCGTGCGTCCGACAACGACGGGACGCAGCTTCTTGGAATCACAACAGGTAATCATCTTCATGTCCGGCAGGACACCGATGATGGTATTCGGGCCATTGATCTCGAGGTTCGCCAGGCTCTGGCGGATGGCAATCAGCACATCCTTATCCGGACGCTCTGCAATCTCCTCAAACGGCAGCGGCGTGATGACGTGCTTGTAATACGTCAGTGGCCACTTGAGTTCATGATGGACATAATGAAGGGTATTGAGGAAGCACTGCGAATCGGATTCGAACCCGATATAGCCGCGATGCAGAGATTTCTGGAATTCCTTGTTCTTCGTGTAGAACGTGTTCTCACCATTGGCGCAGAGCGTATAACCCTGCAGGAAGAACGGATGCGCCGCATAGCGCACAATGTCGTAGTTCGTGTTCTGACGGCACTGCGCTACGATGGACTTTGCCACGAGGCAGCCATTGTCATCCCAAAGATGGAAATACGTCGCAATATCGCGCGGATCACCGATCTCCTTGAGCGTCAGCACATCCGGCCAGAAGGAATAGACAAAACCGGCGTTTTCCTTTTCCAGCAATTTACGCAGAGCCAGGCGCGTATCGAGCAGCAGATCTTCTTTCTGCTCTTTCGTCATGTGTTCGGCATCCTCCGGATAATCGTAATTACGGAAGATGTAGTACGGCATTGCCTTGATATCAAGTCCCGGACGCTTGTCCGGCACCGGGATCCACTCAGCCAGCTGGACGAAGTTATGGGCATCCATATATTCTTCGACAAGCTGCGCACCGCGCTGGGTGCAGGCCAGAGACAACAGCGGCTTATCTTTATAGTTGGAAAAGATTCCGTACAGGTCCTGCATGACCATGGCGAAACCAGAATTATCGTGCCCTTCCTGCTGCGGCAACATCAGATGAAGTGCCTTGGATGGCTGAATGGGTACTTTACTCTTGATTGAACCTATCCGACACATGGCGGTCTCTCCTTCTATATACACAAATGTATTTTTACAATGCATATGGGGTTACGTAACTTCTATTATAAAAATGTATACTTGCTATGTCAACAATAATGTAACATGTATACATGAATACCCTTCCTCTCATAATTATTTTTTATTGTTTGCAATTATTAAAAAAAGATAGAAAAAAAATACCACACAAACTCGAAAGAACAAGTTTGTATGGTATTTCCCGCAAATACAGGCCAAGAACGTCTTAGAGATAGCCAACCGGATTGACTGGCGACCCATTGACACGGACTTCATAATGGACATGCGGCCCTGTCGAGAAGCCTGTGCTGCCCATATAAGCGATGATCTGTCCGCGACGTACATGTTGACCAGCCGAAACAACGACCTGCATCGCATGACCATAACGCGTCATGATGCCATTGCCGTGATCGATATCAACCATATTGCCATAACCGCCGGAATTCCAGCCTGCCGTCGTGACCACGCCATCTGCTGTTGCAACGATTGGCGTTCCCATATCGTTGGCAATATCGATACCAGGATGGAAATCCGAGCCGTTCCAGCGCAGGCCGAACGGCGAACTCACATCACCACGTGCCGGCCAGATGGACGGTGTCGTAATGGAGACCCCGGCCATCGTCGTCATCCCCGGCAACGAGGAGCCGGCAGCCATGCCCAGCTGTTCCTGCTGCTGCTTGAGCTGCTCCTGCAGGGCCAGCAACGATTCGCGGCGCTTCGCCACATCCTTCTCGATATTGTCAAGGGCTGCACTGACATTATCGAGATCTGGCGTTACATGCGGGCCGCCCTGACCATCATGCGTGCCATCACTGCTGCTGTCCGTCTGGCTCGCATCATCCTGTGCAGGTCCAGCCCCCGACATGCGGCGCAAATCCGATTCGAGCTGCGTCAACTGGTCCAGCTGATCCTGCAGGGCATTCGCCTTCTTTGAGAGCTGCAGCAGCTGTTCCTGCTGGATATTGTTCACTTCCCGCAATTCGCGGATTTCCGATGCACCATTCTGATTGACGAACGTGCTGTAAACCGAATAACTGAATGCACCGACAAAAAGCAGTGCCCCGGCTGCCAGAGAAGCGGCACCATATTTCAACATGCGCGCCGAAAGCCGGATGCTCTTGATGTCCCCTTTATCATCCGGGATGAGCTTGATCGTATAAATCGTTTGCTTTTTTTTCGGTTTTTCTTGCGTTTTCTCCACTGCATGCTGTACTTCAGTTACAGTCGTCTGTTCTGGCTGTTTCTTTTCTTTATTGTCGTTATCCAAAAACCAAACCTCCAAAAACAAAAATAATCCACGGACCCTTACTCTCCCTGGATTACAACTGACCTAAAAAAATGAACCTTACGCTTTATTATAGCATAAGGTTCCTGGCAATTCAAAACATTATTTTGCCATTCAGGACTCTGTCACAACTTTCCTCATGGCCTCATCGAGAGCCTGCTGTTCTTCTTCCATCAAAGCATACGTGGAGGTTCCATTCTCTACCGGCTTGACATAGCTGCGCGAATCCTCACGGCCAAATATACTGGTGAGGATGACACCATTGTTGTGAGAATCCAGCAAGGCGACGGCATAGCTGAGGTCGCTGCCCATGTCATCAAAGGCGCGGAAACGCACGACACTGACACGCGTAATGGCCAGCTGCAACAGAGCATCTATGCGTTCGTTCTCCTGCTTGAGACGCTCATTTTCTTCCGCTACGGCCTTCATCTCATTGATGTGGCCAATCAGCATGCGTTCCAGATTGGAACCATCAGCCCCTGTCATCATCTTGCGGTAGCGCTTCTTCATATAATTGACTTTCATGAAAAGATTGATGGTCAGCAGCAGGAGCAGCAGAGCCAACACGCTCAAGACCGCCACAACCCCGACAATATTATTGAGTACAAGTTTGGTGATTACCTGAATATCCATTGTCTTATTGAAAACTCCTTAGAAATGTATAGCAACGATGTTTCACGTGAAACATCATGGATCAGACTACAAAAGGCTTCGTTTCCCCGGCAGATGGAGCTGGAGGATTATCCGCTCCGGTCAAGAGTTCCAGCAGACGTTCCAGATCGTCTTCTGAATAAAATTCGATCTCGATGCGGCTCTTTTTGCGTCCCGGGCGAATATGTACCTTCGTCCCCAATGCCTCAACCAGGCGGTCGGCAGCAGCTGCAAGGAACGTATCCTCCTGGGTGCTGTGTCCTTCCTGCGCACTGCCATCTTGCTCTGCTTTGGCAGCAGACATATCCTGAAGATAGTGCGGATTCGCCAGCAGCTTATGCACCAGTTCTTCTGACTGACGTGCTGAGCTGCCATGCTCACGGATGAAAGCCGCAGCTTCGCTCTGCAAAGCCGGATCCTCCAGGGTCAGCAAAGGCTTGGCTTGTCCCATGGACAAGCCGCCGTTCGCTATGGCATCCTGGACATCCGGTGCCAGGCGCAGCAGGCGCAGGAAATTGGCAATGTGGGAACGGCTGCGGCCGATTTTCTGCGCGATGAGTTCCTGCGTCATCTGGAACTCCTGCAAGAGCCGTTCATAGGCCCGTGCTTCCTCGATGGCATTGAGATTCTCCCGCTGGATATTTTCAATCAGAGCGATCTCACTGACCTCCGCATCATTGTATTCCCGTACCAGGGCAGGCACCTTGGCAAGTCCTGCCAAACGTGCCGCACGCAGGCGTCGCTCACCGGCGATGAGTTCATACCCCTGATCGGGCAAGCGGCGAACAATGAGCGGCTGCAGGATGCCGTACTGCTTGATCGAATGCTGCAGCTCCTGCAAGGATGCTTCATCAAATTCCTGACGAGGCTGATAACGGTTGGCCCGTATATCAGCAGCCGGGATTTCCTGCACCTGATCTCTGGCCGGCGTAATCTTACGATCCTTGAGCAGAGCCCCCAAGCCCTTGCCAAGGCCGCCATGACCTTTATTTGCCATGAGCCATCACCTCTTTTGCCAGCTGCCGGTATGTCTCTGCACCTTTGGAACGCTTGTCGTAATAGATGATGGGCTCACCGTATGAAGGAGCTTCGCTGAGCCGCACGGTACGCGGGATCATCGTCTGATAGACGAGTTCGCCAAAATTCTCCCGCACTTCGGCCACGACCTGTTCCGCCAAGCGTGTACGCCCATCGTACATCGTCATGAGTACGCCCTCCACTTCCAGGCGGGCGTTGAGATTCGTACGCACCAGCTCGATGGTATTCATGAGCTGAGAAACGCCTTCAAGCGCATAGAATTCACATTGGATCGGCATGAGTACCGAATCCGCTGCAGCCAGCGAATTGAGCGTCAAGAGCCCCAGAGACGGCGGACAGTCAATGAGAATGACATCATATGTGTCCGCGACAGTATCCAATGCACGCTTGAGACGCGTTTCACGCGAGATGGCCGCCACAAGTTCCACTTCGGCGCCAGCCAGTTCGATATTGGCCGGCAGGACATCCACCTGGAAATCCGTATGCACAATAGCCTGTTCCACTGGCGTCCCCTCGATAATGACCTGGTAAATGGTCGTATCGAGTGCAGACTTATCGATGCCATAGCCGCTGGAAGCATTGCCCTGCGGATCGCAATCCACCAGC
>ERZ1673693.2108-NODE-2108-length-12156-cov-3.806132_pt1 | contig 12156 bp, 7 predicted proteins | sample MGYA00580223_ERZ1673693 | MGnify/ENA primary metagenome ERZ1673693 (study PRJEB41218, sample SAMN15661741) | gut metagenome | host: Homo sapiens | place: Canada: London | collected 2015-08-20/2019-03-30 | study: EMG produced TPA metagenomics assembly of...
CAAATATAGACACTTTGTTTGAAACAACAAACAAAAAATGACTTTTTTTCATTTTCCCCTTCATTTTTCTGATATAGAACAATTTTCCCCCTGATCTGTTCTTATAAATACTGAATATTTAAACAGAAAACAATTATGAAACAGAGAAAAGTTTTAGTAGGTATCGCTATTGCCATTTTCGTTATATTATTACTTTATTGGTTGTTGGTAGCAGAAGATATGAAACCTTGGTTGTCGGCTATGGTTCCTTCTCTTACGCAGCAATTCATAGCCTGATTCCGACAAGGTTTCAGATAATTCGTGTATATTTGCATGAAACATGAAAAGTGAATAATAACCGAAATAATAACAATAGACAAGATATGGAAAATTTTATCTTTCAAAATCCCGTCAAACTGATAATGGGGCGCGGGATGATTGCCCGATTGGCGAAAGAAATTCCGTCCGACAAACGTATCATGATTACTTTTGGCGGTGGAAGTGTAAAGAAAAACGGGGTATACGATCAGGTGAAGGAAGCACTGAAGAATCATTATACCGTTGAATTTTGGGGGATTGAACCCAATCCTGCTATCGAAACTCTCCGCAAAGCGATTGCTTTGGGAAAAGAAGAGAAGGTAGATTATTTATTAGCTGTTGGTGGTGGTTCCGTGATTGACGGTACAAAATTAATCTCTGCCGGGTTATTGTATGACGGTGATGCTTGGGACTTGGTGCTTGCCGGACGTCCCGCTACCCACACTGTACCTCTTTCCACTGTGTTGACGCTTCCCGCTACCGGTTCGGAAATGAACAATGGAGCAGTGATCTCACGTCGTGAAACCAAAGAAAAATATCCTTTTTATTCCAACTATCCGTTATTCTCTATTCTTGATCCGGAAGTAACATTTACTTTACCTCCTCATCAAGTGGCTTGTGGATTGGCGGACACATTTGTACATGTCATGGAACAGTATATGACTACTCCCAGACAAAGCCGTGTCATGGACCGTTGGGCAGAAGGACTCCTGCAAACTCTTATAGAAATAGCTCCGAAAATCCGTGAGAACCAGCATGATTATCAACTTATGGCTGACTTTATGCTTTCGGCTACAATGGCATTGAATGGATTTATAGCTATGGGAGTATCGCAGGACTGGGCAACTCACATGATAGGACATGAAATCACTACATTGCAAGTGCTTCGGGAAGCCAAAGGAGATAAACTTGTGCAATATGGTGAGCGCGTATGGGGAATAACTTCGGGTACAAAAGAGGAACGGATAGATGAGGCAATCCGCTGTACGGAACAATTCTTCCGTTCATTGGGGTTGACTACACGCCTGCACGAAGAAAACATCGGCCAGGAGACGATTCTTGAAATTGAACGCCGCTTCAATGAGCGAGGAGTAAAATATGGAGAAAATGGAAATGTGACAGGTGCTGTGGCTCGTAAGATATTGGAAACTGCACTATAATTTCTTTTCCTATAAGAAATAATAACTGCCTTGTGACTTTTATCAGAAAAGTATACAGGGCAGTTTTTTATTGTTCAATCGTATCGTGTATTGGCACCCCAAAGCAATACGGGAATATCTTGTTTGATATTAAAATGACGTCATTTAAACCAAAAATAATTTTAATTTGTTTTCTATAAGGGGGAAGAAATATCTATATTTGTTCACTCAAGTTTTTGATATCATCGAAATAAAACATTCATTTTATTTTATTACTTATGTTGATAACCATTATCATTCTCGTTCTTTCGGCTATCTTTTTTGTAAATGGTAAAATCCGTTCGGATATTGTAGCGTTATGTGCGCTGGTTGCTTTACTTGTCTTTCAGATATTAACTCCTGATGAAGCCCTTTCGGGTTTCTCCAATTCGGTAGTTATTATGATGATCGGACTGTTTGTGGTAGGAGGTGCTATTTTTCAAACAGGGTTGGCAAAGATGATAAGTTCGCGTATTCTTAAACTTGCGGGAACGAGTGAAATTCGTCTGTTTCTATTGGTGATGTTGGTGACTTCAGCTATCGGTGCATTTGTCAGCAATACCGGAACAGTAGCGTTAATGCTTCCTATTGTGGTTAGTCTGGCGATGAGTGCCGGGATGAATCCGAGCCGCTTGCTGATGCCGTTGGCATTTGCAAGTAGTATGGGAGGCATGATGACATTGATTGGTACTCCGCCGAACCTTGTGATACAGAACACATTAACTTCGGCAGGACTCGAACCGCTTTCTTTCTTCTCTTTTCTGCCTGTTGGCATTGTTTGTGTGATTGTCGGTACATTGGTATTGATGCCGCTTAGTAAATGGTTTCTGTCTAAAAAAGGACAGAAGAATGACAGTAACCGTTCAGGAAAATCGTTAAAGCAGTTGGTCAATGAATACGGGCTTTCCAGTAACCTGTTTCGTTTGCAGGTGATAGGGGATTCCCGACTCTTGGGAAAAACGATTATTGATTTGGATATACGACGCAAATATGGATTGAATATAATGGAAGTCCGTCGTGGGGATGCATCGCAACATCGTTTCCTGAAAACTATCACGCAGAAATTTGCGGCACCGGATACGGTTTTGCAAGTAGAAGATATTCTGTATGTGACAGGAGATTTTGAGAAAGTACAACTGTTTGCTGAAGATTATCTGCTCGATATATTAGGTGACCATGCTACCGAGGAAACGAAAAATACAACTAGTTCTCTTGATTTTTATGATATAGGTATTGCTGAAATAGTATTGATGCCTGCGTCTAATTTGGTAAACCAGACAATTAAAGAAGCCGGATTCCGTGATAAATATAATGTGAACGTTTTAGGTATCCGTCGTAAAAAGGAATATCTGTTACAGGATTTGGGAAATGAGCATATTCATAGTGGCGACGTGCTTTTGGTACAAGGCACTTGGGGAAATATCGCCCGTCTTAGTAAGGAAGACTCTGATTGGGTGGTATTAGGTCAGCCTTTAGCCGAAGCTGCTAAAGTAACTTTAGACTATAAAGCTCCGGTGGCTGCTGCTATCATGGTGTTAATGGTGGTAATGATGGTATTTGATTTTATCCCGGTTGCTCCGGTTACGGCTGTTATGATTGCGGGTATATTAATGGTACTGACAGGGTGTTTCCGTAATGTAGAGGCCGCATACAAAACGATAAATTGGGAAAGTATTGTACTCATTGCAGCAATGTTGCCTATGTCGTTGGCATTGGAGAAAACAGGAGCGTCGGAGTATATATCCAATACATTGGTGAGCGGATTGGGTTCCTATGGACCATTGGCTCTGATGGCGGGTATCTATTTTACTACTTCATTGATGACTATGTTTATCAGTAATACGGCTACTGCGGTACTGCTGGCACCTATTGCTTTGCAAAGTGCTATACAAATCGGGGTTAGCCCGATTCCTTTCCTGTTTGCTGTGACAGTGGGGGCAAGTATGTGTTTTGCTTCTCCGTTCTCTACGCCGCCTAATGCATTGGTAATGCCTGCCGGACAATATACTTTTATGGATTATGTGAAAGTAGGATTACCGTTACAGATTATCATGGGAATTGTGATGATATTTGTTTTACCTTTGATCTTCCCTTTTTGATTGAAAAAGAAAAAAACAGGAAGGCTGTATTGAAAAATGCAGCCTTTTTTTATTTAATATCTGCAAATACAGTTATCTTTGCACCGTCCATGACCGATGATTGAGAGGGTTGTGGATGTTTTTGCGCATAAATAAAACGAACTAAAGCATTAAGGGATTATGAAACAAAACATTGCAAAAGTATTAACCTTTTCTTTATTGGCAACTTCTGCCGTTTTTATCAGTTGTGTGGATAATGAGAAAAATCTGTTTGATGCAGAACAACTGAGACAGATTTATGAAGAAACTTTTCCGGTAAAGAATATCGATCCTGACGGAGACTGGACTATGTCCCGTAGTGTAACTGCACACGTGACGGTTAATGGAGATTTAGGAGAGGATTATCCGATACGGATATTTGATGCGAATCCTTTAAGTCCGGAAAGTAATGCCAAACTTTTAGCAGAAGGTGTTGCAAATAGAAGTACATCTTTTAATGTTGTAATGGATTGTGCTACTGCACTCGATAGAGTATTTGTCGCGCGTGTAGACAGAAAAGGACATTATCTTGTGCAACCGATCGCTATTGAAAATGAAGAGGTGAAGGCCTGTTTCGGAAATAAAGAAGGTAGTACTACTTGTTCTATCACGAGAACTATAACAGATATACCTGCTATGGCAGCTCCTTATACAGATGAGTATATTAGTAATAAAAAGGCCTATGCTACTATTATTAAGTCCGGCTGGGATCTTGGCTCTGGATTTGACCAGTATTCTGCCTATAATCTTCCTGTTTTCAAGGAAAAGGAACGTTGGTTTAAGATTCAGGAAGGGGGCTTTAGGGCAAGATTTACTACAGGAGGAACTTGGGGTGGAGCTAATGCCGTGAAAGTGATTGTTCCTGAAGGAAGTACATGGGTGATTGAAAACGAAAATCAATTCAGTGATATAACGGAGGTAATAGTTGAAAATGGAGGAGAAATAGAAATAACTAGAAATGCCAGTTTGATATTGACTCGGGCTTCTTATATAACTGTAATGCCGGGTGGTAGTATTATAGGTGAGGGAGATATTTCAATAACAAATAGTTCTGCCGGGTTTAGTAATTATAATGCTGGTATGATTGATTGTTCCCGTTTAAATATTGATGGCGGTGGAAGTGGGGTTGATTTCATGAATTATGGAACGCTTAAATTGAATTCTTACAATGCATCTACAAGCGGTACAACACTGATAAATCACGGTGTTATTGAGGCTGGTAGTATTAATGGTAATAACAATACCAATGTTAAGAACGGCTGTTATATGAATGTGGCAGGAATGTTTCAGTTCGGTACACTTATAATGGGGCATACTTCTGAAGCTATTTGTGGGGAGTTGGGTTATAACGGAAATAACAATGATATTGTGATGGAGGCACAATCAATACTGACCTGTACAGGTAAAGCTAGTCTATATAGGCATGTAGTCGGTCCCACAACGGGAACGGCTTTGTTGAGAATTCATACGATTGCTAATATTTCAGGGCTCATTGAATCAAATTCGAAAGTCACGAATAACATTATTTGTGAGATAACAGATCAGACCTCTTCTAATGAAAAAGAGCAATCACTGTGGACTCCTTTCGACTGGTTAGTATATAAAGGCTTACAGAATTCCGCCACTTATTGCAATCCGGGAAAAGCAGATTTTTTGCTTCCTGCTGATGAAGATGGGTGTATAAAAGAAGGATATGGTTCTGATGATACCCCCGATGACGTGGAGATTCGGAAAGCCGTTTATTCCTATGCTTTCGAAGATAATTATCCCAAAGCAGGCGATTATGATTTCAATGATATTGTATTGAACGTGACTTTACCCGTTGCCGGTAATGAAGTGAAAGAATTGAAATACGTGGTTGACCTTCAGGCTGTGGGTGCCATGAAGCAATTAGGTGTCGGATTAAGAATACTGGGAATAAATAAAAGTAATGTGGAAACGGTTGACTTTGGAGCCGGCGCCGCTCAACGTGACGGTTCTTTGTCTGCTTCCCGTATATTTGAAGATGCATCTTATGAGACGACTGGCAGTGAACTTGTCATTCCTTTGTTTGGAGATGCACATTCTGTATATGGATATACCGGAACACAACGTCCTATGCTGAATACTGGAAATGCAAGTACATCTCTAACAGATATATATACTCTTGAAGTGATAATCAAACTTAAAAATGCCGTATCCATTCCCAGTGTAACAAACTGTTTAGACTTCTTTATAGCATATCAGGGTACTGGTGAAAAGAGAACGGAGATTCATTTGAATCAATTTAATTCGGCAACGGCGAATGGTCAGTTGGCAGATAATAACGTGCTTGAGGTTATCAAGGTAGTCAATAATACATGGGCTCTTTGCGTTCCTGATAAATTCGCATATCCGACAGAAAGAACTGTGATAACAGAGGCGTATGCTAAGTTTGCGGACTGGGCACATGACCAGAGTACTAATACCGATTGGTATAATATGCCTTCAAGTAGTGATAAAGTGATAGAATACTAACCTTTTCTTTTAAATATAAGTCAACCGCCGGAGAAGTTTTTGTTTTCCGGTGGTTTTTGCTACGAATTAATGCTTTGATTGTAAGGTAGTAGTATTTGTTTTGCATGATTTTATTCGTCTGACAGTTGTTGAACATTCGTTTGACAACTGTTGTCTTTTCGTCTAACAACTGTCAGACGAAAAGAAGACAGTTGTCAGACGAATAAATTGTTGCAAACTGAGGTATAAATTCTTTAACTTGGAGAAGTAGAATTATGCGAAACAGGTGGTACATTCATATTCTGTGTGTACAGACTATCAATGATACCATCGGACAATCCGATAGTAGGTACAATAATACCGGTAGCTTTTACATAAGTCGCCACCTCAAGAAATATCTCTGCTGCCGGAACAATTACATCTGCCCGATCCGGTTTTAGCTTGTATTGTTTGATGCGCTGTTCGGCGGGAAGTACCTGTAATGCTAAATAAATCTCACGTAGTGACTCAACTGGTAGGAGAGAAGCCTTTTTATCCTTTTTATCCGCGAGACGGAAGAGTTTGTTGATATTTCCCCCCGAACCGATAATGCTGACAGGCGCATATTCTGTGGCAATGCCAATCAGGTCAGTACGTAACGCTTCTTTTTCCTCCTCTTTCACCATGCCGCTAAGCATACGGACTGTACCTATATTATATGAACGGGAGTTTTTCAGTTCTCCGTTACTGATAAGATTGATTTCCGTACTACCGCCGCCAACATCTACATATAGATAATTCTGTCCGGAAGCAAACAGTTGCTCGATATGATTGTCATATACGATATGCGCTTCTTCCTGTCCGTCGATAATATCTACACGAATACCCGTTTTCTTGGCTATTTGCCGGACGATAGCTTTACCGTTCCGGGCATCACGCATAGCGGACGTGGCACAGGCGCGATAATCCACTACATCATATATTTTCATTAACTGCTTGTAAGCTTTCATCAGCCGGATCAGTTTCTTTTCTTTTTCTGCTGAAATAATACCTGCTGTGAAAGCGTCTTCTCCTAGCCGTAACGGGATACGGATGAGTTGCACCTTACTCATAAGTTCGGGCGCATTTTCTTCGTTTACGCATTTTATCAGTAGTCGTACGGCATTGGAACCGATGTCGATTGCTGCATAATTAACTTTCTTCATATTTATCATCATGTGTTCTTGTATTCGTTATATAATTTTTCTTGTGAACGGAAAAGCGATGCCATTTCTTCACTAAGCGGGGGAGTAAACGGAAAATTCCATATCCGGTTGGTTCCCATTCCGTCTACTATGCGTCCTTTGGCTGTATCCTGAAACCCGTAACAAACAATCCGTTTTAAATCCGCCTGTATCTCTTTGTCATAAACAGGAGCCAGTACTTCGATGCGGTTGTCCAGATTGCGTGGCATCCAATCTGCTGAACCGATATAATACCTTTCTTCTCCGGCATTAGCGAAAATGAAAATACGTGAGTGTTCAAGATAACGGTCGATAATTCCATTGATATGTATATTTTCACTGACACCCGGAACGCCCGGTACTAAAGAACAGTTGCCGCGTACAACTAGTTCTATCTTGACTCCTGCTGCTGAGGCTTCGTATAGCTTTTCGATAAGTGCGCGGTCTGTTATGTGATTTACTTTGGCAAGGATATAGGCGTCTTTTCCTTGTTCCTTGTTCTTTATCTCCTTATTGATAAGGGCAATCAACCGTTTACGCATATCATTGGGAGAAACGAGCAACTCTTTGAAATTGACGGGAGTGTATGGCTTCTCGATAAAGTCAAATACTGCATTTACTTCCCGGACAATGGGACGGTGAGTTGTCATAATGGTATAGTCGGTATACATACGTGCATTTCCTTCGTGGAAGTTGCCTGTACTGATACAGACAATATCTCCATGTCTTGTCCCGATGTGCACCAGTTTGGAGTGAATCTTCAGCCCTTCCACCCCGAAGATTACACGGATTCCTGCATCCTGCATCCTTTTACTCCAGTTGATATTTGAGGCTTCGTCAAAACGTGCCAGTAGTTCGATGACTACCGTCACTTTCTTACCGTTCTTTGCTGCGCAAATCAATGCTTTAACCACTTTGGAGTCTTTAGCTAGTCGGTAAAGCGTCATCTTGATGCTTTTCACTTCTTTGCTGATAGCAGCTTCGCGCAGTACGCGGATGAACGTATCAAAACTATGATAAGGATAATGTAGTGAACGGTCTTTCTGGCGAATCAGGGTCAGCAGGCTTTCTGTACCATTTAGTTCGGGTTTGAAAATCGGTTCCCAAACCGGATATTTCAGATGACTGTGTCCGCAGACAGGAAATTTCATCAGGTCTTTGAAATTATGATAACGTCCGCCGGCTACGCGGGTGTCGTTCTTGTCTATATTCAGCCGGTCGGTCAGTCTTTTTAGCAAGTCCCTGGGGATTTGCTCGTCATATACAAAACGGAGAGGTTCGCCTTTCTTGCGGCTTTTCACTCCTTTGGAGATTTTCTGAAGTACGCCGGTCCGCAAATCACTGTCTATTTCCATTTCAGCGTCTTTGGTAAATTTGAAGGTATATGCTTCATAATCCGTATATTTCATTCCGACAAAAATCATTGGCAGGCAGTAACGGATAACATCATCAAGAAACATTAGATAGGTCTTTCCTTCCGATTCGGGTAGTTGGATGAAGCGTCCGAATTCCCCAACGGGCAGTTGGATAACCGCGTAATCCTTCTCTTTTATTTTTCCTGCTTCATCTTTGCGGAGCAAGCGGATAGCCAGGTAAATATCTTCATCTGTCTGGTCGTCCAGCTGTCGGGGACCGTTAAGGAAAAGAGGGTTGGTGGAACCGTTCAGCTTATTACGATAGAAAGAAGTGATGAACGCTTTCTGCTCATCGTTCATTTCCGTTTCTTTGATAACGTAGATATTCTCTTTTTTCAGTTCTTCCATGATAGAAGCGAATGTTTCTTCAAACTGTTCATAGTAACGGTTGTGCAGTTTACCTATCTGTTTCAGTGTGTGCGCAGCGATTTCCTGTTCTTTCTGTATATTCTTGTCGTCATACTCTATAATCCGGTTTAAGGTAGCGACACGGACGCGGAAGAACTCGTCAAGATTGTTCGAATAGATGCCAAGAAAAGTCAGCCGTTCCAGTAAAGGAACTTCCGGGCGGGCAGCTTCGAGTAAGATACGTTGGTTGAAATACATCCAACTGATGTCACGCTCAACATAAGGGCACTTCTTTCTTGTTTCGCTTGGTTTCATGATGAAGAATCTATTTTTAATTTTCTGCAAAAGTATCTAAGTGAGATGTAATAGCTATAACGATTTTGTTACGAACTTATTACAATGTTTATTTGTTATTTTTATATATCAGTAGAAACACTTATATTCGCAAAAGTATTGGAACAGACTCGGTTAAAAAATATAGAATTTATGAAAACAATGAATTATTCCCTTATTCGTATTCTCTTTGCATTAGTGATTGGTCTGGTGTTGGTGCTATGGCCTAATACAGCTGCCAGTTATATCGTTATTACGGTTGGAGTTGCCTTTTTGATTCCCGGTGTTATCAGCCTTTTCGGCTATTTCGGACGTAAGAAATCCGAAGACGGAGTTTCGCCCCGTTTTCCGATAGAAGGAGTCGGCAGTCTGCTTTTCGGACTTTGGCTGATTGTAATGCCCGAATTTTTTGCAGATGTCCTGATGTTCTTGTTAGGTTTTATCCTGATAATGGGAGGGGTGCAGCAGATAGCTTCCTTGTCAATGGCTCGTCGTTGGACACCTGTTCCGGGAGCATTTTATCTGGTTCCCGCTTTGATTTTAATTGCGGGCATCGTTGCTTTATTCAATCCGACAGGAGCACGTAATACAGCGTTTATAATTATTGGTATCAGTAGCTTGGTATATTCGCTTTCTGAATTGATAAACTGGTTTAAGTTTGTACGTTGCCGTCCGAAGAACCCGATATCACATCACGATGAGGATATTGAGGATGCGAAGATTATTGAATAAAATAAGAAAAAGAAGAGGGCTACCTCACGGTACCCCTCCACTGCAAACTTAAAACAACCAACAAAAGAAATAGATCATTTCTACTTTATGTCCGATGAAAACTTCTTCATCGGACATTCTCTTTTTCTATCTTACAAATAATAGTTCTCTGTATTTCGGAAGTGTCCACATCTGGTTGTCAACGATAAGTTCCAACTTGTCGATGTGATAACGAATTTCTTCCAGTGCCGGAACAATCGTGTCGTGATAAGCAATGGCTTTTTCACGTTCGCTTTCAATCTTGTTCGCCACTTTACGCGCTTCTACCATTGCGTCTACATGCTCTTTGATGAAGGCTGTACGGTCAGCAATTTCTTCGATAAGTTCCAGATTCTTTGCTGATAGTTTCGCCGCTTTTTCTGCCGGAAACAGGGATTGCATTTTATAGACGTTATTAATCAAATCCGTCTGATACTGGGTTGCAACCGGTATAATGTGGTTCATAGCCAAGTCACCCAATACACGGGCTTCAATCTGGATCTTCTTCGTGTAAGTTTCCCATTTCACTTCATTGCGTGCTTCCAACTCTTTCTTTGTCATTACACCGGTAGCTTCGAACATGGCAATTGTTTCCGGTTTCAGGTAGTTGTCGAAGATAACGGGAACACTCGTTTCACAATCCAGACCACGGCGTGCAGCCTCTTCTTTCCATTCGTCACTGTAGCCGTTGCCGTCGAAGTGAATGGCTTTACATTCTTTGATATATCCGCGAATGATTTCAAGGATAGCGGAAACTTTCGGTTCTCCTTTTTCAATTAGAGCGTCCACGTCTTTCTTGAACTTCGCTAACTGGTCTGCTACTGCGGAGTTCAGCGCAATCATTGCAGAGGCGCAGTTTGCTTCGGAACCTACGGCACGGAATTCGAAACGGTTTCCGGTGAAGGCAAAAGGAGAGGTACGGTTACGGTCTGTATTGTCAATCAACAATTCCGGTATCTGCGGAATATCCAGTTTCATTCCCTGTTTGCCGCTAAGGCTGATTAAATTGTCTTTTGTGCTGTTTTCAATATGGTCTAATACTTGCGATAACTGCTTTCCGAGGAAAGAAGATATGATTGCGGGAGGTGCTTCGTTGGCGCCTAAGCGGTGGGCGTTGGTTGCACTGGAGATAGAAGCCTTCAGTAACCCGTTATGATGATAAACTGCCATTAACGTATTTACTACAAATGTCACGAAACGCAGATTGTCTTCCGGTGTCTTCCCCGGTCCCATTAATAAGATTCCCGTATCAGTACCCAATGACCAGTTGTTGTGCTTACCGGAACCGTTGACACCTTTAAATGGTTTTTCATGAAGTAATACACGGAAACCGTGTCGACGGCTTACCTTGCGCATCAATGACATAATCAATAAGTTATGGTCATTTGCCAGGTTACATTCTTCGAATATCGGAGCTAACTCGAACTGATTAGGAGCAACCTCGTTGTGACGGGTCTTTACGGGAATACCCAATTTCAGAGCTTCAATTTCGAGCTCTTTCATAAAAGCAGCTACACGGGTGGGGATAGCACCGAAGTAGTGGTCTTCCAACTGCTGGTTTTTAGCACTGTCATGTCCCATTAAGGTACGTCCTGTCATTAATAAGTCAGGGCGGGCAGCATATAAACCTTCATCAACTAAAAAATATTCTTGCTCCCAGCCAAGGTAGGCAACCACTTTTTTCACTTCCGGATTGAAATAATGGCAGACGTCTACGGCTGCTTTGTCTACTGCACGTAATGCTTTCAATAATGGAGCTTTATAGTCAAGGGCCTCGCCGGTGTATGCAATAAACACAGTCGGGATACAAAGAGTATCATCTACAATGAATGCAGGAGATGAAGGGTCCCAGGCACTATATCCACGGGCTTCAAAAGTATTACGGATACCTCCATTCGGGAAAGAGGAAGCATCCGGCTCTTGCTGAACAAGTAATTTGCCCGTAAATTCTTCCATCATGCCACCTTTACCGTCATGTTCAACAAAAGCATCATGTTTTTCTGCCGTACCTTCGGTCAGGGGTGCAAACCAGTGGGTATAA
>ERZ1673693.2114-NODE-2114-length-12113-cov-4.230967_pt1 | contig 12113 bp, 12 predicted proteins | sample MGYA00580223_ERZ1673693 | MGnify/ENA primary metagenome ERZ1673693 (study PRJEB41218, sample SAMN15661741) | gut metagenome | host: Homo sapiens | place: Canada: London | collected 2015-08-20/2019-03-30 | study: EMG produced TPA metagenomics assembly of...
AATATAGAGCAGGAAATATAACGATTCATCAATAATAAATGGGGGATTTCACATGAAGAACTGTCAACTTACAATTCCATCAGTACTTTTTGCAGGACAGGGAAGCGTTGAAAAACTCGACGCTATCATAGCACGTGAGAATGCCAAGCACGTCCTGATCTTTACGGATAAAGGGATCCGCGGCCTGGGACTCAGCAAGCCGGCTGAAGACATCTGCAGCAAGCATGCGGAAGTAACGGTCATTGAAGATTTGACGGCGGAACCTGCTGTCGGTGATATCGAGCGTGTCCTTGCAGAAGTGAAGAGCCAGCCGGATCTCATCGTTGGCATTGGTGGCGGCAGTGTCATGGATGCTGCCAAGCTCGCCAGCATCATCGTCGGCGCAGACTACACGCTGCGTGATCTGCTGAAAGACAGCAGCATCGCCCACAAGCAGACGAAAACGGTCATGCTTCCGACGACCTGCGGCACGGGCTCTGAGGCGACCTGCAATGCCATCGTGGCCATCCCGGAACAGGAATCGAAGCAGGGCATTGTCAATGATTGCATGATCCCGGATTACGTCATCCTCGATGTCAACATGATTGCCAAGCTGCCGCCGAAAATCATTGCTGCAACGGGTGTTGATGCCCTGGCTCATGTCGTGGAGTGCTTCACGTCGAAGAAAGCAACGAAGCTCAGCGATACGTATGCCAAGGAAGGTGCATGCAAGATCTTCCACAACATCCGGAAGGCTTATGCAGAAGCCGACAACCTCGAAGCCAAGGCCGAGATGATGATCGGCGCGTTCTATGGCGGTGTAGCGATTACGGGTTCCGGCACGACGGCTGTGCATGCTCTTTCGTATCCGCTGGGCGGCAAATATCACATCGCGCATGGCGTTTCGAATGCCATCCTGTTTGCCCATGTCATGGAGTTCAACAAGGATGCTTGCGAAGAACGCCTGGCTGAGCTTTGCGATGCAGTTTATCCGGAGCTTTCGGGCAAGACGGTGGCAGAGAAAGCCGATTGCATCATTGCCGAGATTGCTTCGATTGTCCGTGAGACGAATATCCCGACGAGCCTCAAGGAATTCGGCGTGAAACCGGAAGACCTTGACTTCCTCGTAGAAGCAGGCAGCCAGCAGACGAGACTGCTCGTCAACAACTGCAAGGAACTGTCACTCGACGATATCCGTTATATCTACAAGAAAGTCATGTGAGCGAAATGAAATGACAGGGAATGGAGCGGATGACTATGAGAAGTGATTTGATAACGGGTTTGATAGGGGCGCTGTTCTCCGGATTTTACCTCTATGAAACCACTACCGTCAAGGTGTTTGGCGGCTCCGCCACGGCGGGTGTCAACGCACAGACAGTACCGAAACTCTGGGGCGGCTGCCTGCTGGCGCTCAGCGTGATCCTCATTGTGCGCGGCCTGCTCAAGATGAGGAAAGAGACAGGCAAGACTTCGCTGCGCGACATGGTGCAGTCCATAAGGAATCGCAGAGAGGTTGCCTATACGTTCATCTTGCTGATTTTGTATGCGGCTCTGATGAAACCAGTGGGATTCATCATCACGAGCATCGTTTACGTGTACCTGCAGATCTGGGTCCTGACGCCGATTACCAAGCGCAACGGCAAAGTCCGGAAGATTGCGGCAGGCCTGGCCGTGTTCTTTTCCATCAGTCTGTATTTCCTCTTCACGAGATACCTGATGGTCATGCTGCCGCCAGGGATTCTGAAATGATAGGAGATGAGGTGAAATTATGGATCCATCTATTCTGATTCAAGGCGCGATGTCGGTCTTTTCCGACCCGCTGACCTTGGGCTTCATCATTATGGGTGTCTTTGTGGGCATCATCTTCGGTGCCGTCCCGGGGCTGACGGCGACGCTGGCGCTCATCATGTTCCTGCCAGTCACGTATACGATGACGCCGGTGCAGGGCTTGTCCACCTTGATTGCTCTGTACGTCGGCGGTATCTCAGGCGGCCTGGTCGCAGCCATCCTGCTGAATATACCGGGTACACCATCTTCCATCGCGACGACTTTTGACGGTGCGCCAATGGCGGCCAAAGGCCAGGCCGGCAAGGCTCTGGGCGTCGGCGTTGTGTTCTCGTTCGTCGGCACGATCTTCGGCCTCATCATGCTGGTGACGATCTCGCCGCTGCTGGCCAGTGTCGCCATCAAGTTCGGTGCCTTTGAGTATTGTGCCGTGGCCGTCTGTGCCCTGGCTCTCGTCATCAGCCTCGCAGGCCGTGACCTCGTCAAAGGCCTGATGGGCGCGTTCTTCGGCCTCATGATTGCTACGGTCGGCCTTTCGCCGGTCGACTCGATGAAGCGCTTCACGTTTGGCATGAGCGAACTCACGAGTGGCTTTGCCCTGCTGACCATCCTCATCGGTCTGTTCGCCATCACGGAAGTCGCGAAGGCTGCGGAAGAAGTCCGCCAGAAACAGGATATGCGCGTGGAGACGAACGTGCATATCAAGGGCTTCGGTTTTACGCTCAAAGAATTCTTTGGACAGAAGTTCAACGCCTTGCGTTCCTCGATAATCGGCTGCATCATCGGCATCCTGCCGGGCATCGGCGGCGCCATCTCCGGCATGCTTTCCTACACGGCAGCCAAGAACCAGTCGAAATACCCCGAGAAGTTCGGTACGGGCATCATGGATGGTATCGTAGCATCTGAGACGGCCAACAACGCCGGCATCGGCGGCGCATTGATCCCGCTCCTGACGCTGGGTATCCCGGGCGATGCCGTTACGGCCATCCTGCTCGGCGGCCTGATGGTCCATAATATCGCTCCTGGCCCGTTGATCTTCGAGAAGAGCGGTGTCGTCATCTACGGCCTGTTCGTTGCCCTGTTCCTTTCTGCTATTGCCATGCTGTTCATCGAACTCTTCGGCATCCGCGTATTCATCCGCGTCCTGACCGTACCGAAGTATTTCCTGCTGCCGATCATCATGGTCCTCTGCGCCATCGGTGCTTTCGGCAACAGCAACCGTATCTTTGATGTTTACAGCATCATGGGCTTTGGCCTGGTCGGCTACGGCATGATCAAGGCAAAGATCCCGACGGTGCCGGTTATCATGGGCATCATCTTAGGACCAATCTTCGAGATGAACTTCCGCCGCGTGGCTCAGCTCCAGGGTTCTGGCGAGACGCTGCTGAGTCATCCGATCGCTGCTGTCCTGACAGCCGTGGCTGTGGCAGCACTCATCTTCTCCTTCATCATGAATCGCCGTGAGGCCAAGAAACTGGCTGCACAGGAAGCGCAGAACGGCGCGGCGAAATGATGTGCAAGACACGTAAGATTCAATAACAATAAGAAGAAAATCAAGAGAGAGGCGAATGAACATGAACTTGAAACGTATTCTTTCCACCATCGCACTGGGGGCTTGCCTGATGACCGCAGCGGGCTGCGGCGGCAGCGAAGAAGGTGCATCGAGCGGCGATGTCAGCAAGTATCCGGACAAACCGATCAATCTCGTCGTGACGCACGCCGCCGGCGGCGACACGGACTACAATGCTCGTCTGCTGGCCCGCTTGCTCGAGAAAGACCTCGGTCAGTCGGTCGTAGCCAACAACGTCACGGGTGCCAATGGCTCGATTGCACTCGAGCAGTATAAAGATGGCGATAAAGATGGCTATACGCTGATTGCCACGAACTCGGCCGCTTTGATCGGCAACAAGGCCACGGGGCTTTCCGATTTCAGCTATGAGGCGTTTGAGCCGGTTGCCATCTACGGCAAGCAGGCTGGTGAGAACGTCGTTGTCCGTGCGGATTCCCCGTACAATACGATTGAGGATCTCGTGAATGCTTCGAAGGCCAACCCGGACACGATCAAATACGGTGTCTCGATGGGCGGCGGCGTTTATGTCGCTTCGGTCATCATGGACAAGGAAATCGGTGCGAAATTCAATGTCGTCGATACGGGTGATGCTTCCAATCGCCTGACGGCACTCCTGGGCGGCCATGTCGATGCCACGTCCATCCCGTACAGCGGCGCTAAAGAATACATCGAGAGCGGACAGCTCAAATCGCTCGGTACGCTGCTTTCCTCGCGTTCCGAGATGCTGCCGAACATCCCGTCTTTGAGCGAGACGTATCCGGATCTCTCGGTTGACACGTATTATGTCATCCTCGCACCGAAAGGAACGGATCCTGCCATTGTCGAGAAACTCAACAAAGCGATTATGAAAGTAGTCAAGGAGAATCCGGAATACAAGACGGAAGTCGAAAAGATGAACTTCCAGGCTCCGTGGTGCCTGAGCGTCGAAGATACGAAGGCAGAACTCCAGAAACAGCTGGATCACTTCATGAAATTCTCGAAATACCTGAAATAAGAGATTATACAATGGGAGGCAATCCTCATGAATGAACGTACGGTCATTACGATCAGCCGCGAATACGGTTCGGGCGGACGCGAACTCTCGCAGATCCTGGCCAAGAAGCTGGGGGTCAAGCTCTACGACCGCCAGGTCATCAACCTGGCAGCACAGGAGATCGGCGTAGATGATATGAAGTTCGACAAACTCAAGAAGTTTGAAGAAGAAGTCCCGGCTTTGCCAGTCAAATTCATGCCGTTCTATTTGTTCGGCGTGACATCTGGCCCGCAGACGCTGAACGATAAATTGTTTGAGTCGGAATCGGAAGTCATCCGCCGCCTGGCCGATGACGGCCCCTGTGTCATCCTCGGACGCTGCGCGGATTATGTACTGCGTCGGCGCAAGGATACGTATTCCTTCTACATCTGTGCGGATGATGAGTTCCGCGCAAAACGCGGACGGGAAGTGTATGAGGGACGCAGCCTGACGGAACTCGATGAGGAAGACCTCAAGCGCGGCGGTTACTACAGCCATTACACCGGCCGCAAGTGGGGCGATCCGAAGTATTATAACTTGTCCATCAACACGGGAAGCATTTCTCTGGAAGCGGCGGCCGACCTCATCATCCATTATGTCGAATCGCTGCAGGGCAAAAAAGAATAAGCATCTGGAATAAAACATCTTTAGAAGCTTTGAGGGCTTGCAAAGACTGCTGCGGAAGAGCTGCACATGCATGGGGGTTCCCGGGTATGTGCAGCTCTTTTTCTAATAGACTTATTATTGAGTTAGTCAATTATTGGTGCTATAATTTTGGATAGATTCGAATTTGTTGTTCTTGTTGCGGATGGATGGAGAGGTGAGTCATGAGACGATATCCGATATTGGCTGTCTTGCTGCTGCTGCTCTGGAGCCAGGTGGCGGCGGCTCAGGTCGTGGTGACAGAAGGCGAAGGCACGGACCGGCAGAGCGCTTTGCGTGATGCGGCGCGCAATGCCGTGGAACAGGTCGTGGGTACGATGGTGGATGCCCGTACGCTCGTGAAGGATGCTGCCGTGCAATTGGATACGGTCTATGCAAGATCCTGGGGCTTCGTCCGGGATGTGCAGGTGCTGGAGGAACGCCGGTATGGCGATACGGTCCGCGTCAAGGCGCGCATGGATGTCGATACCGATAGTGATGCGCCGCTCCTGGATGATTTGCGCATGGTCATGGACCTCAACGATCCGCGCATTGCCGTCATCGTGAATCGCGCAGATGGCAGCGGGCGCGATGCGTCTTCGGAAGCGGCGCTGGATCAGAAGCTCGTGGCACTCGGTTTCCATCATGTCGTCGATCCTTCGCTTACGGCCAATCTGCAAGGTGCAAGCATCCTGGGCCGTCTCGCGTCGGGGAAGACATCCCTGGCTGCCGTGGGAAAGTCCCTTGGCGCGGATTATCTTGTCCTTGGCGAGCTGGCGCTCAGCGGGCAGACGATTTCCCTGCCGGATGGCCAGGGCGGTTACAGCACGACCCTGCTCAAGACCGGGGATGCCCGGCTTACGGGCAAGATCATCCGTTTTGATACCGGCGAAATCCTCGGCACGTTTACGACGACAGGGCGCGGTGTCGGCAATGGCCTTGCTGTGGCACAGCAGGCGGCTGCAGCACGTGCCGCGTCAGCTGCCGCGCAGGCGATGGAGGAACGCTTCCGTCATCTGAGTGCGCAGCTCAGTCAGACTGTGGAACTGCAGGTCTTCACGGCAGATCCGGAAGCAGTCCGGCAGCTCATGACGGAGCTTAGGGCCATGGGCATGGTGCAGGGGGTATCTTTGCGGGAACAGGCAGCTGGCAAGGCCATCCTGTCGGTCGAGACCCCTGAGCAGGCTCCTGAACTTCTGGAGCGGCTCAAGGCGACAAGCAAGCTCGGGATATTCGTTGACCGCGTGACGGGAGCATCGGCCAAGCTGGCCATCTCGCGCCGCTGAAGGAAAGCACTGTCCATGTGTGCTTCCTTTGGCGATGGATAAGAAGAAAGACAGAAAGAAGGTTTTGTGATGCGGATATGGCTGATGCGGCTGCTGCTGCCGGTATGCCTGTTCCTGCTCTGGAGCAGCCAGGCCTGGGCGGCGTCTCGGAGCATCCTCGAACATCCGGCTGTTGCTGTGCTGCCGTTTGAGAATCGCGGCATCCTGTCGAGTGAATGGAGCCGTGAGGAGCTGGGGCAGGCCTACGATTTTGCCTGTACGTCCCTGCTCGATGCGGATCGCTTCACTTTGGTGGAACGGGCGCGCCTGCGGGATTTGACCGATGAATATTACCTGGCAGGCACGGGACTCATCGACCCCGAAAAGAGCGTGGAAATCGGCCGGCTGGAGGGCGCGCAGTATCTCGTACTCGGCAGCATCAACGGTGTGACGACCCGCAGGTCACAGGCCACGGTACTCGGAGCCGGCACGAAGCGCAGCCAGGTGGCGGCGACGGTCAGCATGCGTCTCGTAGAGGTGGAAACGGGCCGTGTGGTCCTGGCGGCCATCGGCCATTCCCGCAAGCAGCATACATTGACCAGGGCGCCTCTGGGGCTTATACGCATCGGTTCGGATGACGTGGACAAGCAGCAGGTCCTGGAGGCTCTGGAGTCTGCCGTCGACGATGCCGTCAATGGGCCGCGGGGCCTGGTGGCACGCATGGAAGGCCGTGCAGGCCGCAGGAAATGAGGGATGTCATGCACGGGAAAGGTATCATGAGGTGGATCCTCTGTTTATCCGTGGTGATGCTCTGTTCTTGCTGGCCGGGGCGTATTGCCGGAGCTGCCGGACTTTTCGGGCAGCCATCTTCTGCGCCGGTCATCCTCATGGGGGAAGTCCAGTGTTACGGGGATGATGAACTCAAGAAGGAATACTTCGATACGTTTGCCGATAAACTTGGCCAGGCCTTGCGTACCGCAGGGCTGGCTGCCGTAGGGAGGCCGGATGTCACGAATGAGGCGGGTCGCCATGATGCCGAGGACAGTTCTGCCGAGGATACGGCTCTTTCTGCCGTCCATATGGATGCAATCATCCGGGGCCATCAGTTTGACCGCGGAGAGGCTGGTGCAAAGCTGGCACATTATGCAGATGCGAGCATGGGACGCGCGTATTTCCATGATGAAGCGCGCCTTGCAGCCTGGCGTGCGCAGCGGCAGGAAACGTATTTCCTGGCACCGGACCGGCAGGCTGCAGTGCAGGGAATCGGGCAGAAGTATGGCGCTGCTTACTTGCTGTTCGTCAACCTCAAGGAAGTGGATGTGCGGCTGAAGCATAATCTTTTTGCCACGCATACCGATGTGGAAACACGGGGCAAGAAAGTATCGGCGGCGCTTGACTACTATCTGGTACGCGTGTCCGATGGCCGCGTCTATGAGGGGCATTGCGCGAACAAGAAGACGGCACAGCTCCTGGATTTCGGCCTGGGCAAGCTGGGCAAGGGCATGAATATCGATACGTTACTCAGTGAAGTCATGGAGGCACAGACAAATGATCTGGTCAAGGATATGGAAACGGCGGGGCTGCCGTCCCTGCAGTAAGGGGGAAGCCTGGCACAGCTGCCGGTTTTTCCTCCTGACCCTGGCGCTGATGCTAGCCTGCAGCCTGCCGGTAGAGGCAGCCCTGCCGCGCATCGCGGTTGCCGGCTTTTCCAGCCGGATTGCCAAGACGGATATCACGATGCGCGACATCCCGGTACAGCCGGAGGCAATGCTGCCCGTCCTCAGGGATCGCCTGGAAGCAGAACTTGCGGGCGATGCCCGGTTTGAGCTGGTGGACTGTGCAGCAGAGGTCAGGCAGGCCCGCCTTGATGAAGCAGAGGTCATCTCTGCACTTGGCCGTGGCGAGATCGTGCCCGAGCTTGCAGACAAGGCCGATTATCTGCTGTACGGCTACCTGACGACCTTGAGCAATGTCAAGGCACAGAGCGGCCTGCTGGTGTTTTCCGGACGGGACAAGACGGTCTATGCCGAGGTCAGTTTGCGCGTCGTGGATGCCCATACAGGCGCGCTCGTATTTGTCACGACGGCAGATTCGCGCCGCAAGAGCGAGCTTTCGTATCATGCCATCTGGCAGCGCGACGATCATGGCGTAGAGGAAGCTGTGGAACAGGCGCTCGATGATGCAGCGACGAATCTGGCTGCGCAGTGCAAGGCGGCCATGTAATCGTTGTGTTTTGGCGATGTGGTATCTTGAGGAAGGAGGGAATGCGCATGAGGATGGGGCAGCTGCTGTGCGGACTGTTGTCAGCCACAATATTTTGGAGTGTGCTGCACCCTGTGCCTGTTCTGGCAGCAGGCAATATCTGGATGGATGAACATGCTGAGGTCCAGGCCAAGGATTTCAAGCGCGTCATCCTCTTTCCCATCCGGTATGGGGAGGAACCCGATGGACGCGTGGACGCCTGGCAGGCGGACAATGACACGCTGGCAAAACGCATCCAGAAGCGTATCAAGAAGACGACTTTCCTGCGCTTTGAAGATCCTGGCGATGCGGCAAAAGCCAATAAATCGCAGGAAAAGCGTCAGATCCTGCGGGACAATCCCGCTTACGAAAGCCTGCTCCAGCATTATGCGACGGAGGCAGAGCGGGCAAAGGCCGTTTATGCTGTCACGGGCGCGGAGGGTTATCTGCTCCCGCACATCAGCAAGGCAGACGTGCGCATCGACCATTCGCCGGCTACCCCGACAATGGTTCCCATGGAATCGTATTACGATGAACTCGATGGCCCGCATGGCGATCGTCACCACCTTGCTTACCGTCGCTGGTATCAGCGTCATGTGATACCGGCGCATGACAGCGCCTTGCAGATGCTCGATATGGATTTTACGCTTTACGATGCCTATACGGGCAAGGAAGCCATGACCTTGGTCGACCATTATCGCTGCTATGGCGTGACGCATGAGCATGCATTTGATCAGGTGGCCAAGAACTTCACGGGGGACTGGAATCGTCTCAAGGATGATCGGCCGCAGGACATGTCCGCTGCTGCACCGACGCTTGGCTTCCGTCCGCTGCTCCTGCCGCCTGCTGCAGAGCAGGATGGATTTTCCCTGCGCACCATTTATTATGCGTACAAGGATGAGGCGGGCGATACGCTCCGCATGGTTCGCGTGTCGGATCCTCCAGGAGCCGGGACACGCTATTATGTGCAGGGGGCGATAACGGATTATACGAAGGGCGAGACCTGGGTGCCACCATCAGCTTCCACCTCGCTTCAGCGTTACCGTACAGAAACATTCACCTGGAAGGATGAAGCGGGCAAGCTGCACGATGGTCAGCGCATATTCTACCGAACGGCGATTGAAGACAGTTTCGGTCATTACCGCTTCTGGTATCGTGTCCGCGCGCAGTTGCAGCTGATCGATGGATTGACGGGCGAGGTACTCCTGGACCGTTCGTATGAAGAATGGGATCCTGACCGTTATGCCAATGCGTTGCGCACGATATTCAGGGACTTCTATCGCCGTGTGGATCGCACTGTCGGTGTGCGCGGTGCTGAAGAATAAATTGATCAGATCCGAGAGGAAATGGAGGAGATCCTATGAAAGGACGTATCACGAGAATGCTGTCCATCCTGATGATGGCGGCCCTGCTGGTAACTGCTTCGGCAGCCAGCGTATTTGCTTCGGACGGACCGGACTGGAGTTCCGGCACGATTACGGTGGAAGGCACGGGCGTGGCTCCGGCCTCGGCTATGAGCGGCATCCAGGCACGCATGCTTGCACGCCGTGCAGCTGTGGTGGATGGCTATCGTCAGATGGCCGAGATCATCAAGGGCGTCAATGTGGATTCGGATACGACCGTCGAGAACATGATGTTGACAAGTGACGTAACGAAGACACATGTATCGGCCCTGATCCGTGGTGCCAAGATCGTATCCGAGAAAGCACTGGAGGATGGCGGCTACATGGTGACGATGGAAATCCCGATGTACGGCGCCTCGAATTCTCTGGCCAGTGCAGTACTCACGCCACCGCCGGTCAAGGAGAGCTTCCCGCAGCCACAGGCATCCGTCACGCCAAGCCAGCCGGTGAGCATTTCGGGGGCGACGCTGCCGAGTACGACGGGCAGTCCGTCCGGTTCTTCCGCAGCTGCGGCTCCTGCCGGCAAGGCGGTCGGCGGCTTCACGGGGCTCATCGTGGATTGCCGCGGACTCGGCCTCAAGCCGGTCATGTCGCCGGTCATCCGCAATGACAATGGCCAGCCCATCTACGGCTACAAGAACCTGGATTCCCAGACGGTCATCGCCAACGGCATGGCAAGCTATGTGACGGATATCCGCCGTGCTGCACGTGCTGGCTCTAATCCTCTCGTTGTCAAGGCAGTATCTCTGACGAATCACAGCGGCGATCCGGTCATCTCTGTGGCCGATGCCAATCGTGTACTCATCGAGAACGGTGCAACAGGTTTCCTGGATCGCACGAATGTCGTATTCCTGCGCTGATTTTTCCTGATTGGCAATGAAGAACGAGGCTGGTTTTACTGGCCTCGTTTTTTATACGGTTTTTTCATCCCGTATGGTATAATGAAAAGGATTGTATACAAGTAAACAACTGGGCATGTGAGGGGAGTGATGACATGCCTATCAAGATTCCTAACAATTTACCAGCAGCACATATCCTTGAGAGCGAGAATATTTTCGTCATGGACGCGGATCGTGCCTACAGCCAGGATATCCGTCCTCTGAAAATCCTGATCCTCAATCTCATGCCTATCAAATACATTACCGAAACGCAGCTTTTGCGCTTGCTCGGCAACTCGGCACTGCAGGTGGAAGTTGACTTCATCTATACGGAGTCATATACGCCGGGTCACACATCGCAGGAGTATCTGACGGAGTTTTATGGGACGTTTGCGGAAGTCCGTCATAAGAAATACGATGGCATGATCATCACGGGCGCGCCGGTTGAGAACATGCCCTTTGAAGAGGTCGCGTATTGGGATGAACTCACGGAAATCATGGAATGGAGCAAGACGCATGTCTATTCGACCTTCCATATCTGCTGGGGCGCGCAGGCTGGACTGTATTATCATTACGGTGTGCCGAAGTATCAAGTGCCGGAAAAAATCTTTGGCGTTTACAAGCACCATCTCTGCGTTGAGCATGAGAAGCTGTTCCGTGGCTTCGACGATGAATTCTATGTGCCGCATTCCCGCCATACGGAAGAACATAAGGAAGATATCCTCAAGGTGCCGGAACTCACCATCCTGGCGGAAGCGGAGGGGGATGCCGGGGTCTATGCTATCGCGAACCTCAAGCGGCGTCAGTTCTTCATCACCGGTCATGCGGAATATGATCCGATGACACTCAAGCAGGAATACGATCGTGATGAAAAGGCGGGGATGCATCCGAAAATCCCGCAGAACTATTATCCCAATGATGATCCCACACAGAAGCCTGTCGTGCGCTGGCGCAGCGTCGCGCATCTCCTGTTTGCCAACTGGCTCAACTACTACGTCTATCAGGAAACGCCGTATGTACTCGATGAACTCTACAAGGAGGAGGACGACTGAGACAGCGTGCGTCTGCCGCTTCACTGAACTTTCATGGAATGCTTCTATAATAAGGTTCAGAAAGAAAACAGGGGGGTATGGAAATGAAAAAATGGGGCGTTGGCCTTCTGGCCGCTGCCGTTTTGTTTGCGGCAGCACCGCAGTACCCGGTCCAGGCGGCTTCTGTTCAGGTTCCGGAGTCGGTTTTCTACTGGGTACAGTCTACCTCGCGTCAGAATTATTATTTCAATAAAGAGCAGATGTGTTATGGCGTTGACAGCAACGGCAATATCGATCTCAATACGTT
>ERZ1673693.2118-NODE-2118-length-12094-cov-6.367140_pt1 | contig 12094 bp, 10 predicted proteins | sample MGYA00580223_ERZ1673693 | MGnify/ENA primary metagenome ERZ1673693 (study PRJEB41218, sample SAMN15661741) | gut metagenome | host: Homo sapiens | place: Canada: London | collected 2015-08-20/2019-03-30 | study: EMG produced TPA metagenomics assembly of...
AGCCGCTTATGGCTTTTGCCACAGTCTGCGAATCATAAAAAAAGAATCCCCGAATAAGGGGACGGAAACATTTTCTCCAGCCAGAGCTGATACGGTGACTTGTACGAATATAAAAAAAGAATCCCCGAATAAGGGGACGGAAACGACGGCGTATTTCCCGCTGAATGTTGGGCGGATTACAACCATAAAAAAAGAATCCCCGAATAAGGGGACGGAAACCTTGCCCAACCGCCTCAAGCTTGACACCGTTTCCGTAAGGGGATAAAAAAAGAATCCCCGAATAAGGGGACGGAAACTCTATTTCTCCGCATTGCGGAGATAATTTCATTTCTTTTATAAAAAAAGAATCCCCGAATAAGGGGACGGAAACGAATATCCACGGACTTACAATAGGTTCATTCATAATATGTATAAAAAAAGAATCCCCGAATAAGGGGACGGAAACATTAAGCCGCTTATGGCTTTTGCCACAGTCTGCGAATCATAAAAAAAGAATCCCCGAATGAGGGGACGGAAACTCTCCTTTTAGATCTTCGTAAAAGAAGATGTTATTCTTATAAAAAAAGAATCCCCAAATAAGGGGACGAAAACCTGTATTTTTGAATTTCCCATCATTTTCTTTGATGTCCATAAAAAAAGAATCCCCGAATGAGGGGCGGAAAAAACGATGATGGAGTAATTTCAATGTTTCAGTATGCAGATTGCATTTGACTATTGCATTTCTTTTTACTTACAATAATAAAAAAGGAAGAGAGTGGTAATAGAGAGGCGCTATGGGAAATACAGCTTTCGGACGGATGGGTGAGGATCGGGCTTGTTTGTACCTTGAGGAGAAGGGGATGACTTTGGTCACCCGGAATTTCAGGTGTAAACATGGGGAAATCGATCTCATCATGAAGGACGGAAGCGTTTTTGTATTTATCGAGGTAAAGACCCGGCGGAGCCGTTTGTATGGGGAGCCGATTGAATCGGTGACTGTGTATAAGCAGCGGCATATCCGTTATACGGCGGAGGTATTTCTTTTAGCGCGGCATTTGCATGATGTCCGGATTCGTTTTGATGTGGTGGAAGTCATGATGGCGCCGGGGCGTGCGGTGCGGTTGCGTCATACAAGGAATGCGTTCTGAGAGAGGGAGATGCCATGTTTGCGCAGGTGTTTGGGACATGTACGTTTGGGTTAAATGGTCATGTGATTACTGTGGAGGTGGATATCAGCCGTGCGTCACCAGCTTTTGATATTGTCGGGCTGCCTGCGGTTTCTGTGAAGGAGTCGAAGGAGCGTGTCCAGTCGGCGATACGGAATTCCGGATATTTTTTTCCTATCGAAAAGGTGACGGTGAATCTGGCGCCTGCGGATTTGAAGAAAGATGGTTCCTGTCTTGATCTGCCGATTGCCATGGGGGTGCTGGCGGCAAGCGGGGTGATTCCGAAGGAGGTTCTTGCATCGGTGATGTTCATCGGGGAGCTTTCTTTGCAGGGGGAAATACGCTCGGTGCCCGGTGTGCTTTCCATGGTTCTTGCCGGACGGGAAGCGGGGATTTCTACTTTTTTCATGAGCCCTGCAGTTGCCGGGGAGGCTCTTCTTTGTGAAAATGTGACTGTGTACGCGCCAAAGACGCTTGGCGAACTGGTGGAGTATCTTTTGGGGCATAGCCCGATGGCTCCTGCCAAGCGGCGGGAAGCGGCGGAATCTAAGTTGAGTGATGTGGATTTTGCCGAGGTGCAGGGACAGATCATGGCGAAGCGTGCTATGGAAATAGCGGCGGCAGGTTCTCATAATGTCCTTATGACGGGGCCGCCCGGATCAGGGAAAACGATGCTGGCACGCCGCATCACGACGATTCTTCCTCCGATGACGCGGGAGGAGGCTCTTGAGGTGACAAAGATTTATTCGGTGGCCGGACTGTTCAAGGCGGAGGATATCATCCGCGAGCGTCCGTTCCGCAGTCCTCATCATACGATTTCCATGGCCGGGCTTATCGGCGGAGGTACGATTCCCCGTCCCGGCGAGGTGACGCTTGCCCATAACGGTGTTTTATTTTTAGATGAACTTCCTGAGTTTCCACGGGCGGTGCTGGAAGTTCTCCGGCAGCCGCTGGAGGATCGGGAGGTGCATATTTCAAGGGTAAATGCATCTTTTGTATATCCTTCCGATTTTGTACTGATTGCCGCAATGAATCCTTGTCCCTGCGGATATCTTGGGGATCCTGACCATCCCTGTACCTGCAGTGATGGAGAAATACGGAGTTACGGCAGAAAGATTTCCGGGCCTCTTTTGGACAGGATTGATTTGCATGTGTCGGTGATGCGTCCGAAGTATAGTGAGCTTACAGCAACGATTAAAGGGGAATCTTCGGCACGGATTGCGGAACGTGTAGCAGCGGCAAGGGCCATGCAGTCGGAACGGTTGTCTAAATGGCATATGCAGAATAATGCGCAGATGGGGCACCGCCAGCTTCGGGAAACCTGCCGTTTGGATGCGGAGGGATCAGAGCTGCTCCGTGAGGTTTTTGAAAAGCTCCATTTATCCGCGAGAAGTTATGACCGCATCATTAAAGTATCCCGTACGATTGCCGATTTGGCAGGTACGTCGGAGATTAAGCCCGAGCATGTGGCGGAAGCGCTCAGTTATAGAAATATGCTTCCCCGGAGGTCATGATGGATATATTCGCGGCGGCGCTTCCCGGTTGTCCAAGGCTGGGAGCGAAACATATGCGGGTTCTCATAGAGGCGTTCGGAACGGCGGAAGATGTGTGGAAGGCTTCCGATAAGGAGATTGTGGAATCTCATTTGCTGAAAGGGAAGACGGAAGCGTCTTTTTTGGCGTACCGGAAAGAAACGGAGCCTGAGGAAATAGGGGAAAAGTTATACCGGCTGCAGATTCGCTGCGTGACATGGGAGGATGATTTGTATCCCCCGCTTTTACAGACGACGGCAAATCCTCCGGCTGTTTTATTTTATAAAGGAAATAATCCCGTTTTTGAGAAAACGGTGGCGATTGTAGGATCACGGAAAGCGACGCCTTATGGCGTGCAGACGGCAGAACGGATAGCCTGCGGTTTGGCTGAAAATGGAGTGACGGTGGTTTCCGGCGGCGCACGGGGGATCGACAGCGCTGCGCATGAAGGGGCATTGCGCGGAGAAAGCCCGACGGTGGTGGCGCTTGCCTGCGGGCTGGATCATGTATATCCTCCGGAAAATAAAAATTTGTTCCAAAAGATTATTGATAATGGCGGTACGATTATTTCTGAATACCCGCCGGGGACGCCGCCTCTGGGGAGGCAATTCCCCGCGAGGAACAGGATTATCGCGGGAATGAGCCGGGGTATCCTTGTGGTAGAGGCGGCAGAACGGAGCGGTGCTCTTATTACGTCCGACTTCGCATTGGAAGAAGGACGGGATGTCTTTTCCGTTCCGGGAAATATTTGGCTCGATTCGAGCAGAGGGACGAATCATCTTATACGGAGCGGGGCGATTTGCTGTACGTCCTACGAAGATATCCTTTCTGAATACGGGTGGAACGAAAAGAGTATTTCTTCCAAGAAGGAATCTCCTGAACAGTTGACATTGGAAGAGGAAGTGGTGTATCGTTTCTGCTGTACAGGAGAGGAAGTGACGGCGGAGGATATTCTCCAGCAGTCAGGAATGTCGGTGATGAAGATTACGATGCTCCTGCTCCGGCTTCAGCTTAAAGGGTTTATAAAGGAAACGGGATCCGGTCGGTTTATTACAACAGGACGCGGATAATATAAATGAGATATATGCTGTATTTCATGTAGTATAGGGAGGGTATTTTGGCTATACAGATTACGATCACCGTGAAGGATAAGAAGAAAAGGTCTTCTGCCGGGGAAAAACTTTTCACAAGGAAACCGAATGCCAAGGGGAAACACCTGATTATCGTGGAGTCTCCGGCAAAGGCGAAGACGATTGAGCGTATTTTGGGCTCCGATTATAAGGTGCTTGCCTCCATGGGCCATTTACGTGATTTGCCGCAGCGTACGCTTGGTGTGGATGTGGAAAATGACTTCAAGCCGGAGTATGTCAATTCGGCGGAACGGGCCGATGTCATTGAAAATTTGCAGAAAGAAGCAAATAAGTCGAAAGATATTCTTCTGGCAACGGACCCTGATCGTGAAGGGGAAGCCATTTCCTGGCATTTGTCGAAACTTCTTGATGTGGATCCCCGGTCAAATGCGCGTATCGCCTTTCATGAAATCACGCCGCCGGCGATTAAAGAGGCGGTACTCCATCCCGAACCGATTGATTTAAACCGTGTAGATGCCCAGCAGGCACGCCGCGTGCTTGATCGTCTTGTGGGGTACAAGCTTTCACCGTGGCTGTGGAAGCAGGTTTACCGCGGCCTTTCCGCGGGACGTGTACAGTCGGTGGCAACACGTCTGATTTGTGAAAGGGAAGAAGAAATACGGGCGTTTAAGCCTGTGGAATATTGGACGGTGGAAGGTGTTTACCGTACGGAGGAAAAGGAAAGTTTCAAGGCAAAACTGACACAGATTGACGGGAAGGAAGCAAAAATTCATAATGCGGAGGAAGCGGATCAGGTTGTCAGGGGGATTTTAAAACAACCGGCAGAAATCACGTCGGTCACAAAAACGAAAAAGCAGCGTAAAGCAAAACCACCGTACACGACTTCCACGATGCAGCAGGATGCGGTCAACCGTCTTAATTTCGGCTCCAAAAAGACGATGGCTCTTGCCCAAATGCTTTATGAAGGGATTGAAATACCGGGTCACGGACATGTGGGGCTGATTACATACATGCGTACCGATTCGACCCGTATTTCCAATGAAATGATCAAGCAGGTACGGCCGTACATTGAACGTGTTTATGGGAAAGACTATCTGCCGCCTAAACCGAATGTATATGCCAGGGGGAAGGATTCTCAAGATGCCCATGAAGCGATTCGACCCACAAATCTGCAGTTTGCTCCGAATATGCTGGCGGCTGTTTTGTCCCGTGACCAGCTCCGGCTGTATACACTGATCTGGAACCGATTCCTTGCAAGCCAGATGGCGCCCCAGATTTCCCAGGCGACGAATGCAGTGCTCCAAAGCGGCATTTACACACTTCGCGCGACAGGGACGCAGGTATTGTTTGACGGGTTTACAGTGCTCCGGACGGTAAAAGAAAAGAAGCAGGATAATGAAGAGCTTCCTCTTCTGCCGGCGCTTCATAAAGGACATACGGTACTCAATACAAAGGCGGAAGGAGAGCAGCATTTTACCGCGCCACCGCCAAGGTACACGGAAGCCAGCCTGATTAAGACGCTTGAGGAAAAGGGCATAGGACGGCCGTCCACATATGCGCCTATTTTGGATACCATCCAGAGGCGTAAGTATGTGGAAAAAGAGGGAAAACAGTTTGTTCCCACGGATATCGGGTTCAAAGTGACAGATCTTTTAAAGAAATATTTTGCCGGTATTGTCAGTGTGGATTTCACCGCGCAGCTGGAAACCTGGCTGGATAAAATTGCTGACGGCAAAGCAACGTATAAAAAGGTCATGAGCGGGTTCTGGGATGTTTTTGAAAAGGAACTGCAGAATGCTAACCTGGAGGCAGCGAAAGCGAAGGAAGAAAATCAGGAAGTATCCGATGTAATCTGCGAAAAATGCGGTGCCCATATGATTGTAAAGATGAGCCGTTACGGGAAATATCTCGCCTGCCCGAATTTCCCTTCCTGCAAAAATATCAAGCCTTATCATACGGGAGAAGAAAAGGAAGAGATTTCCGATGTGGATTGTGACAAGTGCGGCGCGAAGATGGTGTACCGCCAGGGGCCGTACGGCAGATATCTGAAGTGCCCGGAATGCGGCCAGAACAAAGCGATCGTTATTGATACGGGCATAGAATGTCCGAAATGCCATGAGGGGCATTTGGTGAAGCGCCGCTCAAAGCGGGGACGTTATTTCTATGGCTGCAGCCGTTATCCGGCCTGCGATATGGCAGTCTGGGATGAGCCGGTTAATGAGTTCTGCTCTGTCTGCGGCGCGATCAAGGTAAAGAAGGTTCGGAAAAATAAGGAGGAAGAGCTTATCTGCTCTAATCCCGAGTGCACAACGCATCCGAAAAAGAAAACTGTAACGAAAACTTCGGCGGCAAAGAAAAAGACAACAACTGCAAAGAAGACGACTGCCGGGACGGCGGGGAAAACAAAAACAGGAGCCGGTGATTGATGGAGAAGGTTACGGTAATCGGTGCCGGTTTAGCAGGAAGCGAGGCTGCCTGGCAGCTGGCGGAAATGGGGGTTCCCGTGAAGCTGGCGGAAATGCGTCCGGCAATCGGAACGCCTGCCCATCATACGGGATATTGTGCGGAACTGGTGTGCAGCAATTCTTTCCGTGCGGCGGCTCTTACCAATGCGGTAGGACTTCTGAAAGAAGAGATGCGCCGGCTCGGGTCGGTGATTATGGAATGTGCCGATGCCCACCGTGTCCCTGCAGGCGGTGCTTTAGCGGTGGATCGTAACGGATATGCGGCGGCAGTGACGGAAAAGATAAAAAGCCATCCGCAGATTACATTTGTGAATGAAGAAATCAGGGAAATACCGGAAGAAGGAATCGTGATTATTGCGACCGGGCCGCTGACGGACGGCGCTCTTGCGGACAGCATAGAAAAATTCTGCGGCGGCGAAGGACTTCACTTCTATGATGCCGCAGCGCCCATCGTAATGAAAGAATCCCTTGATATGGACATCGTGTACCGGATGTCCCGCTACAATAAGGGAGAGGCGGCATACCTGAACTGCCCCATGAACGAAGAGGAATACAATGCATTTTATGAGGCGCTCAGGACGGCGGAGACAGCGGAAGTCCACGGGTTTGAAGAAGGAAATGTCTTTGAAGGGTGTATGCCTGTGGAAGTGATGGCGCAGCGCGGTAAGGATACGATGCGTTTCGGGCCGATGAAACCGGTAGGACTTCCTGATCCGCGGACAGGGAAGGAACCGTATGCTGTTGTCCAGCTGCGTCAGGATAATGAAGAAGATACGATGTACAATATTGTCGGCTTCCAGACTCATCTGAAATGGGGTGAGCAGAAACGGGTTTTCGGCATGATTCCCGGACTTGCTGGTGCGGAGTTTGTCCGCTATGGCGTGATGCATCGGAATACCTATATCCATTCGCCCGATTTACTGGAAGCCACCATGGAAGCGCGGGCACGGAAGGGACTCTTCTTTGCAGGGCAGATGACAGGCGTCGAAGGGTATGTGGAATCGGCAGCATCGGGAATTGTAGCAGCCTATTCCGCTTTCGCGCGGGCGGCGGGAAAGGAGCCGCGGGCATTCCCGAAGGAGACGGCAATTGGCGCGCTCTGCCATTATATTTCTCATTTTATCGGAAAAGATTTCCAGCCGATGAATGTGAACTTCGGATTGCTGCCTCCTTTGCCTGAAAGAGTGAAGAAAAAAGAAAAGAATGAAAAGCTGGCGGCGCGGGCATTGTCCGTTCTGGATGCATTTATAAAGAAATAGAACAAAGCCGTTTCTTTTGGGGGGAACGGCTTTTATCGCGGGAGTATAATAAAGAAAGTCAACCATAGAAGTACAAGGAGGAAATATGTTTACTGCAACAACGATACTGGCTGTAAAGAAAGACGGACATACGGCTGTGGCCGGTGACGGGCAGGTTACGATGGGCAATGCCGTGGTGATGAAGAATACGGCGCGGAAGGTGCGCCGCCTGTATCATGGAAAGGTCATCGCCGGATTTGCCGGTTCCGTGGCGGATGCATTTGCCCTTTTTGATAAATTTGAAGGGAAACTTTCTGATTGCAATGGAAATCTGGTGCGTGCTGCCGTGGAGTTCGCCAAAGAGTGGAGGCGGGATCGGGTGCTCCAAAAGCTGGAAGCTCTTTTGATTATGACGGATGGTGACCATTTATTTCTTGTATCAGGCAGCGGAGAGGTTATCGAGCCGGATGACGGCATACTGGCAATCGGGAGCGGCGGGAATTATGCTCTTGCCGCAGCTCGCGCTTTGTGTTCGGTGTCGGATTTATCGGCGCGGGAGATTGCGGAACGGTCACTCCATGTGGCGGCGGATATCTGCGTATATACGAATCATAATGTGATTGTGGAGGAAATAGGATGAAAGATCTGACACCACGGAAAATTGTGGAATATCTTGATGAATACATTGTGGGACAGCAGAATGCGAAACGGTCTGTCGCTGTCGCCCTGCGCAATCGTTGGCGCAGCAGCCGGCTTCCTAAAGAGATTGCCCGTGAAGTGAGTCCGAAGAATATTCTTCTTATCGGGCCCACTGGAGTGGGGAAAACGGAAATTGCCCGCCGTATCGCTGCTTTGACAGGTGCCCCTTTCGTAAAGGTGGAAGCGACGAAGTACACGGAAGTCGGCTATGTGGGCCGCGATGTGGAATCTATGGTGCGCGACTTGGCGGAAGAAGCGGTGCGCCTTGTGAAGAAGCAGGAATCAGGCCGTCACGGGAAAGATGCGGAAGAGGCGGCGGTGCAGAAAATTGCTGAAATCATGTGGCCTGCAAAGAAAAAGGAAACGAGATCTCCTATGGAAATTATTTTAGGGGAAAAGGCGGAGAAGACGGGTGTTTCAGATGAAGGGGAAAGGGAGAGAAGAAAGGATCTGCTTGCCCGTATCAGGAGCGGCGAATTGGACGACCGCCAAATAGAAGTGGAATTGGAAGAAAAAGGAAACATTGAAGATACAGCGGACAATGAACAGGCGAATCGGATTTCTCAAATATTCGCATCCATGATGCCGAAAAAGATGAAGAAGAGGAAAATGACAGTGCGCATGGCCAAAACTGTTCTTGCGGAGGTTTCTGCCGAAGAGATGGTGGATATGGATGTTGTCCGTGACAGGGCGGTTGCGCTTGCCGAAGAACGGGGCATTATTTTTATTGATGAAATCGATAAGATTGCGGGGAGACACGGTGCATCCGGCGGGCCTGACGTATCCCGTGAAGGGGTACAGCGGGATATCCTTCCCATTGTGGAAGGGGCGACGGTGAAAACCAAGTACGGACGGATGAAGACGGATCATATTCTTTTCATGGCGGCCGGTGCGTTCCATGTATCAAAACCGAGCGATTTGATTCCTGAACTGCAGGGGCGGTTCCCGATCCGTGTAGAATTAAAAAGCCTTACAGAGGAAGATCTGCGGAAGATTTTAACAGAACCGCGGCAGGCTTTGATCCGGCAGTACACGGCGCTTTTGGAAACGGAAGGCGTCACAGTGACGTTTACGGAAGATTCTGTCAGTGCGATTGCGGAAATTGCATCTGCGGTGAATTCGGAAACGGAAGATATCGGTGCGAGGCGGCTTTATACGATTCTGGAGCGGGTACTGGAGGAGCTGTCTTTTGAAGCATCTGAGCTGGAAAATAAAGAAGTTACCATTGACGGTGCTTATGTGAGGCAAAAGCTTGGGGAAATCACGAAGGATATGGATACATCAAATTACATTTTGTAAAAAGAAGAAAGGGAGCCCCCCAAAACGGCTCTCTTTTTAATGTAAAGGTCGTAAATGAAATAAGTTGACGAAGGGATTGCCGAAAATTATAATGAAGGAAAGTTCTGAAAGGAAAAGGAGGATATTATGCGCAATGAAATACTGGAGTATTTCCGCAAAGCAAATGGAAATTATGTGTCGGGGGAACAGATATCCAGAGATTTAAACGTATCCCGTACAGCAATCTGGAAGCATATCAATATTCTGAAAAGCAGGGGATATATTTTTGAATCAAGCACACGGAAAGGATATCGGCTGATTTATGCGCCGAATTTACTGACACCTTTGGAAATTGCCAGTGTTCTCCATACGGAAACGCTTGGAAAGAAAGTGGTTTATTTTGAATCGACACCGTCCACAAATGAAGAAGCCAAAAAGATTGCAAGGGAAGGCGCGGAAGAGGGGACGATCGTCGTGGCAGAGGAACAAACGACCGGCCGCGGACGCCTTACAAGGCATTTTTATTCTCCTTTTGCGAAAGGGATTTGGTTTTCTGTAATTTTCCGTCCCACGTTTTTCCCGATGGAGGCATCAAAGAGCACGCTCCTTGCAGCAGTAGGCGTCTGCCGCGGTATTCGCCGTCTCGGACTTGCTGATGCAGGTATCAAGTGGCCCAACGATATTCTCTATCATGGGAAGAAATTGGTGGGGATGCTTTGCGAGATGTCGGCTTCTATGGAAAAGATTGATTATATTATTATGGGAATCGGCATCAATACGGGAATGAAGGAAAAGGAATTCCCTGAAGATTTCCGCGGCCATGCGACGTCTTTCCTGAACGAAGGGGTTAATGTGTCCCGCCGGGATTTGCTGGCGGCCGTCCTGGCCGAGCTGGAAGCGGAGTATAAGCTGGCGCAGACAGAAGGGTTTGGCCGCGTACTTGATGACTGGCGGAAATTATCCGTGACTCTTGGCGAAGAGGTGCGCGTGATTTTCGGCAATGATAATTATACCGGCAAAGCTGTGGATATTGATGATGACGGCTGCCTCCTGGTAGATACCGGCAGGGAAGTCCGCCGCGTAATGGCAGGCGATGTTTCCATCCGTCCGGCAGATGCGCCAATTCCGCAAAGATAAAACAGAAAAGAAGTAAAATAATTTATGGACAGAAATAAATTTCATTATATGTCGGGTGCCGCTTTATTTGCGGGAATTATGGCGGTACTTTCCCAGTTCGCTTTTCCCGTCGGGGCGGTGCCGGTTACATTACAGACGTTTGTTTGTGCTTTTGCCGGTGGTGTCCTTGGCTGGAAATGGGGCGCGGTTTCCATTTCCGTGTGGCTTCTTCTTGGCGCACTGGGCGTTCCCATTCTTACAATGGGCAAGGCAGGGGTTGGTGTTTTCCTGAGCCCTGTGGGCGGTTATTATATCGGATTTATTCTTATGGCCGGTTTCAGCGGGATATATCTTAAAGAAAAAAGCCGCTTTTTCACCCAGGGAGTATTTGCGCTTCTGGGGCTCATCCTTTGCTATGCGTTGGGGACAGTTTGGTTCATGATGTACTTTTCTCTTGGTTTGGGGAAAGGAATGCCGCTTTGGACAGCCCTTACGATGACCGTTTTCCCCTTTATCGGATTTGATCTCATCAAAGTGGCCGCCGGTGTATTCTGCGGCATACGTATACAAAAAGCACTCCGAAACGCGGGACTCTTTTTAAATGAATAAATTTAATGAAAGGCGGACCTCTGCCTTTTTTGCTTGACAGAATCGAGTCTTTATTGCATGATACACATGTGATAAATTACGGTTTCGTGATTTATAAACCAAGAGGGGAAATCCGGATCCGGAGGCACCTTTATTCTGAGAGGCGATGAATAATGCTGCTTGCTTTTGATGTAGGGAATACAAATATTGTCTGTGGTATTTACCGTGGAAAGGAATTGCTCAATCACTGGCGTCTGGCAACGGATACACTCCAGACTGCTGATGGCTATGCCAGTGTGTTGGGAACGCTGTTCCGTATTAACGGACTTCAGTTTTCCGATATTGAAGATGTCATTATTTCAACAGTGGTACCGCCGATTATTCCTATCCTTGAATCTCTTTCGCGCCGTTATTTCAGCGTGAATCCCATTCTTGTGGGACCGGGGATTAAAACGGGGCTGAATATCCTTTATGACAACCCGAAAGATTTGGGGGCTGACCGTATCGTTAATGCGGTAGCCGCCATCGCTGAATATAAGTGCCCTCTTATTGTTATCGATTTGGGAACGGCGACAACGTTTTGTGTCATCGATGAAAAAGGGAATTATCTTGGCGGGGCTGTTGCTCCGGGGATCAGTATTTCCATGGAAGCCCTTTTCCAACGGGCGTCCAAACTGCCGCGTATCGAACTGTTGAAACCGAATTCCATTATTTGTCGAAATACCGTATCTGCCATGCAGGCAGGGATTTACTACGGCTTCGTGGGACAGATTGATGAAATCGTTACCCGTATTAAAGCGGAAATGAAACGGAACGATATCAAGGTCATTGCTACGGGCGGTCTGGCGACGCTTATGGCGGGCGCATCCCGAACGATTGACAGGGTGGATCCCATGCTTACTTTGAAAGGTCTTTTGATTCTCTATGAAAAAAACAAGGGGG
>ERZ1673693.2139-NODE-2139-length-11994-cov-3.836502_pt1 | contig 11994 bp, 10 predicted proteins | sample MGYA00580223_ERZ1673693 | MGnify/ENA primary metagenome ERZ1673693 (study PRJEB41218, sample SAMN15661741) | gut metagenome | host: Homo sapiens | place: Canada: London | collected 2015-08-20/2019-03-30 | study: EMG produced TPA metagenomics assembly of...
GACTGTGTGACCGGCGAGCTGCACGCTGTCGCCCGTCTTGAACTCCTGCGAGAGCGACTGGCTGGCACCGCCTGAAAGCACCATCGCGAAGAGCGCCAGAGCCACGCCGCCATGCGCGACCATCGCACCGAAACGCAGCAGCTGGCAGTGCCAGCAGACGAGCGTCTCGCCAAAGAGCAGGATGGAGACGGCTGCGAGTACGAGCAGCCCCGGCGAGCGCACGCCTGCTAGGAAGGCAAGTACAAAGCCGACCCCTGCGAACGCAACAGGGATGGTCTTGCGAAGCGGTGCTGCCTGCTTCCCATAGCGCAGGCAGGAGCCAGCGGCCATGACGAGACACATGGCAATAGCCAAAGGCATCGTTGTGCGCACATAGAAGTCCGTATCAACGGCAGCTGGCTTGCCGATGAGTTGCGTGAAGAGCGGCATCGACATGCCGATGAAGATGATGGCAGCGATGAAGACGAGCAGCAGCGCACCCAAGAGCAGGCAGAACTCACGGCTCGCATAGTCTTCGTAGGCCTTGCCCTGCGGCAGGCTGCCCGCCCTGATCGCGAGCAGCACGAGGCCTCCGATGAGTACGATGGCATTGACAACGGCCAGCGTCATACCGATGCTCGTACCGCTGAACGAGTGGACCGAGAAATCGCCGAGGATGCCGCTGCGCGTCAGGAACGTGCCGTAGATGACGAGCGCGAACGTGAAGATGACGGAAAGGTGCAAAGCAGAGAGTGCCGCCGGACGGCGCTTCGCGACGTGCAGCACGTGGATGAAGACGCCTACGAGCAGCCATGGCACGAGCGAGGAATTCTCAACGGGATCCCAGCCCCAGTAGCCGCCCCAGCCGAGTACCTTATAAGCCCAGTAGCCGCCGATGAAGACACCCGCGCCGAGGAAGCCCCAGGCGAGCAGGGCCCAGCGGCGCGCCGGCTCCAGCCAGCTCTCCTTCGCCTCACCCTTGAGCAGCGCGCCCAACGCGTAGGCAAACGGCACGGCCAGCAGTGCGTACCCGATGAAGATGATGGGCGGGTGGACGGCCATCCACGGGTCCTGCAAGAGCGGGTTGAGGCCGACGCCGTCCTGCACCACCGTCGTCGATGCTACGAAAGGACTCTTTGCCAGCACGAGGATGACGAGCAGTGACTCGAGGACAGAGTAGACCGTGAGCCCTGCTGCCGTCATCCGCCCTCTGTGGCAGAGGTAGAGCGAGGCCAGCGCGTGGATGAGCAGCCATAAGAGCAGTGAACCCTGCTGACCGGCCCAGAACGCCGAGACCTTGTACATGAGCGGCAGTTCCTTCGACGAATAGCTTGCCACATAAGCGATCTCGAAATGGTCGCCGAGAATCATCGCCCAGAGATAAAGCGAGGCAACGACAGCGGCCAGACACGCGCCCAAAAGCGACCACCGCCCCCAACGCCCGGCCCGCTCCCTATCCGTATTCACCTTCATCCCATAACCGTAGGCCATCGCGGCCAACAGGGCGAAAAACAGCGATATTGCCAGAGATATTGTTCCAATCATACTATGAGTCCCCCATGGATTGCATGTAAGTTGCCTTCAAGTCGCATTCAGATTTGCTTCACTTCTGCTGCTCGTACTTCGATGGACACTTGATAAGGAGCTTGTCCGAGGAGAACGCCTCACCCTGCATCTTGCCGATGGCGACGATGTGATGCGCCTCGTCAAACTGGTCGGGCTTCGTGCCGTGGTAGTGTACGGGGAGCTTCTCGCCTGTCTCCTCATCCTGCAGCGTGAAGACAAAGTCATTGCCCTCCATGTGCGGAGCCGGTGCATCCTTGGCCAGCAGTCCCTTGACCTGGACACTTGAAGAAGTCGCTGCCTTTGCTTCCTTGATGCCGACGTACGGCGTGACCGAATCGGCAAAACTCCAGCCGGCATAGCCGGCAAAGGCCAGCACGAGCACGATGAGCAGGATCTTACGTTTCATGATGATGCACCTCTTTCACATTTCACGCGATGACAGAGCAGAGCTATGTAGATGGGCGTCACATCCAGCAAGGACAGGAGCAGGATCCGCAGCATGACGGGATCCATATCAATGGAGCCGCTGCCGTTGAGGACGGGCGACGGATGGAGCGAGAAGTAGAACCGCGGGATGATGAAGACGAGGAACGGGACGGTCAAAAACGAGAACAGCGCGTAGATGGCCGAGACGCGTGCGCGGCGCCGCTCGTCCGCGATCACCGAGCGCAGCGTCAGATACGCCGCGTAAATGAGCAGCAGCACGAAGATTGTCGTCTGCCTTGGATCCCAATTCCAGTACGCGCCCCAGGTCAGCTTCGAGAAGACGGCGCCGCTCAGCGTCGCGAGTACGACAAAGATGAGCCCAAGCCGCGCAGACTCCGCACTGATGGCGTCGAAGCGTCCGCCCGGCCGCCGCAGGTAGCGCAAGGCATACCAGGCGCTGACGAGGAAAGCGAGTACCGATACCCAGGCCACGGGGATATGGAAGAACGCGATGCGTACCAGATTCCCGAGTCCCTCGGCCGGCGGCACGAGGAAGAATACGGCATACAGAAGGCCTGCCGTCAGCAGCAGGATGAGAGGCCAGAGCCTCTTCTCACACGACTTCATTGAATCATCTCCTTATCGTATATCCGCAATCAGTCCTCATACCAGAGGGAATCGAACAGCAGGGATGCGGCGATCGTCATGATAGCATCATAGAGCAGCATGCCGACAAGGTACGAGCCATTCACCTCTCCTGAGAAGCAGCCTGCCGTCAGCACGATGGCCGGCAGCAGGATTGGCAGCAGGACCGGCAGCATCAGGATGGCGAGCAGGCCGTTCTGTGCCTTGGCACCTGCCATCAGCGCCGAGAGCAGCGTACCCGCCATCGCCATGCCATACGTGCCGGCCAGCAAGGTCACGAAGAGCAGCAGCCCCGAAAAGACAGTGACATCCATGAGTACGAGATAGACAGGCACGATGAGCAGCGAAAGCACAAACAGCAGGACTGCCATGAAGAGTCCCTTGCCGAAGAGGACGGCCTGCGAACTGCCGTAGACCGAAAGCGCCATCAGGGTTCCCGCCTGCTCCTCATCGGCAAAGCCGCGTCCAGCTCCAGAGAGCAGGGAGAAGAACAGGATGACCCAGAGCATGGCGGCCGCAAGCCGCGGCGAGAGTACGTCGCCCTGCATCAGCAGGCTCACGCAGGAGAGCGTCGTCAACGCAAACATCAGGACGACGAGCCACGACGAGCGCGAGCGCAGAGAGATGCGCGCCTCCTTGCGGAAGACCGACTCAACGGCTCGATAGAGAGATACATGCATCGGCCTCCGCCTCCTCTTCTCTGTCATTCGTCGCAAGCAGCACGAGCTTGCCCGCATCAGCAGCCTCACGCGCCTCCCGGCGCACCATCGAGCGGCCCGCAGCATCGAGGTTGGCACCGGGCTCGTCGAGCAACCAGACATCCGCCTCAGACGCCAAGAGAATGGCAAAATGCAGCCGTTTCCTCATGCCCGTCGAGAATTGCTCGACCACCTTGCCAGCTACCGCTTGGGGCTCGAGACCCACGCGCGCCAGGAGCTGCTCATAAAACGCATCTGAGATTCCCTCTGCGCGGCGAAAGCTCAGGAAGAAATCGAGATTTTCCCGTGCCGTGAGCTTCGGATACGCGTGGAATTCCGGCGTGACAATGGCAATCCTCGACCGGTATGACGCCTTGCAGAGTTCCTGCCCGCCATCCCTGGCCACGATTTGCCCTGCATCCGGCAGCAGCAGCTTGGCTGCCATCTTCAAGAGCGTCGACTTGCCACTTCCATTCGCGCCCGTCACTGCCGTAACCATGCCGCCCGCAAAGGAAGCGGAGAAGCCGTCGATGACCGCGCGGCCGCCGAAGCGTTTCGTCACCTCTGAGAACATCAGGCTGACCATACACTCACCTCTCCTCGCGAAGCCGCACCTCGTCGAGCTTCATCCAATCCGAGCCGCATTCCAGGAACCCCTTCTCCTTCATCAGGCCGATTTCGCGCGTCAAGGCGCTCCTGTTGCACTCGAGTTCCTTGGCAAGCTGCACGCGACCCGGCACCTTGACGCAGTCCGTCTGCTGATGGCTCGCCTGCTGCAGCAGGTAGAGGATCAGCCGCTCGCGCAGCGTCTTCTGCGAGAGCACCTCAAGCTTCTGCATCATCAGCACATTCTTGCGGCAGAAGGCCACAAGCAGATTGCGCATGACGATACCGTGGATGCGGCCGAGCTTGGGGCCGGCCACGATGAGAGCCATGTAAGGCACCCAGAGTACGAGGACATCCGAGACAGCATCGATAGCCGTCGGATTTGCGTACTTTGGCAGGATGGCCGTCGTTGAACCGAACAGGGCTCCGCGGCCCAGCCGATGACCGACCGTTTCATTGCCGAAGCGATCCTCCGCGACGACGAGCGCCTCGCCCTCCACGATGATGCCGATGCGGCTATTCACCTCGTACGCCTTGAGGATGCGCATCTCCTTGCCGTAGCGCTTGACCTTGGCGCCCGTGGCCTGGATGAACTGATCCACTTCTTCAGCCTTGAGTCCCTCAAAAAGAGGCAGTTCCTGCAGATCCAGATCGTAGATTCCCATCCCGCTCCCTCCTAAATCCATCTAAATTATACAAATCATTGCATTTATCTGTATTATAACAACAAGAAAATCACACCGACGTTGCACAAGCAACATTACCATGCATAAAACATTACTACAGTGAAAAAATCAGCAACATCGATACGCAAAAAGAGCTGCCGTATGGCAGCTCTCTGCGGGTGTATGACGTATATGGATTCGAGAGAATACTGGGAAATAAAGGAACGACTATCAGCCAATCATCGTCTTGATATCGTCTTCAACGGTCGTGATACCACCGATGCCGAAGTTCTCAACGAGAACCTTGGCCACATTCGGGGAAAGGAACGCCGGCAGCGTCGGTCCAAGGTGGATGTTCTTGACGCCGAGGTGCAGCAGAGCCAACAGGACGATGACGGCCTTCTGCTCGTACCAAGCGATGTTGAAGACGAGCGGCAGCTTGTTGATATCATCGAGACCGAAGACTTCCTTGAGCTTGAGGGCGATGAGTGCAAGGCTGTAGGAGTCGTTGCACTGGCCGGCATCGAGGACGCGCGGAATACCGCCAATGTCGCCGAGATCCATCTTGATGTACTTGTACTTCGCGCAGCCAGCCGTCAGGATGACCGTGTCCTTCGGCAGAGCCTTGGCGAACTCTGCATAGTACTCACGGCTCTTCATGCGGCCATCGCAGCCGGCCATGACGACGAACTTCTTGATAGCACCGCTCTTGACAGCCTCGACAACCTTGTCGGCCACAGCAAAGACCTGCTCATGCGCAAAGCCGCCGACAATCTGGCCCTTCTCGAGTTCTTTCGGAGCCTGGCACTTCTTAGCCATCTCAATGACAGCGCTGAAATCCTTCGTGCCGTCAGCCTTGGCCTCGATGTGCGGGCAGCCCGGGAAACCGACAGCACCCGTCGTGAATACGCGCTCCTTATAGGAATCCTTCGGCGGTACAAGGCAATTCGTCGTCAGGATGACAGGGCCGTTGAACGCTTCGAACTCTTCCTTCTGCTTCCACCAGGCGTTGCCGTAGTTGCCGGCGAAGTGCTTGTAGTGCTTGAATTTCGGATAGTAATGAGCCGGCAGCATCTCGCCGTGCGTGTAGACATCGACGCCCGTACCCTCCGTCTGCTCGAGCAGCATCTCGAGGTCGTGCAGGTCGTGGCCCGAGATCAGGATGCCCGGATTCTGGCGAACGCCGAGGTCAACCGTCGTGATCTCCGGATTGCCATACGCCGTCGTATTCGCCGTATCGAGCAGCGCCATGCCGTCAACACCGAACTTGCCCGTCTCAAGTGCCAGCGCCGTCAGCTGGTCAGCCGTCTGACTATCATCAAGCAGGCGCGCGAGAGCCGACTGCAGGAAGGCATCAACAGCCTCATTTTCCTGCTGGAGTGCATTGGCATGCTTGACATAAGCAGCCAAGCCCTTCAAGCCATACGTGATGAGTTCACGCAGACTGCGCACATCCTCATTCTCCGTAGCCAGGACGCCGACCGTGCGGGCTTTCTCATCAAAATGCTCGCGGCTTTCCTGCCAGAAAGCAGCCGCTGGCAGACCTTCGCGATCCGTGACGGCAGCGAGGAGTTCCTCCTTGCAGCACAGCGTCTTTTCAACAGCAGCAATGATGGCCTCGCGGTCAAAATTGGCGTTCGTGATCGTGATGAACAGATTCTCAGTCACACGATGGTTGACAGCACGCTCAACCGGCTTGCCTTCAGCACGCAGACGCGTCGTGACTGCAGACAATCCCTTGGTCACGTAAATGAGCAAATCCTGCATGGCAGCAACTTCCGGCTTCTTGCCGCAGACACCTACCTGCGTGCAGCCCTTGCAGCCTGCTGTTTCCTGGCACTGAAAGCAAAACATCTTGTTTTCCATTGCAAACTCTCCTTATATATAATACATACATACAATTCATCAACGCGTTGTCTTTATCATAGCAGGAGGCCGCTCATCATTCCGTAACAATTGTTACGCAAAGATAAAAAGAACCCCTGTCTTCGCCAAGAACGAAAACAGAGGCTCTGCTACTTGCAAGATGGTGCGATTGGTGAGAGTCGAACTCACGACCTGCCGCTTAGGAGGCGGACGCTCTATCCAACTGAGCTACAACCGCAACAATACGTCTATTTTAACAAATATAGCGGGGATGTGCAAGTTCCCTTCTATAAGGCTCACGCATCTTCCCGAGCCTGCTGCATCGCCTGCATATTGGCAGCTGCGTCTTTCTGCGGATCAAACGCCTTGATGGCCCTGGCCTGCTGCATCTTGTTCTCACAGAGGACCAGCTCCACGCGCTCGCCAAGCAGCCGTTTTGCCTGCTGGAAAGCCAGGCGGAAATCACGGCTCCACGAAATCATCACATAGGACGCAGCCAGATCGCTGTGTGCGGCATTGACGAGTTCCCCGACCGACGGGCAGGCATCTTCGCTGCCATTGACGATGACATGCACTCCCGCTTCCTGGAGTTCTCTTGCCTGCACCTTGTTCTCCGCCACAGCCAGCAGGGCAACCTTCATCAGGGCACCATGGGCATTCAAGACATGAACCTCACTCATATTCGTCACATGGAGATTCTTCAAAGGCCCCCAGCCAACCGCCTGCTCAATGACCTTGCCGACACGATCCGTATGGAGATGGACTTCCACTCCCTTCTCATGGCGTTCCACGAGCGCAAAGCTCGAATGCTCACGCAGATGACGTTCCAGAGCCGGGATATCGACACGCGTATTGAGGACAGTAAAACGCACGCAATACGGACGCACGAGATCTTCCCGAGGATCCTGCAGTCCCGGCTGCCCGGCCTCGAGCCCCAGAGAAAGGCTAACGGCCGGCGAAACGAAATTGCCATCGAGCCCCTTGAGGCAGCCAGATAAGAAATTGAACATGATACGCGCGCCTGCATCTTCATGGTCAACGCGTGCAAGCGAAGCTTCACCTGCCTCGATGGCTGCCTGCAGGATTTCCGTGATGGGCAGATTGGCACGCACAGCATGATAAGCGCCTTTCGCCACAGCCTTGGCCACGGTGATGATCGGGCGCTCCGGTTTTTCCGGCACTACGCGCTGCGCGTAGAGGATGCCATACTGGAAAGCTTTGCCAAATTCCGAAGATGTCGCATTGTACTTGCCGGACAGTCCCTTCGCCAGGCCGCGGAACATCTGCGCAAGGACAATGCCGGCACTGCCACGGGCACCAAAGATAGCCGCTGTCGCTACACGGCGCGAAAGGCCGCCGATGCTGTCATCCTTCGTTTCCGCCAAGGGCATGACAGCAGCACCCATCGTGCGCAGGATATGCGTTCCTGGCAAATGCCCGGCACCTTTGAGTCCGTTGATCTGCTCATATTCCAGCAAAAACTCACTGTAGGCACCGGAAACCATGCGCTTGAAATCGCTGCCCGTGATTACTTCACTATTTCCTGTCATATCTACCACACTCATTTCTTTACTACTGCCCCTGTACGCCAACGGCAGGATTCGTTCTATATTATAATTCGCGGCGGAAAAGGAATTACCTTTATTTCTTACATATTTCTGCCAGAAAATCCAATTTTTCTCTGCCAGTATCATTTTAGAGCTTTCTTGAAAACTTTTCCTTGCATGTCGGCGCAAAAACAGCTATCATAGATATATGTGTCAAAATCACATGATTCACGTGAACGTAATCCATCAGCATCAACCCATTGCATGGATTTCACTGAAGGATTCTCTGACTCGGAGGTGAACATCAAATGGCAGTACCAAAGCGTAAAACATCCAAGGCCCGTCGCGATCAGCGCCGCGCCAACTGGAAACTGACCGCTCCCGGCTACACGGCTTGCCCGCAGTGCCATGAGCCGAAAATGCCGCATCATGTATGCCCGGAATGTGGCTATTACGATGGCAAGGAAGTTGTCAAAGCAGCAGAATAATCGCTGGCAGGAGAGGCTGTACCATCAAGCGCTGTACTTGATGACGCAGCCTCTTTTTATGTACACAACTTGGCTGCGCATGCACAAAATGCAGAAAAACCCTGCAGCACGCTGCAGGGCTTCATTGACTAATGGCAGAGAGGGTGGGATTCGAACCCACGGTGGCTATTAACCACACTTGATTTCGAGTCAAGCACCTTCGACCACTCGGACACCTCTCCGTGTTCATTGAGAACATGTGATATTATATCATACATATCAGGGCTTGTAAAGTATTTTTCTGGATATATCATCATCTGCTCGCCACGTAAAACGTGAAATAAGAAACTTATCTTCTTCTCAGATAATAAATACTAGTTGACATGACCATAATTTCTAGGTAGAATAAATTAAACGATACAAATTATCCATTACCACTGAATTTTTAAGAAAAAACTGAGAAGGAGAAGGTGAAAATCATGCTAAGCCCAATGGAACTGGCAGGTCGCTTGCGTTCAGCCGGCTTCAAGGTAACGCCGCAGCGTCTGGCCGTCTATAATATGCTGTCCCACACCAAAGCGCACCCAAATGCCGACACCATCTACAAGGAGCTTCAGCCCCTCTACCCCACGATGAGCCTGGCCACAGTCTACAAGGCTCTTTCCATCCTTTGCGATCTGGGACTTGCCCAGGAACTCAATGTCGGCGAAGATGCTTTCCGGTACGATGCGGACACGAGCCATCATCCGCATGTGCGTTGCACGAAATGTGGCCGCGTCGATGATGTTCCCGCACTCAAGACGGATGGTGTCTACCAGGAAGTCACGAAGGAAACCGGTTACGCTCTGACCGATCATCAAATCTATTTCTTCGGCGTTTGCCCGGAATGCCAGGAAAAACAACACGCACATGCAGTTCACTGAGCTGGGCATCATCTCAGCCAATCAAAAAGGCGCTTCCCTGCAAGAGGAAGCGCCTTTTTCGTGCAATCAATGCAATGCGGGTCAACGGGCAGCCTTGCGGCGTTTCAGCTGCAGGAAGAGAATGACGAGGAAGAGCGCCAAGCCAGCAGCATCCGTCAAGTAGCCCGGCTTGATCATCATGAGACCGCCTGCTACCAGGATCAGTCGCTCCAACGGCCTGCAATCGTCAGCAAGATAACCGATGAGTGCCGACGATACTGCTACCATGCCGATCAGTGCCGTGAGCGTCGTCGTGATGAGATTGAAGGCTGTCGCATCCACCATCAGGAGGACTGGCGACAGGACGAACATGTACGGGATGATGAACGCGGCAACGGCCAGTTTCGATGCATTGATACCCGTCTTCAAGGGATTGCCGCCCGCTATGCCGGAACCGGCAAAAGCAGCCAGGGCGACTGGCGGCGTGACATCGGCAATGATGCCGAAGTAGAACACGAACATATGCGCACAGATTACCGGCACGCCCATCTGCACAAGGGCTGGCGCGGCAATCGTCGAAGTGATGACATAGTTTGCCGTAGTCGGCACGCCCATACCGAGAATGATCGCCGTGATCATGGTGAAGAACATCGTGGGCAGCAGGAGGCCGCCAGAAAGATCCAGCAGGCCAGAGGCCAGCTTGAGTCCGACACCCGTCTTGGTGACCACGCCAATGACAATACCGGCCGCAGCGCAGGCAACCAGGACAGAAAGGACATTGCGCGCACCTTTATCAAGCCCCTTGACAATCTCGATGGGCTTCATGCGTGTCGATTTGCGCAGGGCCGAGCAAATGATGGAGAGTACGATTGCTACGAGTGCCGCACGCATGGGAGTATAACCGGAAACCAGCAGATAAACGATGATGATGAGCGGCAGCGCCAAGTGCCCCCGCTCCTTGAGGATGACACTGAACTTCGGCAGTTCCTTGCGAGGGATTCCCTTGAGATTGTTGCGCTTGGCTTCAAAGTGAACGCCAAGCCATACGCCGGCAAAATAAAGGAATGCCGGGACAATGGCTGCTTTGACGATATCGATATACGGCACACCGATGAATTCCGCCATGAGGAACGCGGCAGCACCCATGACCGGCGGCATCAGCTGGCCGCCCGTAGATGCGGCAGCTTCAACAGCACCGGCAAAATTCTTGTGGTAGCCGAGCTTCTTCATCATCGGGATGGTCAGCGAACCCGTGCCGACTACGTTGGCGACCGAGCTGCCGGAAACCGTGCCCATGAGGCCGGATGACAGGACGGCGACTTTGGCAGGGCCGCCGCTGGCCCAGCCAGCTAAGGCATTGGCCAGATCGATGAAGAACTTGCCCAGGCCAGTGGATTCCAGATAAGCGCCGAACAGGATGAAGAGGAAGATGAATGTCGACGAAACTCCGAGCGGGATGCCAAAGATGCCTTCCGTCGTGAAATACAGATGGCCGACAAGCTGCTCCAGCGTCAGGCCGCGGTGTGCGAGTACGCCAGGCATATACGGGCCGGCAAAAGCGTATGCAACAAAGGCCAGCACCACGCAGACCATCGGGAGGCCGACGATACGGCGAGCTGCTTCAATGACGAGCAGGATACCCAGCGTACCGACCACGAGATCCATGCCGGAAACCATGCCGGACCGCAGTACAAGATGGCGATACTCAATGACGATATAAGCCGGCGTGGCCGCACCGAGGATTGCCAGGAGGAGATCAAAGGGGTGGAGTTTATGGCGCGACCACGATTTGCGCGTCGGGTAAAGGAGATAGACGAGCGTCAAGCCAAACCCCAGATGAACGGCACGCTGCAGCTGTGCATCGAGTACGCCAAACGTCGCCGTATAAAGCTGGAAAATAGAAAAGGTGATAGCGATCGCAGAGACCAGCTTGGCCATAACCCCTGTATACATCATGGTATCGGATTCTTTATCGTATTTCTTGAGGATATCCTCTGCTGTAGCTGTTTGCCTGTTTTTATCCGGTTTATCTGTCATATAGATACCATCCTTCCTGAAGATGTCAACGACACAATGCGCGATAGAGCGGTGCAATATAAAGATCGATACGTGTCCCCGGTGCATATTGCTCATAGAGGCGATATTCCCGACCTGCGATATTCAGCGTCAGCCGAGTCCCGACTCCCGTTCGCAGCTGCAGCTGCGGGAAATGACGATGCATATGATCGAATACATAATAATCCCCTTCCTGCCGGAAATCCCCCTCTTCCGCAAGGAAAGGCAGGCCTACACCAAACGATTGGTATTTCGTCGAAAGCAGGTCAAAACCATCCCTCTCTCGACGAATTTCCAGATTCTCCAGTACCGGCGTTTTCTGTACCGAATGAATGAAGTGAATGGAGAACGGCAGCTCAGGGCGTGCCTCCACGAGAGCCACCCGCTCACCTGCTGCAGAAACCACGAAGCAAGGCGTTCCCAGTACGTTGAGGATCCCCAGCCCGATGCCCAGCAGGCAGAGTATAATCGTAATACGAGCATTGCGTAGCAAAAAATCACCATCTTCAATGAGAAAGAGACTTCTCTCCACTGCCCCATGCGCGCCGGCACAAGCAGCGTCCCTGCCTTGA